>VFQO010001105.1_pt1 | contig 22892 bp, 17 predicted proteins | sample 3512331 | NCBI WGS metagenome assembly VFQO01 (sample SAMN10412371, study PRJNA504923) | tailings metagenome | isolation source: Replicate 3 from Balatoc abandoned mine | place: Philippines: Itogon, Benguet | collected 2017-08-28 | reverse complement strand
CATTAGTTTAACTTAGTTAACGAAACTTTTGGTCCAACATTTGGGGAGTGTTATAAAGGTCTCCATTTTAGAAGATGTGGACTTTGAATTGGAATTAATCCACCGAGACGAAATCAATGTTGCTTATATCATTCAATTGTTAATCAAGCTAAAAGCACAAGCGCAAAAAGACACAACCAAAGCAGAGCAAGAAATATTCAACCTGTTAAGTACAGAAGCTACTTTACGGAGCAAACGAGAATTGATAGAGAAATTTATCAAAGAGAATTTACCTGTAATTTTGGACACTGATGAGGTTGCCTCGGAATTTGATAAATTTTGGAATGAAGAACAGCAAAAGGCATTTAATAAACTCATAGAAGAGGAAAAGCTATCGGCAGACAGAACAGAAAAACTCATTGAGGACTATTTATTTGCAGAACGTCCACCCTTACGAGACGAAGTATTGGAACTTATTGATGGAGCAAAGCCAAGTTTGCTTCAACGCAAATTAATTGGAGAGAGAATATTGAATCGAATCTTAGATTTTGTGGAAACATTTATAAATGGAATGGATTTGTAGTAAATCAACTCGGCCTTTCTCACGTTTTCGAAATGAATTCAATCTGTGTCAAATTAGGATATTTTGTTTTCTAAACTCAGGCAGGGAGTAAAATATCTAAATTCCCTTTGCCGGAATGCTTTGAGACTAGCTACAAAGCATTCCGAGATTTAAATTGAACCTGATTCTCACCTTCAATTAAACTGAAATCCTCTTGATATTTGCTTATCCTTTTTTATCTCAAAGATTTCAGAATTAAATGCTAATGGGCAAGCAAGATTTACGTGTTTTTGAAGATATCGGTAATCCATTAAATTTAAATTTTTGTTAAACATAATCCATTCGTTGAGCTTCTATTCGATTGATATCCAGCAAAGTAATGGGTGTTTGATTGATTAGGTGATCTAAAAAGTGCCTATCTTTCAATTTCACAGCGTTGGGTATGGCCAAAACCTGTGCCATGGAGGTGAAATCCTGATTGGCCACAACGAGCAATGTAAAGTTTACCTTAAACTTATTTTCATAGTATTTTTTAGCTTCTACAATTTGTTGAACAGCCTCTCGTCCAACTGCGGAGGTTGATTGTTTGACCTGAATCAAATAGTTTTCATTGTCTTTCATTGCCACAATATCAGCACCTTTATCGGATGAATAAGGTGTCAAATACACATCAAATCCTTCTTTTTGATAAAGTGCTGCAATTCCTGCTTCAAAAAGATTGGGGTTCAGCTGATCAAATTGATCGATGGTTAAATTCTCTGGTTTAGATTTGAATTTATGTCCGAAAACACCACCAAAGATCTCATCTGGTCTTACTTCCGCTTGTTCTGTAGGAAATAAGGTGCTCTGCGCTAGGAACTTTTTATTCATGAGCAGTTTATGTAAAATCTCGTCAAATGAGTCTAATTTTTCCCCTTTTTCACCTTTCATATCGGGAGGAAAAATAGCCATCGGATAGTACACAAAAACATCCTTTTTTTGGCCAATTCGATACGCGCGATCCGTAGCTTGTTCTTCTTTGGCTGGATTCCAGTGCCGGGAGTAGTGAATTACGTGATTGGCCTCTGTAACATTTAAACCCACTCCGGCAGCCAGGGGTGACATGATGATAACATTAAAACCCGGTTTACTTTGAAAATGGTCGATGGTCTGCTGTCGGCTTAACTTCACTTTGCCCTCTTTGGATGCCGTACTGGGGGTATCTCCATTGATGATGCTTGGTTGAAGCTTAAATTTATGCTGAATAACCTTGCGAAGCATTTTTTGGGTATTTTTTCGATCTGCAAAAATGATCACTTTATCTCCCGACGCCTGTATGTCCTTCAGGATTTCAAGGGTAATTTGCAGTTTTGCGGAAGATTGAATTAAGTCATCAACCTGATCAATTGACTCAATAGAACGATCTACCAAGTAAGGGTGGTCTGAGATATCCCGAATCGCCCACAGGCATCTCAATTTTTGATTTCGACCGTCGGTACCTTCTAAATCTGTCTGGTTGGCCAGTTCGATTTCTTGGAGGTATCGATCCAATTGCGTCGGAGGCATAATTTTTCTCCGAATCGAACTATCATTATCGTATTTAGTAGGTAAATCCTTCGCAACGTCGCTTTTCAAACGTCTTTTGATAAAGTTACCAATTCGTTTTCGAAGAAGCTGCGTCAGTTCAACCACATTGGTATGCTCATTTTTCAAAGGGTTTTGAAACTCTTTCGCAAAATCCTTGGCATTTCCGAGTAGTCCCGGCGTGCAAAAGTCCATGATACACCAGATATCCACGAGCGTGTTCTCGACCGGCGTTCCTGTCATGGCGATTTTTAAATCCGCTTTTAATGCTTTGGATGCATTGGTGATGTATGTGCCGGGTGATTTTATTTTTTGTGCCTCATCAAGAGCCACAATGGCGAAGTCAACCATAGCCAAGGTGGCTTGGTAAATCCGCAGCATTTCATAATTGATGAGTAAAATTTGTTTTTTTTGAAGTTCGTTGGCCTCCGATTGATTTTTGAGTTGATTGAAATCTCGCGTGAGGTTGTGATTATCATATAAGTTAATCAGGGAAAGGTTTTGTGGTTGAAAGAATTTTTGATATTCTTTTTCCCAGTTTTCTAGTAGACTAACAGGCGCAACAATCAGGTACGGTTTTTCGGCATCACCTTGTGTTTTACTGTGCCATTCGATGAAGTAAAGTAATTGAAGTGTTTTTCCCAATCCCATATCATCGGCTAACAGGCCACCACTAATATTTTCTCTAGAAAGGGATTGAAGCCACGCGATTCCTTCCTCTTGGTGCTTTTTTAGGGTTATTTCAGGATGAAGATTATCAATTTGATAGAAGCTATGGTCAAAAGTACCTTGTGAATTTTTCGATTCTATAAATTCAGTAAACTCCGCATTTTCTTTGATGATCAATACCTCTTTCCCCTCCGAATCTTCCTTCGGAGCATACGGTTTTTTAGGATTCTCAAACTGTTTTTTGGCTATTTTTATGGCATTGTGTGCTTCGTGAATGGGAATTGGCGTGTCTTCCCAAAGGACAGTATCTTCCTTGTTTTTTTCAGCTAGTTCGGTGGCATCAATAAAATCTTGTAGGATCTCCTCTGTTTTAAAAATAATTTGTTTGTTACCTAAAACTCGATCTTTAATCAGAACCCCCGGAATCCATTCTGACTTATATGGACTTGCAAAGGGGTAAAATTTGGGTTTATACAGCCCAATTTCGACAACGCGGTCGCTGTAGAATTGGGATAAGTCACATTCTGCATCAAAAAATTGCTCAGGTTGCTCAATAATTTGTTGAATTAAATGGGGATCCTCTATTTTTCGACTTTTTTTTACCTTGTCCAAAGCTGTTTTTTGATCACCTGAAAAGGTTACACGCAGGGTTTTTCCATCGCCGAGCGAAACAGGATAAACGTCTTTTACCGAAGGAAATCTATCAAAATTTTGAACAAAGGCGGTTGGCGCTGGCTCAATCAGTGGAGAAATATGTAATTGATTGTTTATAAAGTGAACATCCAATTTGATTTTTTCGGGTAGATAAACTTCTTGATTCTCCAAGTAGGCATCCAATGTAGCGGCGGCGTTTGGAGAGAGCGATTTTATGGTGGAAAACTTGATCAGGTTGTGAGGAAAAGTCTTTACGTTTTCGGGAAGAGTATTAAACTCATCCAATGCTTCACAAATTTCAAACTGTATTTTGGAAAGAAGAAAAACAGACTCATCTATTTCAAGGACTGGCCCAGTTCGTTTAGCCAAAAATCTGGTTCCATTCGGTGCGAAGTCATAGAATCCATACCGAAATCGAAATGTGTTCTGATTTAGCTGGCCATCTGATTGGATAAATATCTCAAATGGATATTCCTCGGGAAGGTCTAGAATTTGTTTGTTGATCCGACTCAGGTTGAGTAGTTCAGTAGGTTCAATGTCAACAGAATATTCATGTTCATCCGCAAATCCATTTTCTACAAGTTCATTTAGTACATGAAATTGAGCCTGAAACTGCTCTTGGTGGACGTGCCAATTCTTCACTTTAATTAATTCTTCGTTTGAATCAGTCAAAGTGAACGAGCAGGTATTTTTTTTCGAAAACGTAAATCTAAATTTGAAGGACATGTTTGATCCAGTAGTTAAATACTTCTTCCCAACGTAAATCACCGTCACGATACGGTTGTCTTCCTTCCTCATTAGTGTAATCTATACGGCGACCTGTTCTGTAAACAAGTTGAGATAAATAGCCATTTCTAAGTGCGTCGATATTATTTAGACGACCTGTGCTGAGATCAGGTTTTAAAGTACCATCAACCTTATATGCGTAAAAAGCATATCCTGGATCGCTAAAGGCAATCAACATATAATCCTTAATATAAAATAGAAATGCAGATGTATCGTTCGAGGTGTTCACCGTTTGAAACCTCTTTTCAACAATGTTCCTAACTCTTTGGTCTCGGAGTAAGGTAAATTTGGTGTATTGAGATCCATATACCTTGAATGACGTTATCTTGGAGGCGTATTGCAACCAAAATTTACGACGGCGCTCATCATTAATGCAAATGTTAAAAAAGACGTTGATGAATTGTTGCGTAATCCATTCATTTAAGATGACGCGTGCTTGTTGTAAAATCCGAACTTCCTCCAATGAAGCATTTTCGAATCCAAGCCATGCACTTCTAATTTCTGGGTCTCCAATGAACTTAAAGGCTAAATCTTTTACTTTATTTTGAACGCTTGGCTCTCCTTTCTTATCTACAGAAAGAATTAGATTACTAAGGAGTCGTTTATTGGTTTTGGAATTGGTGTGTTTAGTCAGAATTGGATCAATCTCATGAATTCCTTTAGAGATATCACTTTTAAACTGTTCAAAATAAGCTAAAATCACCTTAGAAAAGTAGGAGTAGATAATCCAAGAGTCAGGTAAACCCAAGAACTTGGTGACTTGTTCAATGGGTATTTTTTTCAATAATAACTCAGTCCCCAATACAACATCTCCATTTTGAGGCTGAAAATATTTGATATTTTTTTGGATAGATTGAATGGTTTTTCGCTTGCTCTCTGCATTAGCTACTTTGGTCAAAACGAACCGACTAAGTTTGAGCAGTGAATTCCGATTCAGAGATTCCCAATTTGTCAGATAACAATTAAACAAACCATATATATATGCATCACGCCAATTCCCTTCCAGTAGTCTAAAGACAGCATCGAGTTCTTGATCCGAATTAAAAATGGCTGAAAGGCCATTTTCTGAGTAATTTAACGCATACGTAAGTGTACGCAATTCTCGTTTATCTAAAGAATAAGAACCACTGGTAAATCCTATTTTGAATTTTCGAACAATTATTGAGATTAAATTTTTACTTGGTGTCTGAGGTAGACCAGGACCAATTCTTGTACTAATTTCTCGAAGTTTCAATACGCTCTCTTCATTCAGTTTGACCAAAGTCGGCGAAATGATAGACATGGCCCTTTGTTGAAAAGCTACCGAAGAAAAATGAAACTGTAGGATTTCGTTGATAGTTGCCATATTACTTACGTCCTCCGTTCAACTTGCTTATTTGTTCGGTTAATTCTTCCAGGATATCTTCTTGTTTTGAGGATGCACCCTCCAAGGCTTCAGCTGTTTTGGTAAGATTTTCAGTGTAAGTTCCTAGGAAGGAAGACAAGCTTGTTGAAACGGCACTTTGATAATCTTTTAAACCAGTATTAACCTCTTGGAATACGTTTTGTAATCCTTTTTCAATGATACCAAACTTGTTTGCATAGTCGTCCGCCACTTTTTTAGCTGTTTCGAGTGTTTCTTGAATTTCCTGAATTGTTTCTGAATTGTTTTCCAAAAATTCATTCGAATAGCGGGAGAAGGTTACTTGAGATTCGCCAAATCGTAAGGTTGAACTATTGACTTCTTGTGAAATTGCTCTAAATGCAATAATAACACGCTCCAGGTTTTGTTGAGTATCAATTAGATTTCTCGTTGTATTTGTGACCCCAAGTGATAAACCATTCATTTTTTCTATACTCGTATTTAAGGCACTGATCAAGTTTTCTGAAAATTGAAGGTTTACATTTTGTTCTTTGATTAAACCTTCTTGTCCTTTTTGTAAGTCGCCTACTCGGTCTTTAAGAATTTGAGACATTTCATCGATCTGATTTCTCATTTGACTAGTCGCTTCATTTGATTGGAGGATGGTATTATTAGAAATAACCTTGAATACTTCTTGAACTGCTTTTAAATTTTCATTTAAATTATCAGTCATAACCTGAAGTTTTGATGGAAAATCGAGTAGTGCTCCCCCAGCTTGGCCCAATAGTTTAGCCAAATCCTCCATTTCCTTCTTGGTATCTCCACTAACCGAAGTCTTGAAATCTTCAATCATTTTTCCAAGGGAATCTTGAAGATCCTTCACAATACTCTGGGTCATGTCAGTTGCTGGGTCTTGAAGCTTTTTACCAAGATTTTCAATTTCGTTTCGAACCAAGCGTAATTCAGCGACAACACCCTCCGCGGGGTTATTGATGATTTGTTCGAATCCTGCGGAAATGGTAGTCGCTAAATCAGTTGAAAAGCTTTGCAGAGAGTTCGATTGCTTGCGTGATTCTTCATAGAGGTCACGGATCATATTTCCCGGCTTAATAATATTTCCATTTTCATCTTGAGATTGAAAATCTTGCTGCAAAGAGAGTAGTACCTCGGTGAGCTTCTGAATGGCAATGGTTTCATCGCTCAGGACACCTTCTTGTAATTCTTTCCTTTTAATGTTTGTCCAAAAGGAAAACCAGACCAAAAGGAAAACCCCAAAAATAGATACAATGAATGCTGTTTTAAGGCCATTCATGAGCTCTGGGATACTTTTTTCAATATCGTTTCCGTCAAAATTCCAAAGCCCAATAGCGATACCTAAAAAAGTGAAAAGTATGCCAAGGGTAGGAAAAAGATGTGGAATGAAGTCAAACAGATGTTCATTGTTATTTTCTTTTGTTCTTTTCCAAATATAAAATGAAGCCCAAATAGCAAATCCAGTAATTACTAGCAATCCTAAAATTATTTCAATACTCATGGTTAGTCTATGTTTTTAAGTGCTTCGTTGATGATAGCTTCGCTGGTAGTTACGATCCTGAATTCGACACGTCTTGATTTATCATTATCAATAGGCTTGTTTGATTCGAAGGATAACTGAAAATTCTTATCAATTGTCCTTCCATAGGAAAGACCGTTCGCGGTAAGCCAGTATTGTAATCTTCTTTTTTCATTGGGTTTTAGATTGATAAAATATTTTTGTGTTCTTAAATAGGCCAATACATTCCGAGCACGATCCTGTGAAAGCTTCATGTTGTCGATATAAGGATCGCCGGTGAGTCCTATGGGATTGGTATCTGTGTGACCTTCAATTCGAATCTCTGCAATTTTGTTTTTATACTTTTTCTGCATAACTACAGATAAGTATTTTGGCAAAAAATCAGTTAAAATAGATTGAAAATAAGGCGTAATTTCTGACTTCCCGGTAGGAAACAATACCTGTGGGTTGGTAAATTTGATGGATAGGTCATTATCCAATTTTAAATTCCATCTTTTAAAATCATCTTTAAATGCTTCCTTGAGTTCATTGTAGAGTGCAACTTTCGATTCCTCGTAGTCTTTAAACAACTGATTTTGTTGTTTTTGCTTTTTCTCTACAAGCGCCATGTAGGATATGGACATAAATAGAAAAATAACCATTAAAACGGTCATGAGATCGGCTAAAGGTATCCAATGACTCTCTTTATTTGTTCCTGCCATAAAGTTTTTAAATTGATTAGGTTCCCCCCAATTCCCCTCCTCATTCTACCGGGGGCTTTCAAAAACCCCAATATACCGCCTAGATCCTGAAAAACCAATGAAGACGCCGGGCGGATTTATTAAGCGGTACAAAGTAGGGTCGTGGGAAGGGAAGTGTCAGGAGAGGGGGTCGGGGAGGCGGTATCTTCCTAAGTCTAGTCTGGTTAGGTCTGGCCAAGGTGACGATCCAACCTTTCCTTCAGGCCACCAAAGGGAGAAAAACACAAAAAACTTGTATATCTAGGAATCCAATTCCTAAATATACAAGAAAAATAAGCCGTCGAGCTAAAGGACTGGATGGTCCGAGGGGGTAGAAATGAGGTTTAAGGTTATTCCCTAAAATTCCATAGGTCGTTTTCCCCACTCATCCTCGCGCCACAATCGTATGCTGGAGGATGAAGCCCTCCGTGAGGCTGCCGGTGATGGTGGCCAATTCGAGGTCGTGGCCGTCGCTGAAGACGTTGTCCCGGGCATTGGTGGTGTCTTGCTTGCCATTGGCTACATAGTCTTTGGCGGTGGTGTACACCAAGTCGCAGACGCTCTGCGGAAACGCAATCTGGGTCACCAACAACGTCGCCCCCGCCGCATTGTAAATCTGCACATGGATATGCGGTGCCCGGCCCGGATACCACCCCGGAAAAATGCTTTTGTACTCCACATTCCCTGCCGCATCCGTCGTCTGCCGGCCCCGCAACCAGTTCGCATTTTGCCAATTGGCCGCTTGCATCCCCGTACCCCCGTACTGCGAGTATTCGCCCTCGGCATCGCAATGCCAAATGTCCACCAATACATTGGCCAACGGCTGGCAGCCCGTCGTCAAATTCTTGATCGATAGCTGGATCGTCAACGGTATGCCCACGCGGTCGCCCTGAATCAAGGTCCGGACCAACGAATTGGGTTGCTGATTGGGAAACGGTCCCACCGTCTCGGTCGGGGTCGTGACGCAATTCTGGGCCGAGGAGCCGTTCGTAGTCCCCGTGGAGGTCACGACCTCGGTTTCGTCGGTGGGTTCCGGGGTGTCGCACGAAGATACAAAAGGAAGTGTGGCCACCAGGCCCAAGGTCTTGGTTAGAAATTCTTTGCGATGCATGGTAGAGTAGTTTATTTTCTCCCTATACGTAAAGGGAAGCCCGCTCGTTGCCTTTAGGCGACATTCACCCCAAACAAGGAGCCTACCCAAGCCGACAGTCCCATGGCCAAGGTGCCCCACAAGGTAATTCGGACGATCGCTTTCGTGTAGCTAGATCCACCCGTCTTGGCCGCCATGGCGCCTAGAACGATCAAAAATAGGAGGGTAAATCCATACAAATAATACGCCATGCCCTGTATCGGAGCCAATAGGATCACGGCCAAGGGCAAAATGCCACCCAATGTAAAGGCCGCTCCAGAAGCCATGGCGGCTTGAATTGGCTGGGCCTGACTGATTTCGTTCAATCCCAACTCGTCCCGAATGTGTGCCCCCAAGGCGTCGTGCTGGGTCAATTCCTGGGCTACTTGCCGGGCAGTTGCCGGGGATAGTCCTCGTCGCTCGTAGATTTGAGCCAGAATAGCCTGTTCTTCCTCAGGCTCGGCTGCCAATTCCTGCTTTTCTCGGGCAATGTCGGCTTGCTCGGTGTCGGTTTGAGAGCTGACCGACACATATTCTCCGGCGGCCATCGACATGGCACCTGCCACCAACCCGGCCACTGTGGCCAATACAATGGGCTCACGAGCATCGCTGGCGGATGCCACACCGATCGCCAAGCTCGAAATCGAGATGATGCCGTCGTTGGCACCCAATACGGCCGCCCGCAACCAATTGCTGCGGTGGATGTAATGAGCATCCAAATAATTTTCTAAGGTCCGTTTTTCCTGAGATGTTGAGGCCATGGGCTATGGTAGAAGTTGAGTAGGCGAAACAAAACAAAGAATGACTTCGGTGCCTTCTCCGGGTTGACTCTGAATCTCCAATTTTCCGTGATTCAACGATAGCAGCTGCTTCACCAGCATCAACCCGAGGCCTGTGCCGGTCTCGCTGGCAGTCCCAAGTCCGGACTCCACCAACCCCGGTTTTTGCTCCAATTCCCGGCGGCGCGATTCCTCAAATCCTGCCCCGGAGTCTTTGACGTGGATGTTGACAAACTCCTCCGAGTGAGTACAGAAGATTTCAATCTTCCCTTTTTCCGGGGTAAACTTGATGGCATTGTTGAGGATATTCTGAAGGATAATCCGGAGGTGCCCCTTGTCGGCCATCACCACGTGGTCACAGGGGGTAGTTTGCACCTCCAATTGTTTCAGTTGGGCCTGATAGGACAAAACGCCCATCACCTCGCCCACGTAGGTCTCGACAGGAAGTGGCTCGATGAACGGCTTCATGCCTTCCAGCTGGGTTTTGGACCATTCCAAAAGGTTGGTCAATAGCCGTTCTGTTTTGTCGAGTTGCTCACTAAACAGCTTTTTGATTTGCTTGGACTCCTCTTCGTCCAAATACCCTTCTTTTTCCATTTCTAAAAATTGGCGGAGATTGCCAATCGGTCCTCGCAAATCATGGGAAAGGATGGAAAATAACTTGTTTTTGGCTTGATTGACCTCGTTGAGGTCCTTATTCTGTCGCTCGATCTGTTCTTTTTGTTCCGATAGCTCTACATTGGCGCTGCGGAGGCGGATGTTGAATCGCTCGCGCAAGTGCAGATTTTTCCGGTAAGCAAAGGCCAAAATCCCCAATAGGATGGTCAGAATGCCTAAACCCAAAGCCAAAATCCATTGCATTCGGTTGGTCTGGATCAGCAGTTGTTTATCTTGTACCCACTGAATTTTGTCGGCCTCTGCCAGTTGAAGGCGCAGAAAGTTGATCTCGGTGGTCTTTTGTTTGTTGTACAGGCTGTCGGTGTGGATTTTGTTCAAATGGCAAAAATCCAAGGCTTTGCGGAGGTTTCCTTGGCTTTCATAGGCATCACTCAAAATTCGGCTGGCCCGCTGCATATCCCAAAACGCATTCATTTCTTTGGCAACGGCATAACTCACCAAGCCATGTTGAATGGCCTCCGCGTATTTCTTTTGGAACAAAGCAAGTTCGGCTTTGCCGGCATACAAAAACGTTTTTTCCCACTGGCTGAGGCGATCACCCAATTTCTCGACTTGTGCATAAAAATAGGCGGCCGAGTCCAATTGTTTGGTGTCAAAATAGACCTTTCCCAACCGATTGTAGGACATCGCCAGGTGGGTGGTATCTTGTTGGGCGATGCTGAGCTCGGCGGTTTTTTGAAGATTCCGTTTGGCCTCTTGGTACAAAAACAATTCCGACTGCGCTATCCCCAAGTTGAGGTAGCCCCGCAATATCATGGAGAGGTGATTTCCCTTCAAGGCCTGTTTTAAACAGGTTTCAAACTTGGCTGCGGCCTTGGCATACTCATGTTGGGCTAGATGAATGAGTCCGAGGCCATTCATGGCTTTCGACTGCTCCAGCGTATTTTCAGTTGTCAAGAAAAACTGATAGGCTTTGGAGTAATAGGCCAAGGATTCGTTGTAGCTCCCTTTAATGTACTGAATACCGCCCAGCTGATTGTAGGCCATGCCTTCCCATTCGCGGTTTTTATCTTTTTGGGCAAGTTGAAGTGCTTGTTTTGAATAGAATAGCGCCGAGTCAGGTTGATTGTATCGAAGCTTAGCTGCCTTTTCGAAATAGGTATCAAACAGCTCTTTCCGCTCATTTGACCACCCCCATTGAGGGATCAGCTGAGTAAAAAGAAATACCGTGATTCCGAATTTTACCATACAAGGGTAGATTATACCTAATTCAATTAGCCAAGTTAGTGTAAAAAAATTATAAAGCGAAAAGATTTGAATTTGTTTTTACTTGAAAAAGGGGAATTCGTACACCAAATTCCCCTTTTTGATCGATTCTATTGTTTAACCACCTCCCAAACTTCGATACAACTGGATGCGGGTTTGCCATTGTTTCCATTCAATTTCTACCAGTTCTCGCTGTGCTTCTAAGGTTTCACGTTGAGTTAAAAGCACCTCCGAGTAATCGGCTCGGGCATTTTGGTATAATTGCCAGGCAGCTCCGTTGGCCTGCTCGAGTAAGCGAACTTCATTGGATTTGGCCTCTTTGTTTTTTTCCAATAGTTTCCAGCTCAGCCAGTGGGTCGTTATTTCTTGGTGAGCTTTCAACAAAGTTTGGTCATAGGCCCAAATCGCTTTTCGCTGGTTCGCCTGAGCGGTTTGATACTGGGCCATCAACGCTTTTCGGTTGATCCACGGGGCGGCCATGTCACCCAATAATGACAAAGCCAGTGCTTCCGGACGGACCAAAAAGTCGGGTCGGAAGGCTTGTAGCCCGACACCCGAGCGCAAGGTAAGCGAGGGTAAAAATTGAGCTCGAACCACCTCGACATCCATGCGCGCGGCCTGAACCTCTTGTTCGGCTTGGCGGCAATCCGGACGGAGCCGGACCCACTGATCGACCGGATAGGAGGGGAGGGTCAGTCCGTTCGGATCCATCGGACTCGTGACAATCGGCCCAGCCCACTGGCCCATCAACATCCTCAATTGATTGGCTAATCCTACCCGTTCTCGCTCAAACGTATATCGGAGGTTTTGGGTATTCCACCGCTGCGCCTCCAACCGGCTCACAGCCAGCTGATTCGCCCGCGCATTTTCTTTTTGTTTGTGCACCAATTCAATGACGCGGTCTTGTACCTGTACACTTTGCTGAATCAAGGCAACCAATCGATCCAACGTTTGGATTTCGTAATACAACGAGGCCACCTCCGCCACTACTTGCGTGGTTTGCCACTGCTGTCCTTCTTGGCTGGCTTGAAAGCGGAAAATGGCTGCCTGGCGTGCATTTCGAAGCCGTTTCCAAATATCCACTTCCCAAGTAGCCTGAAGTACGCCTGCAAAATCGGGCAATGGTTTTGGGAAAACCCGGGCTCCCGGCATGGCGACTCCCTCTTCCAAAGCGCCCATTCGGGAAAAATGCGAGGACTTGTCAACTCCCATGCCCACCACCGGACTCACCTGCGGAAGGTATTCGCCCCGTTTTCCTTCAATTTCAGCATACCGAGCAGCCACTTCCTCTTTGGTGATTTTTAACTCCCGATTTTCTTGGATCGCCTGTTGGATGTACGTTTGCAAGAGGCTATCAGGAAAGAAATGAATCCAGTCCAAGGCGACTTGCTTTACACCCAAGCTATCCGCTTTGGGGAGGGTTGGAGCCGGCAGAAGGGCCGACTTGACCTCCTCCCGAGGTGGTATATGGCATGCGGTGGTAATGCCTGCCACCAGCAGACACCCTACGATTAATTTTTGTGTGTTCATGATGCTGTGGGATTAGGGTGGGATAAAATGCCAATTTCCTCGGTTAAAGGTTGGTGATCTTCCTCTTTCACCAGCGTCACCCACCGGCCAAAAATGACGTATAAGCCAGGGATCAAAAATACGCCAAGGACTGTCCCGGCGATCATCCCACCGAGCGCAGAGGCGCCCAAGGTGTGGTTTCCGATCGCCCCGGCTCCATGAGCCCGGACCAACGGCACCAAGCCGGCCATGAAGGCCAAGGAGGTCATTAAGATCGGCCGAAATCGAACTTTGGCTCCCTCAATGGCGGCATCGACCAAGGGGAGTCCCTCCTTGGTTTTCTGCACCGCAAATTCCACGATCAATACCGCATTTTTACCCAATAAGCCGATCAGCATAATGAGTCCGATTTGGGCGTAGACATCATTGGCCAGCCCCATCCAATGCAGTCCGATCATGGCTCCCATAATTCCGGGAGGCAATGATAAGAAGACCGCCGCCGGTAGAATGAAGCTTTCATATTGCGAAGCCAAGACCAAATACACGAAGAAAATCACCACCGCAAAAACGGCCAAGGCTTCGTTCCCGCGGTGGGCTTCGTCGTAGGAAAGTCCCTCCCAAGCAATGTCAAATCCTTGAGGTAAGGTACGCTTGGCTACTTGTTGGATCGCCTGGATGGCCTCACCCGTGGTATACCCGTTGGCCGGAATACCCCTAATCGAAGCTGAATTATATAGGTTATACCGGGTGATTTCGTTCGGACCCTGTGTTTTTTTCATGGTCATAAACGCAGCATACGGGACCATCTCACCCACTTCATTCTTCACGGTGAGTTGTAGTACATCCTCCGGCATCCGGCGATATTCCGGCCCCGCTTGGGTGTACACCTTGAAAAACGAATTGAAACGTGTAAAGCCTTGTTCATACGTACTACCGATCAATACATTCAGGTTTTCGATGGCTTTGCCAATGGAAACTCCTTTTTGCATCGCTTTTTCGTTGTCCACAATAAGTTCATATTGCGGGTAATTGGCGGCATAAAACGTGAATAACCCCGAAAGTTCCGGTCGATTTTTCAGCGAATCCAAGAACGTCTGATTCAACTGGTCGAAGGCTTGGTAATCGGTCTCACCGGCTTTGTCCAAGAGCCGAAGCGAAAAACCATCCGATGAACCATACCCCGGGACGGCGGGCGGCTCGAAATATTCGATGATGGCTCCGAGTTCCTCGGTCTTTTTCTCCAATTCCTCCCGAATCTCGTCTCGAGTTCGGTGTCGTTCACTCCAATCTTTTAGGTTGATCAAACACGTCCCGGCATTGGATCCGCGGCCTTCGGTCAAGATTTCATACCCGGCCAATGAAGTAACCGACTGAATTTCCGGAATTTCCTTGCTAATCTTTTGTAGTTCCTCGGCTACTTGCCGGGTTCTTTCCAAGGTGCTACCGGGTGGCGTCTGAATAACCGCATAGAATTGGCCTTGGTCCTCGTTGGGAATGAAGCCAGCGGGTAACCAAGACATGAGGAAATAGGTCAACACCGAAAATGCCGCCACTGCCCCGAGTGTAAGCCATTTTTTGGGAACGATCCAAGCCAAGAGACGTGTGTACGCTACGGTGAGCCGATCGAAGCCTGCATTGAACCGATCCAACCCTTTATCTAATAGGTTTTTCTTGTTTTTTTGCACGTGGGGCTTCAGTAACATGGCACTCAAGACGGGCGTCAGGGTCAAGGCCACCAATCCCGACAAAATGATGGCCGAGGCCATGGTGATGGCAAATTGTCGGTAAAAAATACCCACAGGACCCGATAAAAAGGCCAAGGGCACAAATACGGCGGTCATTACTCCGGTGATGGCTAGGACGGCTCCACTGATTTCACCCAAAACGGCCTTCACTGCTTCAAATGGAGGCAAATGGTCCTCTGCCATCTTCGCATGAACAGCTTCCACGACCACAATGGCATCATCGACCACAATTCCAATGGCCAAGACCAAGGCAAACAACGTGATCAGGTTGATGGTCAGTCCAAAATACTGCATGGCAATAAACGCCCCGATCAAAGAAACCGGCACCGCCAAGGTGGGTATCAAGGTAGAGCGTGCATCGCCCAAAAACAAGAAAACCACCAAAGCCACCAAAACAAAGGCCTCAAAGAGGGTATGAATGACCTGGTCCACCGAGGCATCCACAAAACGAGAGACATCGTAGCTTACTTCGTAGGTCATGCCCGGAGGGAAATCTTGTTTTAATTCCTCCATTTTTTGCTTGGTTTGGGCAATGACTTCTTGGGCATTGGAGCCAAAATTTTGCTTCAATACAATCGATGCGGAAGGCTGCCCGTCTTTGTTGGAGTAAATGTCGAAAAATTCACTCCCCAACTCCACCTCGGCAATGTCCTTCAAGTGAATCATTTCCCCCTCCGACGTAGCCCGAACAATGATATTTTCATACTGCTCTGGCTTTTGAAAACGTCCCGCATAGGTGAGGGTAAACTCGAGGGACTGGGCTGTTTTTCCGGAAGCTTGTCCGAGGCGCCCGGGGCGACCAATCAAACTCTGTTCTTCCATGGCTTTCAAGACATCTTCCGACGAAACTTGGTAAGCGCGCATCCGGTCCGGTTTTAGCCAAATCCGCATCGCGAAGGTCCGGCTCCCCAAGATTTGCGCTCTACCCATCCCCCGTATACGTTGAAGTTCGGGTAGTAAATGCACGCTGGCAAAATTGTACAGGAACTTTTCGTCGGCGTGCTTGTCGGTACTAAACAAATTGATGTACATCAGCATGGAAGGCTGAATGGGGGTGATAATCAACCCCTCTCGTTGCACCAAAGGCGGTAGATTATTTAAAATGGCATCGGCTCGGGTTTTGACCTGAACAACGGCCGCATTGACGTCGGTTCCGGGTTCAAAAACTACTTGCAGAGTGGCCTCGCCCGCACTGGTGGCGTCGGAGGTGATGTACTGCATGCCCGGAACCCCGTTGATAGCCCGTTCCAAGGGAATGAGCGTGGATTGCACCAACACCTGAGCACTGGCACCAGGGTAGGCAATGAAGATATTCACCCGCGGTGGGGCAATTTCAGGGAATTGGGAAATAGGACGATTGAACATGGCCAACCAACCCAAAAACAAAATTCCCAACGAAATACTGATCGCCAGCACAGGGCGATGGAAAAATCGGGTAAACATGGATGTAAGGGTTTGAGTGGATTATTCAGCCTCCAAATGATGCAAATCGGCAATAATTTTCGAGGCCGCTTGGAAATGGCCTCGCACCGGAAGTCCATTCTTTACTTTTCGGAGTCCATCAGCGACCAGCGTATCGGACACCGAAATACCCGATTTTACTGCAAATACATGGGGCCATGCTGAAGCGATTTGAATTTCCCGGGTCGTCGCGTGTCCATTTTTGACTACATATACGTACTTTTTGTCCAATATGTCAAACGTCAAGGACTGAGGAATCAGGATCGCATGCGGGATCCGAACAGGCAGGAGAACAGTGCCGGTTTCACCGTTTCGAAGCAGACTTTTCGGATTGGGAAAAGTCGCCCGAAACGCGATATTTCCGGTTTCTATGTGGAAATCAGATGCCAGGGTTTCTATTTTGCCTGGGTAGTCAAATCGCTGTTGGTTGGCGAGGGTTAATTCCACCTGAACCGGCTTTTGGCTTTTGTTTTGGGCCGCATACGAGAGGTATTCTGACTCCGGCATATTGAAATAAACCCACATTTTTTGGTTGTCGGAGAGGGTGGTCAGTAAATCACCTTCTTCGATTAAACTTCCCAATCGGACATCCAAAAATCGACCAATGAGGCCATCGAATGGCGCCCGGATGGTCGTGAATCCGAGATGCGCTTTGGCTAGCTTCCAGGCCGCTACCGCCTGATTCCATTTCGCCTTCGCCAAAGCCTCTTCACTTTTCGAGACCACTTGATTAGCTGCAAGTTTTTGGGTGTTTTGATATTCAAGTTGGGCGAATTCCATTTCGGCCGCGGCCTTCTCGACTTCGGCCTCTTGAATGGCGGGCATCAATTGAAACAAAACTTGTCCCTTTCGTACAAACTGGCCTTCATCCACAAAAATTTTCTGTAAAAAGCCTTTTTCCATGGCACGAAGCTCAATGTGTTGGCTCGAACGAATTTGTCCGACATAAGGCATCCAAGAAACCGTATCGGCCACCCAAGCAGTGGTGGTTTTTACGTCAACAGACGTATGGGAGGAATGTTTTTTAGAATGACAGGAAGCCAAGCCCACGAAGGCCAAGCCCAGCCATCCGAACGCTGAGAATTTCATAAAGACGTATGTAATAGATGATTATAATGTTGATTTAAAAATCAGGACAAAGAATAATCAGCCAATAACACAAATCTTAGGTTTTCTATACAGGAGATACAGAGGAAGTGTGGTTCGATTGACCCGACGTGTCCAATAGGAGGGACTAACTTGGTGGTCTGAGACAAACGAATGCGCAATAAAAGAGTGGGTAGGAGCTAGATCCCCAACCAGATGATAATCATCGGAATCAACATCTTCCTCAACGGATTCTTTTTCCCAAAACAGGGAAAGAATAGGGGAGGAATGAACGTGCTGCTGGTAATGTTTTTCTTGGTCTTGGTCGGCATACGGTTTGTATCCCGACATCGCCACACCCCAAATACCCAAAAAGCCCACCCACAACATCAGTAGGAAGCAAAATACAGGGCGATATGTGGACGACTTAAAGAACATGGTCGAATATTAGCACATTTTTCCAGGAGATCGTTCATTCTCCCAACAACATTTTTTCATTTCCACTTAAAAACGAGGAAATGCCATAGAATTTCTTGGCTAATGTACATTATTCCACTTCCACAATCATCTCAATTTCGACCACCATACCTGATGGCAGCGATCCTACTCCGATGGCCGATCGGGCATGTCGACCTTTGTCGCCAAAAACCTGAACCATGAGGTCTGAGAAGCCATTGATGACCTGTGGATGCTCCGTAAACTCAGGGGTGGCATTCACCATGCCCAACACTTTAACAATGCGTTTGACTTTGGCTAGATCGCCGATTTCGGCCTTCAACGAGCTCAGTAAGTTCAGGGCTGTCCAGCGAGCGGCTTCTTGTGCTTGGGCGATGGTTACGTCGGCTCCGACTTTCCCTTTCATCAGCGTTCCATCCGGCCGGGTAGGCCCATGCCCGGAGAGAAATACCAAGTTACCCGTCCGGACCGTCCGAACGTAATTGGCCATAGGAGCTGGGGGGGTGGTGAGCTGAAAACCCGCTTGGTTAAGTTTTTGTTCCGGAGTTTGGGCGGTACCAGTACCCAAGATTCCGAAAATGAAAAGCCAAAAAAGAAGGTGTTTTTTCATTGATTTTTGTGGGTTTGAGATGGGGGAAAAGGGGGTAAATGAATGGAATGACGGATGGCCAGAATACGGAGTATGGGAATACTTGTGGCGGCGATGATTTCGGCCAGATCCGTAGTAAACCATTGACGGACCACCCAATAGATCATACCGCCAATCACACAGGTGAGCGCATAAATATCTTTTCGAAACAACAAGGGAACCTCATTGAGTAGCACATCTCGGATCACGCCGCCAACCGTACCGGTTAAGGTGCCCATGAGGATCGAAGCCCACCACGGCAACCCAGCGTCCAGACTTTTAGTGAGCCCAACAATCGTAAATAGCCCCAATCCCACCGCATCGAAAAGGAAAAGGGTTTGTCCTAACCGCTGGATCAGGTTGCCAAAGAAAAACATAGCCAACCAAGCCACTCCGGTGGTGATGAAATAGGAGGGATTCAGAATCCAAAAGGGGGTCACATCGAGCAAAATATCCCGAAGAGTCCCGCCCCCAACGGCGGTGATGAGACCAATGATGTAGGCACCGAACCAGTCGAACTGTTTCCCAGCAGCCAACCGAATGCCGCTGACAGCAAATGAAAAGGTGCCTAGGATATCGAGTAAAAATGTCAGGGTCATGGAGGTTTCACCAAGTTTCCCCAAAGTACCAAAATCTTGCCGATATGACCAAACGGATACCTACTCGGGAAGTTGGATCAGTTGCCATAGCACGTGCCGAAACGCCGACAGCGCCTCAGGGTCGGGTGAGTTGGGCGAGATGCACTGCATGAGTTTTTGGGGGAGGTCGGCCAGTTGAGATTGCAATTGCCTGCCTTGGTCGGTAAGTTGAATCATGACTTGTCGTTCATCCAAGTCCGATCGCACGCGGGTGATCCATCCGTGGCTCTCCATCCGTTTCAACAGGGGAGTTAAGGTATTGGAACCCAGCAAAAGAAATTCACCGATTTCAGTCACCGTTTGGTTGGCATGTTCCCATAAGACCAAAAATACAAGGTACTGTGGGTAGGTAATTCCGAAAGGTTGCAAATGCGGAGTGTACCATTGAATGATCCGCCGAGACGCAGCATACAAAGGAAAACAGAGCTGATTTTCTAATTTTTGGTGGGCTGATAGTTCCTGCATGATCAAGAATGTTTCGATGTCCAGCGATTTTTCAACCACGTCCAGCCTCCCGTGCTCCACAAGGCTAAGGCAATGAGAATGGGCTGAAAAAACAAGCGATTGAATCGTTTTTCATCCGTATCCAAACCAAATGCATCGATTCCATTTTGGTATTGGGAAAGGTTGCCGGGGAAGATCAGAATGAAAAATACCGCCAAAGCCACACCTACCTGGGCACGCTTTTGCGACCAGAATAAGATCGAAAGACCCAGGGCGATTTCCACAACGCCCGAAGCCACCACGATCACGTCCATCCATTCCGGTTGGGTGAGTAGCCACCTCGGTACTTGGGCCTGAAATTCCTGCCTTTGAAACGTTAAATGGCCAACTCCCGCCAACGTCATGGCCAAGCCTAAAAAAATCCGGAATGCCGTTTTTATCCAATTCATATCGATTGCGTTTTAATCGTGTACGATACAAATTTAGAGAAAAGAAAGGAGATTGGCACAGGAAGAATCGATTATAATCGGTTGAAATGAGGAGGAAGTAAAAAAATATCCGTCAATTTGAGGGTTGACCTGTAATTTTGCGCCATGAAACCTCAAGTTGCTCTTCAGAAATATTTTGGATTATCTCAATTTCGACCGTTGCAAGCTGAAATCATCGATCATGTGTTGGCTGGTCGAGATGCCTTGGTGTTGATGCCAACAGGTGGGGGGAAGTCGATATGTTACCAATTACCTGCTCTTTTGCTGGAGGGAATCACGCTGGTTATTTCTCCCTTGATTGCGCTGATGAAAGATCAGGTGGAGGCCTTGAGAACTCACGGAATTGAGGCTGCGTTTGTGAATTCCAGTCAGACCACCGAAGAACAAGACCAAATTTGGTTGGCGGCCAAGGCGGGATTAATCAAGTTGATTTACATATCGCCCGAAAAACTGTTTAGTGGCCGGATCATTTCGTTCTTGCAATCGATGCAAGTCAGTTTGGTGGCCATTGATGAGTCGCATTGTATCTCGTCCTGGGGTCATGATTTCCGCCCGGAGTACCGCCAGCTAAAAGACATTCGCACGTATTTTCCCCAAACGCCCGTCATGGCCTTGACCGCCACGGCAGATCAAGTAACCCGGCGTGATATTTGCCACCAGTTGGGGATACCGGAGGAAAATGTCTTCTTGGCAAGCTTCAATCGGCCCAACCTTTCCTTGCAGGTTTTACCTGGAAAACGTCGAATGGAACAGGTTTTACAAATTTTGGAGGCTCGAAAAGGGCAACCCGGGATCATCTATTGCCTAAGTCGAAAAGGAGCCGAGCAAGTGGCGGGACAATTGCAAATGGCTGGTTACCCTGCCGAATTTTACCATGCTGGGTTGCCTGCATCGGAGCGATCATCTATTCAGGAGGCATTTTTAAAAGATGATTGTCCCATTTTGGTAGCTACCATTGCCTTTGGGATGGGGATCGACAAGTCAAATATTCGGTGGATCATCCATTTTAATCTACCTAGTAACTTAGAAAGTTTTTACCAAGAAATTGGTCGGGCCGGACGAGACGGTGAAAGGGCCGACACCTTTCTATTTGCCAACCTTCAAGATCGAATTTTACGCGAAGCCATGTGGCAAGACTCGAACTTGCCAGAGGAACAGAAAGCATTGCAAAAGGTTAAATTTGACCGACTGATGCAGTATGTACAGGCCGACGTCTGCCGCCGACGTGTTTTACTTTCCTACTTTCAAGAAGATTTACCCCAAGATTGTGGCCGATGCGATGTTTGTCAAGATCCACCCAAACGTGTCGATGGCACCGTTTGGGTTCAGAAAGTGCTATCTGCGGTGGTCCGAACTCGAGAACAAGTAGCTATTTCCACCTTGATCGAAATTTTGCGAGGTCAACGGACACAATCCGTTCTTCAATCGGGTTGGGAAAAAATCAAAACCTTCGGGCTGGGCAAAGAACTATCCACCGATCAATGGTCCGATGTCATTCACCAATGCCTGCATCTTGGTTTCCTCGACATGGCCTATGACCAACACCATTGGCTTCGATTAACCTCCAAAGCGTGGGATTTCCTGAAATCTGGTTACACGCTCGAGTTAGCCGCGTACCGTTCAGCCAAAGAGCGTTTGGAAGCCTGGGAGCAAGCGTTACCTACGAGCCAACCTCAAGTTTCGGGGTCGCAAGCTTTGTTTGATCGTTTACGGCGGGTGAGAAAACAAGTGGCCGACGCCACCAGTTTGGCACCATATCAGATTTTCTCCGATGCCACCTTACGCGAACTCGCCGAACGCGCACCCAGAAAACGAGCTGATTTGGAGCGTATTCCGGGGGTTTCTCAAGAAAAATACAAACGGTTTGGAGATATCTTTCTCCAAGAAATCATTCGATTCCACGACAAGGAAGCAACACATCGTGTGAAAGGTTCCACCTATCAAGCTACGTGGGAGTTGTTTGAGCAAGGTATGAGCATCGAAGAAATTGCCGAAGTTCGGCAGATAGGTGTCTCCACCATCTTTTTACATTTGATTCGACTCCACGAATCAGGAAAAAAAATTGACTTTTCCCCCTGGATCACCCCAGAGGAAATAGAGGAAATCGGCAAGGTCATAATCGATTCCGGGATGGGACAAAAATCGCCCATCAAACCTCTTTTTGATCATTTCGCAGGCCATTATTCCTACGATCAACTTCGCATTGCGCTGAGTTTTACGTTGGGTGGGGAGTGAGGAGTGCAGAGAGCTGAGTTAATTATGAATCAATGTCGTTTAGTTAGGGAATTTTACCTAGTTGCTTTAATCCAGCACCAACAGTGCTTAATCAATAACCTAGCCTGCGAAGGCTAGGAAAATGGCATAAACCCTAGCAAAAAAAGGCCTGAAGGGCCGTAATCAGGGGCTACTTCGTGGAAGAATCCACTAACTAAACGACATTGATTCATCATTCAATGTCGTTTAGTTTAGCCCCAAGACCGATATATCACTTCTCCAATCAGACCTAAAATCGTTTGGAATTTTATCCTGAAGGGGTAACATATTTATTGATGACAGATCCCTCGCCCGCTCAAGATGCTCCTAACTGCCAACGTACCGGTTTTCAACAGGTCGCACCTACGGAGCTTGTCCGGTCTTGGATCCATCGCTCATTTGCTACAAACGGTGGGCTCCGATGGAGCCGTTTGTCGCCAAATCATCTCTTCTCGGTGTGTTTCCACTGGGAAAATAGTATCAAGCCATTTTCGGCTTAGTTGCCCAAGTTATTCAAGGGTCATATCACGAAACAACATAATTCATCATTCAATGTCGTTTAGTTA
>VFQO010001104.1_pt1 | contig 22905 bp, 23 predicted proteins | sample 3512331 | NCBI WGS metagenome assembly VFQO01 (sample SAMN10412371, study PRJNA504923) | tailings metagenome | isolation source: Replicate 3 from Balatoc abandoned mine | place: Philippines: Itogon, Benguet | collected 2017-08-28 | reverse complement strand
GCGCGAATTTTCCGCTATAGCGCGCGCCTTCCCGCCGCTGCTGGCCAAGGAATGCACGCACTCGCCCCGCGCTTGTGTGCGCGGGCTCCTTGCCTTAAGGGCGGCCTTCGAGAATCGCAGGCGCACCCATTTTTCAGGTGGTGGCGCGCACGTCAGTTATTTGAGGAAATGGTGCCGCCATGGCTGTCCCCAAGAGAAAAGTATCGCCTTCGCGTCGCGGCATGCGTCGTTCGCATGATGCCCTGAAGGTCGAGGCGTTCCATGAATGCCCCAACTGCGGCGAACTGAAGCGTCCGCACAATATCTGTGGCCACTGCGGCTACTACAACGGGCGTCAGGTCGTCGCCGTCGGCTGATTGCCGCTGGCCCTGACAACAGACCGGAGATGAGCACCATGGAACTGCCGCGTATCGCTGTCGATGCGATGGGCGGTGATGAAGGCGTGCGCGTGATGGTCGAAGGCGCGGCACTGGCGCGCCGTCAGCACGACAAGTTCAAGTTCCTGCTGGTGGGCGATGGCCCGCGCATCGAAGCGGCGCTGGACAACCACCCCAACTTGCGGGCGGCCTCCGAAATCCTTCATTGCGACGATGTGGTGGGCGGGGACGAGCTGCCCAGCAAGGCGATCCGCCGCGCCAAGACCACCTCGATGGGGCTGGCCGTCAACGCCGTGAAGACCGGCGATGCGGGCGCCGCAGTCAGTGCGGGCAACACCGGCGCGCTGATGGCGATGAGCAAGCTCGCGCTGCGCACCATGCCGGGGATCGATCGCCCCGCTCTCGCCGCGATCATGCCGACCTTGCAGGCGCATGACGTGGTGATGCTCGATCTTGGCGCCAATACCGAGGCCGATGCCCGCAATCTGGTGCAATATGCAGTGATGGGGGCGGCCTATTCGCGCATCGTAAACGGCTTCGACAAGCCGGTCGTCCGCCTGCTCAACATCGGCACCGAAGAGATCAAGGGCACCGAGGAACTGCGCGATGCCGCCGCCATGCTCACCGCCGCTTCAGCTGGCGACGGGCTGGCGCTGCAATTCGACGGCTTCGTCGAGAGCGACAAGATCAACCGGGGCGAGACCCACGTGGTCGTTACCGACGGCTTTTCGGGCAATATCGCGCTGAAGGCGATCGAAGGTTCGGCGCGCTTCGTGACCGACCTGTTGCGGCAGGCGTTCACCTCCTCGCTGCGTTCGAAGATCGGCTTCCTTGTCTCGCGTCCGGCGACCGAACTGCTCAAGCACCATCTCGATCCCAACAACCACAATGGCGCGGTGTTTCTCGGCCTTAACGGCGTGGTGGTGAAGAGCCATGGGAGCGCCACCGCCAAGGGTGTCGCCCATGCCGTCGCGGTGACCGCGCGGCTGCTCGAGAACAAGCTGACCGAGCGGATTTCCGAAGACCTCTCGCGGCTGGGTGAAGGCGCGCTGCGGCAGAACGGCCGTCAGGCTCCCACCAGGGACAGCGAGGCGACCTTGTGAACAACGGGCGCGTAGCGGGTTCGCGGGTGCTCGGCACCGGCTCGGCGCTTCCCCGCCGGGTGGTGACCAATGCGGAACTGGCCGAGCGGGTCGACACCTCCGACGAGTGGATCGTTGCCCGCACCGGTATCCGCCAGCGCCACATCGCGGGTGACGACGAGACGACCGCGACCCTCGCCACTGCTGCCGCGCGCGCCGCGCTGGCCGATGCGGGGATCGATGCCTCCACCATCGGTCTGATCGTGCTCGCCACCGCCACGCCCGACAACACTTTCCCCGCCACCGCCACCAAGGTGCAGGCTGCCCTGGGCTGTCAGGGCGGGATTGCCTTCGATGTCGCGGCGGTGTGCTCGGGCTTCCTCTACGCGCTCGCCACGGCCGATTCGCTGCTGCGCACCGGCATGGCCAGCCGCGCGCTGGTGATCGGGGCGGAAACCTTCAGCCGCATCCTCGATTGGGAGGACCGCACCACCTGCGTGCTGTTCGGCGACGGAGCGGGCGCGGTTGTGCTCGAAGCGCCTTCCGCCGACACCGGCGTCGGCATCCTCGGCACCAGGCTCCACGCGGACGGCGACCAGCACGATCTGCTCTATGTCGATGGCGGACCGTCAACCACGCAGACCGTCGGCCATCTGCGCATGCGCGGGCCCGAGGTGTTCCGTCACGCGGTTGTGAACCTTGCCGATGTTCTGAAGGAAGTGCTTGAGGTTACTGGCATTTCAAAGGATGAGATCGACTGGATCGTGCCCCATCAGGCCAATGCCCGGATCCTCGATGCGACCGCCCGTAAGCTGGGAATAGCGCCCGGGAAGGTGGTCGTCACCGTCGATCGGCACGCCAATACCTCGGCCGCCTCGGTGCCGCTCGCGCTTGATGTCGCGCGCAAGGACGGGCGGATCAAGCCCGGCGATCTGGTGATGCTGGAGGCGATGGGCGGCGGCTTCACCTGGGGGGCAAGCCTCATCCGGATGTGAGCGGCGGCCGGGCTGTTTGTCCCGATCGCTAACACAATTGCTGAAAACACAACATTACGTACGGCATCGCTTTGCAATCGCGCCGAAAAATCGTAAGCATGCGGTTCTCTATCGGGTCGCGCCGCGAAGGAGAATTCGCATGATGCGTTCGGTTGGCACTTTGACGCGCGCTGATCTGGCGGAGACCATCAATCGCAAGATGGGCTTCAGCCGGGCCGAGTCGCTCGATCTGGTCGAGGCGATCCTCGGCAAGATGAGCGATGCGCTGGCCCGTGGGGAAAACGTCAAGATCTCCGGCTTCGGCAGCTTTGTGCTGCGCGACAAGAATGAACGGATCGGCCGCAATCCCAAGACCGGGATCGAAGTGCCGATCACGCCGCGCCGGGTGATGACCTTCCGCGCGAGCCAGCTGCTCAAGGAGCGCATTGCTCAAGGCTAGGGGGCCAAGGGTGAATGCAAAAGGGTGAGGCCCGATGACCGGTTTCGATGACGGCAAGGACGAAGGCGCGCTGCGCACCATCGGCGAAGTCAGCGATGCGCTGGGCATCCGGCCTCACGTGCTCCGCTATTGGGAGGCACAATTCCCGCTGCTCCAACCGCTCAAGCGCAGCGGCGGGCGTCGCTATTATCGCCCCGCCGATGTCGAGCTGGTCAAGACCATCGACCGGCTGGTCAACCGCGAGGGCTATACCCTGAAGGGCGCCGAGGCGGTGCTGCGGGCGGCCGCCAAGTCCCCCCTCGACCGGCGCAAGGACGACCGGCGCGCAGGCGACCGGCGGGCGGATGCCGATCCCGACGCGGCGCCCGGCGTGCGGCTGATGGTAACCGAAGGCCCGGACATGGGCGAGATCATCGCCGGGCTGAGGGCGGTGCGCGCCAAGCTGGCGGCCGCGCTGGAGGCCTGAGGCCTACTCCGCCGCCAGCAGCGCCGCTTCTCCCAGATCGACGCTGACGAGGCGCGAAACGCCCTTTTCCGCCATCGTCACGCCGAACAGGCGGTGCATCCGGCTCATCGTCACCGCGTTGTGGGTGACGATGAGATAGCGCGTGGTGGTGGTGCGGACCATCGAATCGAGGAGGTCGCAAAAGCGTTCCACGTTGGCATCGTCCAATGGCGCGTCGACTTCGTCGAGCACGCAGATCGGCGCGGGGTTGGTGAGGAACAGCGCGAAGATCAATGCGGTCGCCGTCAGTGCCTGCTCGCCGCCCGACAGCAGTGATAGCGATTGCAGGCGCTTGCCGGGCGGCTGGGCGTAGATTTCGAGGCCTGCCTCCAGCGGGTCGTCCGAATCGATCAGGGCAAGGTGGGCCTGCCCACCCTCGAACAGCCGGGTGAACAGGACCCGGAAATGCCCGTCGACCGCCTCGAAGGCGGCGCGCAGCCGCTCGCGGCCTTCGCGGTTGAGGCTACCGATCGAGCCGCGCAGCCGGGCGATCGCCTCGACCAGTTCGGCCTGCTCGGCGGCGCTGGTGCCGTGCTCGCTCTCGATCCGGGCGAGCTCGTCGGCGGCGACCAGGTTGACCGGGCCGATGCGCTCGCGCGCGGCGGTGAGTTTTTCGAGCTCGGCGGATTCCTCGGCCGCAGGGGCAAGGTCTTCCTCTTCGAAGCCGAAGCGAGTCCCCAGCAGCGGCGGGGGGCATTGGAAGCGTTCGCCCGAGATGCGGGCCATCTCCGCGCGGCGCAGTTCCTCGTTCTCGGCGCGCGCGGTGAGGCTGGCGCGCGCTTCGCGGGCCTGCGCGAGGGTCTCGGTGGCGGCGGAGAGCGCGCTGTCGGCGGCGCGGCTGCGCCCGTCCGCCTCGCGCATCGCGGCGTCGGCCTCGGCAAGTTCGGCGGCCAACCGCGTGCGGGTCGCCTCTCCGGCCTCGATCTCGGCGGTGAGGGCGGCGGGCTTGGCGGCGTGGACGGCGTGTTCCTCGGCGATTTCCGCAAGCCGACGAGTGGTTTCGGCCATGCGCCGCTCGGCATCGGATGATCGCGCCTGCCATCCGGCATGGTCGGCCGCTTGCGCCGCCAGCCTTTCACGCGCCACGGCCAGCGCCTGATTCTGCGCGGCTAGTTCGGCGAGCGCGGACTGCATCGCGGCGCGGGCGGCGGCGTTCTTCGCCTGCGCGGCTTCGAGCGCCTGCCGACCGGCATCGCGGGGCGGCAGGCTTTCGCGGGCTGCTTGCGCAGCGCCGACGTCGCCCTTCGCCGCGGCGATCTGGGCGTCGATATCGCTGGCGCTGGCGGCGAGTTCGGCGAGGCGCGCGGCGAGGCGTTCCTTGGCCGCCTCGGCCTGATCGAGGCGGCGCAGCGCCTGCCGCTCGGTCTCGATCGCCCCGGCGATGACGCGCTCCTGTGCGACGAGGCCGGTCTGGAGCGCGGCGAGCTCTTCACGCACTGCCTTGTCCTCGGCCTCGGCAGCAGCCGCGGCGGCGCGCAAGGGGGGGAGGGCGGCTTCGAGTTCGGCAAAGCGGTTGGCGGCTTCGAGCTGCGCAGCTTCGGCTGCGCCCTCGCCGCGCGCGACGAAGCCGTCCCAGCGCCGCAGGTGCCCGGCGCGGGTGACGAGCCATTCGCCGGGGGCAAGGGCGCGGCCATCATCGGCCTCGACGCAATGCACCAGCGCAAGGCGGGGGCTGAGTTCATCGGGGCATCGCGAGAGGCGGGACAGCAGGCTGTCGGCGACAGGCTTCGGCGGTGCGCTCGCCCCTGTCCAGAAGCGTCCATCCGGTGTCCCCGCAGGCGCGCCCAGCGGCGACTTCCCGTCCCGCCCCAGCACCGCGGCAAGCGCGCGTTCGTATCCGGGGGTGACAGTCACGCGGTCCAGCGGCGTCGCCATGCCCTGCCGCCCGGCCTCGCGCTTGGCGCGCGCCTCGCGGTCACGGGCAAGCGCGGTGTGTTCGCGTTCCACGCCCGCAAGTTCCGCCCGCGCCGCTGCGAGCGCGCTGGCGACATCGTCGCGCCGGGATTGCAGGTCGGCCTTGCGCGCCTGATCCTCGGCCAGCTTCGCGCGCAGCCGGGTGAGCGCCTCTGCGGCTTCCTCGGCGGCGTCGCGCGCGGCGATGACATCGGCCTCGGGATCGCCCGCGGCTTCGAGTTCGGCGCGGGTGCGCGCGAGGCGGGCGGCTTCGGCTTCGATGCGGGCGAGACGGCTTTGCGCCTGATCGACGGCGGCTTCAGCCACGCGCCATTCGGCCTCGACCCCGGCCTGATCGGCGGTCGCCTTGGCGAGCGCGAGTTCGGCGGCGCGGCTGGCGCGTTCCTTGTCTTCGGCTTGCTCGGCGATCCGGGGCCGCGCTGCCTCTGCGCCGGCGAGGCTCTCCCGGCTGGCGGCGAGCTCGTCCGTCAGCCGTGCCAGCGCCTCGACCGCGGCGTTCGTCAGCCGGTCGGCATCGGAGCGGTCCTCCTCCAGCCGGGTGCGCTGGCGTTCAAGATCGCGCAGACGCGTTTCGGCGGCGTCGAGCTTTTCCGCGAGCGCCGCCATGCGGTGCCCGTGAGCGGAGGCATCATCGCGCCGGTCGGCAAGTTCGTCGCGCGCTTCGGCGAGTACGTGGGCGGCGGCGGCCTGTTCGGCCTGCAACACCTCCACCGCCTTCTGCGCCTCGACCACCCGCGCCTCGGCACCCTCGGCTGCCGCGCGCGCCATCTTGGCCGCCGCCGCCGCCTCGCGCCAGCGGGCGAACAGCAGGCGGGCCTCGGCGGCCTGAATGCGGTTCGTCAGTTCGGTGTAGCGTTCGGCCTGCCTCGCCTGCCGCTTCAGCGAGGCGATCTGCGCGTCGAGCCCGGCCATCAGGTCTTCAAGGCGCGCAAGGTTGGCCTCGGCGCCGCGCAGCTTGCCCTCGGCATCGCGGCGGCGGACGTGCAGCCCGGCGATCCCCGCGGCCTCTTCCAGCATGGCCCGGCGTTCGGCCGGCCTTGCAGCGATCACCTGCGCGATCTTGCCCTGACTGACGAGCGCGGGGGAATGGGCGCCGGTCGCCGCATCGGCGAAGGTGAGGGCGACATCCTTGGCCCGAACATCGCGCCCGTTGACCCGGTAGGCGCTGCCCGCACCGCGCTCGATCCGGCGGGTGACGACCAGTTCATCGCCGCCGTCATCCTCGGCGTGGAGCACCACTTCGGCGAAGTCGCGCGGGGGGCGGGTGGAGGTGCCCGCGAAGATCACATCCTCCATCCCGCCCGATCGCATCGACTTGGCCGAGGTTTCCCCCATGACCCAGCGGATCGCTTCGAGGAGGTTCGACTTGCCGCAGCCGTTGGGCCCGACGACGCCGGTCAGCCCGGGCTCGATACGCAGGTCCGCCGGCTCGACGAAGCTCTTGAACCCGCTGAGCCTGAGCCGGTGGATCTGCATCTAAGCCGCCGCGCCCCCGCGTTCCTGGCTCAGCGCGCGCCGGCGCGCTGGAGCTGGGGTTCGATCACGTCCCAGCTGGTGCCTTCGAGGCGGTTGCCGTTGAGGAAGAAGGTCGGCGTGCCCTGGATCTTGTCCTTCGTGTTGTTGGCCTCGGCGGTCTTGACCAGCGCCTCGATCTTCGCGCCGTCCGCAAGGCAGGTGCGCGCCTGATCGGCGGAAAGGCCGCGGGCGGCGAAGAAATCGATAAGGCCGGTGGCCTCGGCGATCGCGGCGAAGCGCTGTTCGATCGGCAGCGCGCTTGCTGCCTCCACCGCCTGCGGGTTGCCCTGAATTCCGGCGAAGACGGACTCCAGGTTCTGCCACACCTGATCCGAGAGCGGCTGCATCTGCTCCTTGGCGCCGCACTGCGCAAGGCCCGCGATCACCACGTCGTAGGGGTTGAGGAAGGCTTCGCGCTGTTCGAAGCTGACGACCCCGCTGGCGACGTACTTGTCCTTCAGCACCGGCTTTCCGGTCTTGGAGAAGGTCGCGCAGTGGCTGCAGGTGTGCGAGGCATATTCGACCAGCTTCAATGGCGCATCGGGGTTGCCGATCATGAAGCCGCCTTCGGGGGTGACGGTGACGGTGTCGGCCCACTTGGCCCCCGCCGGCGGCGCGACCGCGGGCAGGGCCTCGCCCGCAGCGGCGGTGCCATCGCCGGTGGCGGCATCGTTGCATGCCGAGAGCAGCGCCAGCGGGGCGAGCGCGAGGAGGGGGAGCGAAAGCAGGCGGGTCACGGTCATCGGGAACGGGTCCTCGGGGTGGGTGGTGCAGGAAGGATAGCCCCTCGCACCGGCCTGCAGCAAGCGCGCCGGACAGGGGGCCCTGTGAACAAAGTGAACGAAACGGACGATGTGAACAATGCGGATAACGCGCCTCAGCCGGGCTTCACGGCGAGTTTGGCGGAGAGCGCCGGGTAGAGCGCCTCCCAGTTGTGCACGCCTTCAAGCAGCTTGCCGTCGAGCGCGAAGCTGGGGGTGCTGGCGACGCCCGTCTCGCCCTTGTCGGCAAGGCCGTTGTCGACCAGCGCACGGGCGGCGGCATCGTCGGCGACACAGGCGTCGAGTTCGACCTGGGATTGCCCGCGCTGCGCCAGCATCGCGGTGAGGCCGAGCGCGGCGGCGGCGTTGGCGCGTCCGGCCTTGTCGCCGCGCAGCCAGATCTGCTGCTGGCTGGCGGGCGCATTGCGGGCCTTGCCGAGCCATTCGGCCTGACCGAGCATCAGCGTGGTATGGCGGGCCTTGAACCCTGCCGGATCTCCGCATTGGGCCAGCAGGGTGACGGCAAGGTCGATCCCGTTGCGGATCACCGGGCGCACCTCGACGCTGACCTTGCCGGGCGCGAGCACCGCCAGCTCCAGCGCCGGTTCCCCGCGCGCCGCGAAATCGGCGCAGTGCGGGCAGGTGTAGCTGATGAACTCGATCAGCTTCGTTTCGGCCTGCGGATTGCCGATCAGGTGGCCGCGGGGCGTGCGGGCGATGGTCGCGGGCCAGTTGCTGCGGCTGGGCTGGCTGGGCGGCAGGCTGCCGGCGGTCCGCGAGACATCGGACTGCGGCTGCTGGCCGGCGGCAAGCGGGCCGCTCGCCAGTGCCAGCAGCACGGCGGCGGCGGCGGCGGAAAGGAGGAGGGGCTTCGTCATGGCGTGGTGTCGTCCTGAGGCGGCGCGGCTTCGCTGTTCGAGAGGCTGCGGGCGAGCGATTCGAGCACGGTGCGCAGTTCCGGATCGCCGATATCGCGCAAGCTGTCGCCCAATTCCAGCGGGATCGGCTTCAGCGAGGGCGGGGGCTTGGCGGGGCGATTATCGGCAGGCGGGGTGACCGCGCCCTGCCTTATCTTGACGCGGGCGACCGCGCGGTAGCCGAAGAAGCGGTTCACCCGCTCGATGATCTCCGGGATCACCTGCTCGATCAGCGGCGCATGGGCGGGGAGGACCACCAGCTGGAGGATGCCTTCCGCCTTCTCGCCCGGAGGAAAGCGGATCGCTTCCGGGCTGCACACGCGGGCGTGCCGGGGGCCGACGATCTCGGGCCAGCGGGTCACCACCGAGGACTGCACGAAACCGAAGCGGCGGAACGCGGTGCGGCCGATTTCGGGCATCAGATCGCCGATCGCCTTCGCGCCTTGTCCGCGCGGGCGGGTGTAGGGTTTGGGAGTGGTGGACTTGACCCTTTTCATGGTGCGTTCCGCCATGCCATAGGCCGCGCGTGACTGCCAGCATCTCCGACCAACTCCTGACGTGGTACGACAAGAACGCCCGCGACCTGCCGTGGCGCCTGCCTCCGGGAGCCGCGCTGCCGGATGATCCCGCATGGCCCTACCGCGTGTGGCTGTCGGAGGTGATGCTCCAGCAGACGACCGTGGCGGCGGTAAAGCCTTATTTTGCCAAGTTCACGCAGACCTGGCCCACCGTCGAGGCGCTCGCCGCCGCGGGCGAGGAGGACGTCATGGCGGCATGGGCGGGGCTGGGCTATTACTCGCGCGCCCGCAATCTGGTGAAATGCGCGCGCGCAGTGGCGGCTAGGGGCGGGTTTCCTTCGACCGAGGCGGAGCTGCGCCTGCTCCCGGGCCTTGGCGATTACACCGCCGCCGCCATCGCCGCGATCGCCTTCGGGCGGCGCGCGGTGGTGGTCGATGCCAATGTCGAGCGGGTGGTCGCGCGGCTGTTCGCGATTGGCGAGCCGCTGCCGGGGGCGAGGAAGGCGATCCGCGCGGCGGCGGGCACGATCACGCCTAAGACGCGGGCGGGGGACTTCGCGCAAGCGCTGATGGATCTCGGCAGCCACATCTGCACCCCCAAAGCGCCGCGCTGCCTCATCTGCCCGCTTGCCGACGCGTGCGAGGGTCGCCGCGAGGGCGCGCCCGAGCGCTTGCCGGTCAAGCCTGCCAAGAAAGCCGTCCCCCAACGCCGCGGCACGGCCTTCTGGATCACCCGCGCGCACGGCACTCAGGTATGGCTCGTCACCCGCCCGCCGCAGGGGATGCTCGGCGGGATGCGGGCCCTGCCGGATGACGGCTGGAGCGCGCAAGGCGACGGATCGGGGAAGGTCCCGCTGGCGGGCGAATGGCGCAGTCTCGGCGCGGTGCGGCACGGCTTCACCCATGCGCATCTGACGCTGGAAGTGCGCGCGCTGGAGACGATCTCGCAGCCCGCAGGGGAGGGCCAGTGGTGGGCGCTCGAGAAAATCGGGGAGGCGGGGCTCGCGACGCTCTTCGCCAAGGCCGCGCGGCTGGCGCTCGCCGAAGCGGCTTAGAAGAACCCGCCGCCGATCATCAGCCTGACGCTCGCGATCAGCAGCACGACAAGGCAGAAATTGCGCCCGCCGTCCTTCGACGACAGCGCGCCGAGAATGACACCGACCACGATCAGCGGCAGGGCGAACCAGTTGGCCCAGCCGAGCAGCGGAATCTGCGCAGGAATCACGATCACGAGGCTGACGAGGCCGATGAGGAAGGCAAAGGCGTTGAGCATGTGTCTTATATGGATAACACGCCCCGAGGATGCAACCCCGCCTGCGCCCCTGACGCGACCCGGCGATTGACCCGCGCGGGCCGCTGCCGCAGACATGCGCCCCGAACAGCCGTTTGCGGAGATTCTCGTTCCATGCCGTCCCCCGATTTCGTCCTGCCTCCGGCCTCGCGCCGTTCCTTCCTGCGCTCGGGCGCGCTGCTCGCGGGAGGCGCGGCGTTCGGCACGCTGCCCTTCGGGCGCGCGGCCTTCGCGCATGACGTTACGGAGAGCTGGCCTGCGGTGGCCGCGCTCGCCGACAAGTATGTCGCCTCGCGCAAGCTTGCGAACCTGTTCCTGACCTTCGGCTGGGGGGAGCAGCCCCACGCGCACACGGTGGGCGGCGGCACGCTCGCGCTCGGCAAGCCTGCAGCGGTGGACATGGATTCGCTCTACCGCATCTATTCCATGACCAAGCCGATCACCGGCATGGCGACGATGATCCTGATCGACGAGGGCAAGCTGGGCCTCGATCAGCCGCTGCCTGAAATCCTCCCCGCCTTCCGCGACATGCGGGTGTTGGTGGACCCCGCAGGCCCGCTCGACGAGACGGTGCCCGCGATCCGCCCGATCACGATCCGCCAGCTGCTGACCCACACGGCGGGCCTCGGCTACCAGATCATCAGCAAGGGCCCGCTTCAGAAGGCCTATAACGATGCGGGCCTGGTCGGCGGGCGGGTGAGCCGGATGCCGATCCCCGGCTTCCCCCCCGTCACCCCCGCGCCCGGCCTTGCGGCCTGGGCAGACCGGCTGGCCGAACTGCCGCTGATGTATCAGCCGGCGACGAAGTGGAGCTATTCCTGCTCGCTCGATCTGCTCGGCCGGGTCATCGAGGTGGCGAGCGGGATGGAATTCGAAGCCTTCCTCAAGAAGCGCATCTTCGAGCCCTGCGGCATGACCAGCACCTGGATGCAGGTCCCGGCCAGCGAGGCGCACCGCCTGACCGACAATTACGGGATCGTCGGCGGCACGCCCTTCCCGATCGATCCGGCGGCCAATTCGATATACCTCGATGCGCCCGAAGTCCCGACCGGCGGGGGCGGGCTGGTATCGAGCCCGCGCGATTACGACCGCTTCCAGCGCATGCTGCTCGGTTACGGTCGCATCGACGGCAAGTTCGTGATGAGCGAGGAGGCCGTGCGCGTCGGCACCTCGAACCTTGTGCCTGCGACGGTCGATCTCACCGGCAGCTGGATCGAGGGCGAGGGCCACGGCGCTGGCGGGCGGTCCAAGGGCGCGCAGTTCGGCTGGGGCGGGGCGGCGGGCACGCTCGCGGCGGTCGACTATGATCTCGGCCTGCGCTCCTGCCTTTGGACGCAATACATGCCATCGGAAGCCTATCCGATCCGCGAGGAATTCCTCGCCGCAATGGAGCAGGACCTTGCCGCGATGCGCATGAAGAAGAAGGCCGCCTGATGCACGCGCCCGCACCTGCATTGCCGATGGCCTTCGCCGGATCGCCGCTCGACCGGGCGGATCACATCCGCGTCGACGATGCGGCGCTGGCAGGGCTGATGAACTGGCGCGCGAAGGTGCTGCTGCTTGACGGGCTTTTGCCCGGCGTGGACGAGAGCGGCGGGCTGGTGTGGGGCAGCCTTGCCGACGTGCCGGAGGATGCCGAACTGGTGTTTCTCGGAATGCTGGACGGCAAGGCGCATTTCGCCCCAGTTCCTACCGAGGGCGCGGACGGCCCGGCCTATGCCATGCCGCGCGCTTGGGCCCTGATGACCCAGCTCGCAGCCCCTGATCTGGCGATCTATGGCGGGGCGAGAAGCCTTGTCGACTGGCACGCGCGGCACCGCTTCTGCGCGCGCTGCGGAGGCTCGACCAAGCTCGTCAAGGGCGGCTGGCAGCGGCATTGCGACAATTGCGGCGCGGATCATTTCCCGCGCACCGATCCGGTGACGATCATGCTGGTCGAGCACGAGGACAAGCTGCTGCTCGGCCGCCAGCCGCGCTTTCCGCCCAAGATGTATTCCGCGCTCGCCGGCTTCGTCGAACCGGGCGAGACCATCGAGGAGGCGGTCGCGCGCGAGATCCACGAGGAAGCGGGCGTGCGCGTGCGCGATGTGCGCTACATTGCCAGCCAGCCGTGGCCCTTTCCGAGCCAGCTGATGATCGGCTGCACCAGCGTGGCGGACGATCCGACGCTCACCATCGATACGACCGAGCTGGAAGACGCGCGCTGGTTCACCCGCGCCGAACTGGAAGAAGCGCGCGCGGCGGGCGAGGCGGGGACGGACCTGCTCTATTTCCCGCGCCCCTTCGCGATTGCGCACCATCTCGTGTGCTGGTGGCTTGACCGGTGAGCGCGCCCCAGAGCCCCCAACGCCTCACCATCGACATCTGGTCCGATGTCATGTGCCCGTGGTGCCTGATCGGCTACGGCCAGCTGACCAAGGCGCTGGCTGAACTCGAAGGCGAAATCGCTGCGGAAATCCGCTGGCGGCCGTTCGAGCTCAATCCGCAGATGCCGCCAGAGGGCGAGGAGCAGGAGGCCCACCTCCAGCGCAAGTATGGCCGCCCCGCCGAGGAGGGCGCGCGGCTGCGCGGGCAGATGAAGGCGATTGCGGAAGGGGCGGGGGTGTCGCTTTCGTGGGAAGGTGAGGGTGATGCTCCGCCCGCGATGATGTGGAACACGCGCGATTGCCACAAGCTGCTGACCTTCGCGCTCGAACAGGCCGGGCCGCAGGTGCAGACAGCGCTGAAGCTCGCGCTGTTCCGGGCGCACTTCAATGAGCGCCGCAATCTCGGCGATCGGACGGTGCTGCTGGATATCGCCGCAGGTGTTGGTCTCCACCGTGAGGCGGCCAAGGCGGCGCTCGACGATCCCGATCTCGAAGCCCGCGTGCTCGCGGAAGAGGCGCAGGCGTGGGACATGAATATCTCGGGCGTCCCGGCGATGATCGTCGAGAGCAAGTTCCTGATCCCCGGTGCCCAGGCGCCCGAGGTCTATATCAACGCGCTCAGGCGGGTGGCCGAAAAGACGCGGGCGGCGGCGCAGTAGCATCTCGTCAGGGGTGACGAATTTGCAGCGCGACGACCTGACCCGAAATTCGGGCGGAAGCCGCTGCATAACCCACCCATGACAGCGCCGCCCCATGCCGCGACCTGCAAGGAAGTGTCACGCGATCCGGCCATCAGCGCCGGACGCTCCATTCCAGCAGGAGAACTCCCATGTCCAAGGTTTCAGCGATTTTCGACAGCCACGCCGAAGCCGAGCGCGCGGTCAATGATCTGCGCATGCTCGGGATCGGCGACAATGACATGTCGGTGATCGCCCATCACAAGGGCACCACCACCGCCCGCTCGGGCGAGGGCGAGATCACCGACGAGGATCACCGCAACGTGCTGCGCGGCGTGCTCGGCGGGGGTGCACTGGGTGCAGGCCTCGGCGTCGCCGCTCTGGCGATCCCGGGCGTCGGCCCGCTCGCCGCGGCCGGTGCCATCGCCGCGGCCGCAGTCCCCGAAGCGGTCGGCGTCGGCGCGGTGCTCGGCGCGATCGGCGGCACGCTCAACGAGACCCTCACCAAGCACGGCGTCAGCGACGAGGACGCGACCTATTACAACGACCGCATCAAGAATGGCGGCGTGGTGGTAACGGTCGAGGATATCGGCGTCGACGAGGAGAAGATCCGCGAAGTGCTCTACCGCAACGGCGGCCACAACGCGGGCAATGCGCGCGCGGTGAACTTCTAGGACCGCACGCGAGGGGGCGGGGCGCGCGCTCCGTCCCCTCGCACCGCTCTTCCACGGCAGACAAGGCAGATCATGGTCCATAGCCGTTTCGTCCACGGCGCCCCGCGCAGTCCCGCGCCGCTCGCCGACGCGATGCCCGGGATCGGGCGCGGCGGCTTCATTGCGCTCGGCGGGCTGCTCATGGCAGTGGGGGCGCTGTCGCTGCTGTTCCCCTTCATCGCCGCCTTTTCCCTCAACATCGTGGTCGGGGTGACGCTGCTGGCCGGCGGTATCGTGACGTTGGTGCAGGCGACCCGGATGCGGCGCTGGCGCGGGTTTGCGGCGCAGGTGCTGCTGGGCGTGCTCTATGTCAGCGGGGGGATCATCTTCATCGCCAATCCCTTCGCGGGCGTGACCGCGCTCACCATCCTGCTCGGTGCGTTCTTCGCTGCCGACGGCGCGGCGCGGATCATGCTCGCCTTGCGCCTGCGCCCGCAGCGCGGCTGGTGGCTGTTCCTCGTCTCCGGGCTGCTGTCGCTGGCCTTGGGCGCGCTGGTGCTGATCGGGCTGCCGAGCGGGCTGTCGGTCGCGCTGCTGGGGGTGATGGTCGGGATCAACATGATCCTCACCGGGGTCAGCTTCCTCGCCTGCACCGGCAGAGATGCGCCCGGCGCCCTCGGGCCGAGAATCTAGACCAGCCCCAGCCGCTCCAGCTTCATCGCCAGCTTGCCGGGGAGCGCATCGCCGATATCCTCCCCCTCCGCCACGTCTTTCGGCGCCTTGTCCTCGGTGAGATAGCGCCAGCCCTGATGCGCGCGCTTGGGGATCTGGTGCACCCGGATCAGGCGCGGCTCCAGCACGATGTCCCAGCGCCCGTCCTCGGTCTTCTCGAAGCCGAGAATGGCTGAGCGCGCGACGATCGCGTGATTGATGATCCAATAGAGCGAGCCGCCCACGCATTCCGCGTGCCGCGTCGGCCGGTTGCGGGTCGTGAGCGCAATCGCGCCGCGGCCCTCATACCAGCCTTCGAGTTGCGCATAGCTCTTCGCCCCGAAGGCGATCTTGGTCAGATGGAGAGGCATGGCCTGCAATGTGGGCCAATCCCGCCGACGATCAAGCGATGGAAAGGCCCCCGTCCACAATGAAGGGCGCGCCGGTGGCGAACTTGCTCTCGTCACTTGCGAGGTAGACGACGAGATGCGCGATATCCTCCACCTCGCCCATGCGGCCGATGGGCTGGGCGACCGAGAACGCCGCACGGGTCGCTTCGGGATCGGGGGTGCCCTGAATGACACTTTCCACGTTGGGGGTGAGGATCGTGCCCGGCTGCACCGAGTTCACCCGCACCCCGTTCTGCTCGCGCGCGCAGTAGAGCGCGATCGACTTGGTCAGCGTCACTACTGCCGCCTTGGCGGAGTTGTAGGCGGCAAGGTCAGGCGAGACCTTGTTGCCCGCCGCGCTGGAGAAGTTGACGATGGAGCCCCCGCCCCCTTTCGCCATCAAGGGGATCGCCGCCTTGCAGCCCATGAAGATGGAGTCGACGTCGACCGTGTAGCAGCGGCGGAAATCCTCCGGGCTGATGTCTGCGATGGAGCCGAACACGGTGATCGCGGCGTTGTTGACCAGCACGTCGAGCCGCCCGTGGCTTTCCTCGACTTCGGCGATGACCTCTTGCCAGCGCGCCCAGTCGGTCACGTCCTGATGGATGTAGCCGCAGCCCAGCTCCGCCGCGCTCGCGGTCCCTGCGGCCGCGTCGATGTCGGTGATGATGACGCTCGCGCCCTCGGCCAGCAGCGCCTTGGCGGCCGCCTTGCCCAGTCCCATCGCGCCGCCCGTCAGCAGCACCACCTTGCCTGCCACCCGTCCTGCCATCGCTTCTCTCCCCGTTTATCGGGGGCGAGGGCTATCAGCCGACCAGACCGCTGACCACTGCCAAACTGAGGAAGACCAGGAAGCCCATCGAATCCGTCGTCATGGTGACGAAGATCGAGGAGGAGATCGCCGGGTCCGCCTTGAGGCGCTGCAAGGTGAGCGGCACAAGCACGCCCGCGAAGCCCGCGATGATGATGTTGCACAGCATCGCCGCGCCGATCACCGCGCCCAGCAGCGCGTTCTGGAACAGCACCGCGACGATGCTGCCGATCACCACCGCGACCGTCCCGCCATTGAGCGCGGCAATCGACATCTCGCGCCGGATCGCGCGCCAGGTGTTGGCTTCGGTCAGCTGGTTCGTGGCAATCGCGCGCACCGTCACGGCCAGCGTCTGCGTACCCGCATTGCCGCCGATCCCGGCGACGATGGGCATGAGAACGGCCAGCGCCACCATCGTCGCGATCACGTCCTCGAACTGGGCGATCACGCTGGAGGCGACCGAGGCGGTGAGCAGGTTCGCCAGCAGCCAGCGCACGCGCGCCTTGTAGCTTTCGACGATCGGCTCGTTGATGTCCCCGTCGCCCGCGCCCGACAAAAGCAGCGCGTCCTCGCCTGCTTCCTCGGAGATGATGTGGACGATATCGTCGACCGTCATCTGGCCGACCAGCCGCCCGCTCTCGTCCACCACCGCGGCCGAGATCAGCGCGTATTTCTGGAACATCAGCGCGACCTCTTCCTGATCCATCGTCACCGGGATCAGGGTCTGTTCGCGCTTCATCACGTCGGTCAGGCGCACATTGCGCGGCGTGGTGAGGATCCACGACAGCGCGCAGGTGCCGACGGGGTGGTGGCGCTCGTCGATCACGAAGACCTCGAAGAAATCGTGTTCGAGATCGCCGTCCTCGCGCAGGTAATCGATGAGATCGCCCACGGTCATGTGTTCGGGCACCGCCACGAAGTGCCGGCTCATCAGGCGTCCGGCGGTCTCTTCCGGATAGGCGAGCGCCGAGGCGACCGCGGCGCGGGTTTCAGGCTCCAGCTCGGCGATGACCGCGGCCTGATCGGCGGCGTCGAGGTCCTCGATCAGCTGCACCGCATCGTCGGTGTCGAGCTGCTCGGCGATGGTGGCGACCGCCTGCGCGGGCAGGGCCTCCATCAGGTCTTCGCGCACGTAATCGTTCAATTCCGCGATCACGTCGCTGGTCATCAGGTCGGTGATCGCGGCGGCGAGCTGCGCGCGTTCGGAACGGTCCAGCAGCTCGATCAGGTCGGCGATGTCGGCAGCGTGGAGCGGCTCGACCAGATCATAGACCTTGCCCTTGTCGCCCTCGTCCAGCGCGTCGCGCACCGCACCGACGTAATCGGCCTTGAGGCGGTTTTCCTCGTCATGGCGCTCATCGTCGACCCGGTCGTCCGGGCGCACCGCGGCCTCGCCGTGTTCGGCGATGTCGAGATCGTCGGAGAGGATGCGATCTTCGGCCATGGGGAAGGCGTTTACGGGGGGGAGGGGGAAAAGCAAGCCGGGAGGGTGACAGGCGGTGATTGGGTGCGTAAAGCCGCCAGCAAATTCACGCAGGAGAACCCCCCAATGGCCGAAACCCTCACCTTCACCCTCGACAACGGCAATGGCGAACCCGCGGACGTCGTCATCAAGCTGCGCCCCGACCTCGCGCCCGGCCACGTCGCGCGCATCACCGAACTGGCGAGCGAGGGCTTCTATGACGGGGTGATCTTCCACCGCGTCATCGCCGGCTTCATGGCGCAGGGCGGCGATCCGACCGGCACCGGCATGGGCGGCAGCGACAAGCCCGACTTGCCGGCCGAATTCAACGCCGAGCCCCACGTCGAAGGCGTGTGCTCGATGGCCCGCGCGCAGAACCCCAACAGCGCGAACTCGCAGTTCTTCATCTGCCTCGACGACGCGCGCTTCCTCGACAAGCAGTATACCGTGTGGGGTCAGGTGATCAGCGGCATGGAGCACGTCCACGCCATCCCCAAGGGCGAGCCGCCGCGTCAGCCGGGGAAGATCGTCAAGGCGACGGTGGCCTGAGGGTCCTGACCTTCACCCATTCGTGCTGAGCTTGCCGAAGCATTGTGTTTGCCATCGGAACGTTCAGCACGAAGGGTGAAAGAGCAGCGATTTGGGGGGGCGGTTCCGCAGCACCCCCCTCGATCGCTCCAGACCCCCCGCAGGCCCCCCGCAGACCCCTGCTAGACCCCCGACAGGGTCGCGCCAGACCCCCGGCAGATCGACGTTTCACGTGAAACATTGGGCCGATGCGGGCGTTGAATGCGCAGCCCATCGGCGCTAAGGGCAGGCCCCTCATGAAACCCTCCGCACCCCCCCAGACCTACCGGGTCAAGAGCTTCGGCTGCCAGATGAACGTCTATGACGGCGAGCGCATGGGCGAGCTGCTGGCGACGCGCGGCATCCAGCCCGCGCCCGAGGGGGAGGAGGCCGATCTGGTCATCCTCAACACCTGCCATATCCGTGAAAAGGCTGCAGAAAAGGTCTATTCCGATATCGGCCGGCTGGTGAAGGCAGGCGAGGAAGCGGGCAAGGCCCCGCTGATCGCCGTCGCCGGCTGTGTCGCGCAGGCCGAAGGCGAGGAGATCATGGCCCGCGCCCCGGCGGTGAGCATCGTGGTCGGTCCGCAGGCCTATCACCGCCTGCCGGAAATGCTTGATAAGGCACGGAAAGGCGAGCGCGCGACGGACACCGACATGCCCGCGATCGCCAAGTTCGACGCCCTGCCGGCGCGGCGGAAACGCGGGCCGAGCGCTTTTCTGACGGTGCAGGAAGGGTGCGACAAGTTCTGCACCTATTGCGTGGTGCCCTATACCCGCGGTGCGGAAATTTCGCGGCCTTTCAAGCATCTGGTCGATGAAGCGCACAAGCTGGTCGAAGCCGGCGCGAAGGAGATCACGCTGCTCGGCCAGAACGTCAACGCCTGGCGCGGCGAGGACGACAAGGGGCGGGGCGTGGGCCTCGGCGGGCTGATCCGGGTGCTGGCCGGGATCGATGGTCTTGAGCGCATCCGCTACACCACCTCGCATCCCAACGACATGGATGAAGACCTGATCGCCGCCCATGGCGAAGTGGCCAAGCTGATGCCCTATCTGCACCTCCCCGTGCAGGCCGGGAATGACCGCATCCTCAAGGCCATGAACCGCCAGCACACGGCGGACAGCTATCTGAAACTGATAGAGAAATTCCGCGCAGCGCGGCCCGATATCGCGCTGTCGGGGGACTTCATCGTCGGCTTTCCGGGAGAGACCGAAGCCGAGTTTCAGGACACCCTCGGCATCGTCGACGCAGTGCGTTATGCGGCCTGTTTCAGCTTCAAATATTCCCCCCGTCCGGGCACCCCTGCCGCGACGATGGAGGGCCAGATCGCGCCTGAGGTGATGGACGAAAGGCTCCAACGTCTCCAACAGCGCATCGGCGCGCATCAGCTCGCCTTCAATCAGGCGAGCGTCGGCAAGCAGTGCAAGGTGCTGGTCGAGCGCACCGGGCGGCATCCCGGCCAATGGCTCGGCAAGTCGCCCTGGCTGCAATCGGTGTGGTTCGAGGCGCCAGCCGCGATCGGCGATCTTGTCGAGGTGGATTTGGTCGAGGCCGGTCCCAACTCGCTGAAAGGCTTAGTTCTTCCCCGCTCCTGACCGCTCCGCAGCCACAGCGGCGCGGGCGATATCGTTGTAGACCCGGCGCGGCTTGGCGTTGCGAGAGGCATCGTAGAGCTCGCGCACAAGCGCCTTGTCGTAGTCCGTAAGCCCCGCGGGCGGCGCGGCATCATCGAACAGGGTCAGGATCGTGGAAATCGGCGCCCCGCCTTCGGGCGCGCCGGTGCCTAGCAGCGCGCGCATGGTCGCATAATCCGCCAGCTGGCCGAGCGTGAAGCCGTGCGCAGCCTCGCGCGCAATCAGCACGGCGGCGCCAGTGATCTCGGTGGTGACGATGGGATCGGTGGTGCTGAAGGGCTCGAAGAATGTGGGGACAGTTGCGCCTCCGACGATCAATGCCTGCGGATCGCCATTGGGCAAGGGCCGACCCTCGGGGTCGCGCACCACAATTCTGTTCCACGCCCTGACCGGCCCCGTCTCGGCCAGCACCCGCTCGCGCTGATAGCGGACGAGGTGGGCGAGTTGCGGCGACTCCGGACTGAGCCAGGTCTCCGGCGCGCCTGCCGCCGGGCCCATGAAGGCGACCCTCACCGTGGGCACGCAGGTCGGCGCGCGATCCGCCCCGACGCCCAATGCCTCGGCATTCTCGCGAATGCGTTCGGCGATGGCCTCGGCATCCTCGGGCGCGAGGCCGAGCACGGTCACGCAAACCGGAAAGGCGAACTTGGCCACCGGATGCCTCATGCGAGGCGGGCGGATCACGTCGCGGGTGAACTCGCGCAATTGCTTGTGCCGCTCGGCCTCGGTCGGGGGCGGGCGCACGATGATTTCGGGCGCGGTGCGGATCGGTGCCTCCTGCGCAGCCGCGGGTGAGGCGAGCAGCAGCGCTGTCAGTATACCTGCAAGTCTGCGCATAAACGTCACGCTTTCAATACGTTGTCTGGTGAAGCATATCACACAAGGGCCGCGCATGTGAAGCATCCGTGACTTTCCACCACCATCTCGCCGCACCCGGCTTGCCAAGGCGCGCGCGGGGCTTAGGCTTGCGACTCAAGGGCAAGGGATCGTCCTCTTCGCCCGCAGCCAAAGGAACATATGGGCCGACGACCCTCCCGTGCCGGGCACCCGGCGCTCTCGCCCGATCCGCGCGGCATCCCGGCACAGCGGCGCGCGCGCGTCGATCTGACCTTCGAGAATCAGGCTCTGCTGGGGCCGTTGTTTGGGCAGTTCGACGCCAATCTGGTGCAGGTCGAAAACCGGCTCGGGGTATATATCCACGCCCGCGGCCATCAGGTGGTGATCGAGGGGCCTGAGGACGACGTCGCGCGGGCACGCGAAACCCTCAAGACCATGTACGACCGGCTGGCGCGCGGCGAGGCGCTGGATAGCGGGACGGTCGAGAGCTTGATCGCCATGTCGTCCGAACCGACGCTCGAAGGGATCATCGCGGGCGACGATGGCGCGCCGCCGATCATGATCCGCACCCGCAAGAAGACCATCGTGCCGCGTTCGGCCACGCAGATCGATTACATGCGCAGCCTTGCCAAGGACGACATCATCTTCGCTCTCGGCCCGGCGGGTACGGGCAAGACCTATATCGCGGTGGCGCAGGCGGTCAGCCAACTCCTCACCGGGAGCGTCCAGCGTCTGATCCTCTCGCGCCCGGCGGTCGAGGCGGGCGAGAAGCTCGGCTTCCTGCCCGGCGACATGAAGGAGAAGGTCGATCCCTACATGCAGCCCCTGTATGACGCGCTGAACGACTTCCTGCCGTCGAAGCAGGTGGAAAAGCTGTTGCAGGAAAAGCGGATCGAGATCGCCCCCCTGGCCTTCATGCGCGGCCGGACCCTGTCGAATGCCTTCATCGTGCTCGACGAGGCGCAGAACGCCACCACGATGCAGATGAAGATGTTCCTGACCCGCCTTGGCGAAGGCAGCCGGATGGTGATCACCGGCGACCGGACGCAAGTCGACCTGCCGCGTGGCACGGCCTCCGGTCTGGCCGAGGCAGAGCGGATTCTGCAAGGGGTGCGGGGCGTCACCTTCAACTACTTCACCTCGAAGGATGTGGTGCGGCACCCGCTGGTCGGCCGGATCATCGAAGCCTACGAGGCCGACGAAGCGCGGGGATGACCGGCGGGTTTCTGGCGGAGCGCTGACGCGCAAGGCTTTTGTCTCGTCGTCGGCCTTCGCCTCCTCCTCGCGATGCGCTCCGCGCGGGGAGTATTTCCGGAAATGGGCAGATTCAGCTTGCTCATTTTACAAATACTCTGGGGTATGCCGGTGGTTTTGCCAATGGTTCAAGAAACCACTGGCATGGGGGGTGAAACCCCCATCGCCCGAGGAGGAGGCGAAGGCCGACGACGAGACAAAAGGGCTTCGCGCTTCAGCGCTCGATTTGACTGGCGGCGGGGTTCGGGCTAGGGCCGCGGCATGGATCTGGTCGAGACGGTGATCGAGGACGCGCGGTGGGAGGCTTTCGGGCTGGAGGCCCTGGCCGACCGCGCGGCGCGTGTGGCGCTGGCGGGGGCCGGGCTGCCGGTCGAAGGCTTCGCGCTCAGCCTGCTGGGGTGCGATGATGCGCGCATCGCGGGGCTGAACCGGGATTTCCGCGGCAAGCCCCAACCGACCAATGTGCTGAGCTGGCCGTCAGAGGAGCGTGCGCCGGAGGTCGCGGGCCAGGTGCCGGAGCGACCGCAGCCGGGCACGGCCGATGACCCCGAACCCCTGGGCGACATCGCGATCGCATGGGACACCTGCGCGCGGGAGGCCGAGGTGCAGGGCAAGCCGCTGGCGGACCATGTGACGCATCTGATCGTGCATGGTCTGCTGCACCTTCTGGGGTATGATCACGCTACGGACGAGGATGCCGCATTGATGGAACGGTTGGAGGTGCGGATACTTGCCAGTCTCGGGGTTTCTGACCCATACTAGCCGCACACCCGGCAGACGGGTGGAATCTGGACAAAGGACCGATGGGCAGTAGCACCGACGGGTCTTCCGCCGCGCAGGTCGCGCCGCCCGAGACCGATGACTCCGCCTCAGACCAGGGCCAACGCGGCTTTTTCGGCAGGCTCTTTTCCGCCTTGAGCCCGGCATCCGAACCTGAAGACAGCTCGTCGCGGCCCGGTGCGTCCACCGCTCAGCAAGGGTTGCATGCCCTGCGCCGGATGCGGGTCGATGACGTGGCGGTCCCCAAGGCCGAAATCGTGGCGGTGCCCCTCGACATCGGCAAGGATGAGCTGGTCGAGGTCTTCCGGGCGCATGGCTTCAGCCGGGTTCCGGTCTACAAGGGCACGCTGGACCATCCGCAGGGGCTGGTGCTGTTGAAGGATCTGGCGCTGCAGCACGGGTTCGGGGCGTCGGGACGCTTCAGCCTGAAGCGGCTGCTCCGGCCGATCC
>VFQO010001101.1_pt1 | contig 22978 bp, 36 predicted proteins | sample 3512331 | NCBI WGS metagenome assembly VFQO01 (sample SAMN10412371, study PRJNA504923) | tailings metagenome | isolation source: Replicate 3 from Balatoc abandoned mine | place: Philippines: Itogon, Benguet | collected 2017-08-28 | reverse complement strand
CTGGCCGAATGCCGCCTGAGACCTCGACCCCAATAAAAAAAGGGCCGGCTGAGCCGACCCTTTTCCCACTCTGCTGCAGGCAGTTCTAGCCCTTGTTCTTTGCCGCCGGCTTCCTGCCTGCGGCAGGCGGCGGCACGTAGCCGGCGATGCGGCAGAGGAAACCCTCGATGGCCTTGCCCTTGTTGAAACGGGTGATGCTGCAGTGCGAAATCTCGCCGCGCTCCGACAGGTCGGGCAGCGAGCCGCGCACCGTGGCGAGCGGAATGCCCGTTGCAGCGGCGATTTCGGAGTCCAGCAGCTGGCCGTGCTTCTTCAGGCACTGAATAATGGTTTCGGTATGCATCTCGTTACCTCCTGGGTGAAATGAATAGAGGCGCCCGTGGCGGACGCTACCCGGATGGCCCGGTAATGGCCGAAGTGCACAAAAGAAAGGCCACCTGTCCAGGCGGCCATGCGCAAATGCAAAGTGGATTATACCCGTTTTGCGCCCCCGGGGCCAGCGCACCCCTGCTTTGCGGATAGAATCGGCAAACATGCACTCGACAGACTGAGAAGCCATCATGGACGCCGAACTCATCGCCCAAGCCGCCATCGCCGCCGCTGTCGCATGGGGCAGCGGCCTGCGCCTGTACCTGGTGCTGCTGGTGCTGGGCCTGCTGGGGCGTTATGCGGGGTTCGAGCTGCCCGAGACCCTGGCCTGGCTATCCCACCCGCTGAGCCTGGGCATCACGGGACTGCTCAGCCTGACCGAGTTCTTCGCCGACAAGATCGCCTGGCTGGACAGCATATGGGACGCGCTGCACAGCTTCCTGCGCATTCCCGCCGGCGCGGCGCTGGCCGTCACCCTGTTCCCGGAACTGGGCGATGGCGGCATGACGGCGCTGGTGGCGCTGCTGGGCGGCGGTGTGGCAGCGAGCGCGCAGCTCGCCAAGACCGGCAGCCGTGCCGTCATCAACGCCTCGCCCGAGCCGCTCAGCAATGTCGCCGCGTCGGCCGCCGAGGAAGGCATGCTCGTCGCCGGGCTGTGGACGGCCTTCAACCACCCGCTGGTATTTCTCGTGCTGCTGGCCGTCTTCGTCGTGCTGTCGCTGGCGCTGGCATGGTTCTTCGTGCGCGCCATCCGCCGCCTGTTTGCCGCACGCGGGCGTCCAGCCGGGGCCTAGCCGCCGGCAACTCGCGCGAAGCGGCGTGATTCGGTAAACTGCCCCGCCACTCCGCGAAAGACCATGCATGAAAGACCGTTTGTTCGTGCTGCTGCAGTATCCGCTGCCGCACCACTTCCTGTCCCGCCTCGTGATGCTGCTGACCCGCGTCGAGATCAGGCCAGTGAAAAACTGGATGATTTCCTACTTCGTGCGCCGCTTCAGCATCAATCTCGACGAGGCGGCGGAGACCTCGCCCGCCGCCTATCCCAGCTTCAACAGCTTCTTTACCCGCGCGCTCAAGCCCGGCGTGCGACCGGTCGTGGCCGGCACGCACGAGATCGCCTGCCCGGTGGACGGCGCGGTGAGCCAGGCCGGCGCCATCGAGAAGGACCGGCTGTACCAGGCCAAGGGCCACGACTATTCGCTGGAGGCGCTGCTCGGCGGCGACCAGAAGCTGGCGGCCGAATTCACCGGCGGCACGTTCGCCACCATCTATCTGTCACCGCGCGACTATCACCGCATCCACATGCCCGAGGCCGGGCGCCTGCGCCGCATGCTCTACATTCCGGGGCGACTGTTCAGCGTCAACACCACCACGGTGCGCCAGGTGCCGGGGCTGTTCGCGCGCAACGAGCGCATGGTCTGCGTGTTCGACACGGCGCACGGGCCGATGGCGGTGATTCCGGTCGGTGCGCTGTTCGTCGGCAGCATGCAGACGGTGTGGGACGGACTGCCATCGAACACCGCCTGGGACGGGCCGCTCACGCCGCCGCGCCATCCCGGCACGAAGTGCGCGGATTTTGGCCAGCGCGAGATTTCGCTCGCGCGCGGCGCGGAGATGGGCCGCTTCAACATGGGTTCGACGGTGATCGTGCTGTTCGCCAGGAACAGCATGCGGCTGGACCGCGCCATGCGCGAGAGTGAAGCGGTGAAGGTCGGCCAGCTGCTGGGCAGCTGGAATACCGCCGAGACAGAACCCGCGGCGGCCTGACGCCTAGCGGCCGATATAGCCGGCGAGCGCCTGGATGTTTTCGTCGCTGAGGTCCGCGGCTGCCGCGGCCATGGCGGCGGCGTTGGGCCCGGCGACCTTGCCGGCGCGGTAATCCGCAAGACGTACGGCGATGTCCGCCCGGCTCAGGCCGGCCAGCCCGGGATTGCCGCCCACGCCCTGGGCGGCGTCGCCGTGGCAGCTGATGCACTTGGCGACATAGACATCGTAGCCGCTCTGGCGCGAGGTGAGGTCGGTGCCCGGCACCAGATCTGCAATCGCCTTTTCCTGCTCCTGCCGTTCCATCTCGGCGACGACGTCCGGCGCCAGCGCAGGCGTGCTGGCCTCTTCGGCTTTGTCTTCCTTGCCGCAGGCGGCAAGGGCGAGGCTGACGGCAAGCATTGTGAACAGGGTGGGTTTGTACATGCTGAGGTTCTCCAGTCTGGGCGAAATCGGTCGAAAGCGGCGCCATGCAGGCGCTTCAGGACCGGCCTGCGCACTGTAACAAAAAATTCATCTTTTCCTCAAAAATCTCCCGCCCGCACCGGTGTCGGCCAGACAGTGATTTTTGCGAAGATTGGCGGCATTGGATAACATGCGCGCTCCCTGCCTTGCCGAAACCGAGACGATGTCCACTTCCTACGACGACCTGCAGCAGAGCTTCGGACGCTGCCTGCGCGAAAAGAACTTCATCGAACGCTTCTACGAAATCTTCCTCGACAGCCATCCGGAAATCCGCCCGATGTTCGCCAGGACCGATTTCCAGAAGCAGCGCATGGCCCTGCGCCGGGGCATCAGCGCGGCCATCGCGCATGCCTCCGGCAGCTCGCTGTCCAAATCCACCATGGAAAACATGGCGCATGCCCATTCGCGCCAGGGCCATGCGCCGGTGCGCCCCGACCTCTATCCCTACTGGGTGGGCAGCCTGATCAAGGCCATCGAGGAAACCGATCCCCAGGTAACGCCGCAGCTGATCGCGCGCTGGCGCCAAGGCATGCAGGTCGTGATCGACGATTTCATCCGGCACTACTGAGCCGCGCTTCGGCCGCCGCAGGCGCTGCTGTCTCTTCCAGCAGGACAGTAACCCGGTTGCGGCCGCCTGACTTGGACAGGTACATGGCCTTGTCCACACGTTCCAGCACCTGTGCCATGCCCTCGCCGGGGCGCGCCAGCGTCACGCCGAAGCTGGCCGTCACGCTCAGATCGAGCTTGCCCAGGCGCATGAGCCGGGTTTCCTCGCGCAGCCGTTCCGCCAGGCTGGCAGCCGTATCGACGCCTGTATTGGGCAGCAACAGGACAAACTCCTCGCCGCCGTAGCGGGCCACGAAATCGCTGCTGCGCAGGCCGGACACCAGCTGGCATGCGAACAACTCGAGCACCGCATCGCCCGCGGCATGCCCGTACTCGTCGTTCACGCGCTTGAACCAGTCGATGTCGGCCATGACGACGGCCAGGGGCTGGCGATAGCGCGCATGCCGTTCCAGTTCCATGCTCATCCGGTGGTCGAGGTGGCGTCGATTGGCCACGCCGGTGAGCGGGTCGGTCATCACCAGTTCGCGAATGTGCGCCTCGCTTTTCTTCAGCTTCCTGAGCGCTCGCTCGCGATCCCTGACGAAGTAGTACAGCATGACGCCGATCAGCACGAAGCCGAAACCCGTGTTCAACAGGAAATACAGGGTATTGAGCCGGGCCGGCATCGGCCGCGCGTGGGCGGCAAAGACCGGGTCGAGCAGCGCGGACAGCACCAGCAGCAGAAGGAAGGCCCACATCCAGCGGATCGCGGCCTTGAGGTCAACGAAGAACAGCGCGCCAAGCGGCGCGAAAAAGGCCCAGATCATCACGATGCTGCCGTTGGCGAACCCGCCCAGACTCCACATCAGCAGGAAGGGCAGAAGCAGAATGAGCAACTGCTGGCTGAGGCAGAAGAAGTCGAACCGCTTGGTGCGGAAGAAATGCAGGGTGCTGCCGAAGGAAAAGACCGAATAGCCCAGCGGGATGGAGCCAGGCAATGCATAGCCGTTCCAGAAGTACAGCCCGCCCCAGAAAATGGCAAGGAAGGCGATGCAGCTGGAAACGATGGTCAGCACCTGCTTCTTCAGGCGCAGGTCCTCCGCATCGCCCGGCGCGAAACCCAGAGTGGGCCATCGCCGAAGCAGGCCCGGCAGGATCAATGGTGACATGGGGTGCAACGCCCTCCGCTGGCAGGATTCTGGTGTTTTTTGTCATTTTTATAGCCGATTACTGCCACGGGCCGAAATAACACATAACAACTAATCGGACACCCGGATCGGCAAGGCTCAAATCCAGGCGTGGTGCGGGATTGGCGGCTGCGGCCTTAGGCGATACCATGGGTCTGGTTCTGCCGCATCCGCAGTGAACCGCTACGCTCGGCCTGTCTGCCGGGCACCCAAAACCAACAACAAGGAACCCCCATGACCCTGTCCCTGTTTCTGCATGTGTTGAGCGTCGTCGTCTGGGTGGGCGGCATGTTCTTCGCCTACCTGTGCCTGCGCCCGGTAGCCGCCAGCACGCTGGAGCCGCCGCAGCGCCTGACCCTGTGGTCCGGCGTGCTGGGCAAGTTCTTTCCCTGGGTATGGGCATCGGTCGCCCTCATCCTGCTCTCCGGCCTGCACATGTTCATGGTCATGGGCGGTGCGGACGCGCCACACTACACCCGCACCATGCTCGTGCTCGGCGTGATCATGATGCTGGTTTTCGCCCATGTGTTCTTCGCGCCCTACGGCAGGCTGAAGCGCGCCGTCGCGTCGCAGGACTGGCCCGCCGGCGGTCACGCGCTGGCGCAGATCCGCAAGCTCGTCGGCATCAACCTCGTCATCGGCCTGGTCGTGATCGCCGTGGTCTACCTCGGCCGCGCGCTCGCCTGACCGCGCGCTGCGAGGCGGTGTGAACTTGGCAGCCTGGACACGGTCAAGCGTTTCGACAGACAGCTTCGAACCGATCCCGACAAGGAATACACCATGAGCAATGCCCGACAAACACCTCCCGCCAGCCTAGCCGCCATCGGCTTGCTGGCGGTTTTCGCCCTGCAGCCGGCCCAGGCCGAGGAATACGACTGCAGCGGAAAGCTGGGCGCCGCCACCGTCGACAACCTGCGCGTGCCGGATGGCCAAAGCTGCACGCTGGATGCCACCCGTGTAAAGGGAAACATAAAAGTCGAGAGCGGTGCCACACTGGCGGCACGCGCGGTACGCGTCGTCGGCAACATCCAGGCGGAAAACGCGAAGCAGGTCGACGTCTCGGCCTCCTCGGTGGGCGGCAATATCCAGATCAAGCGGGGCGGCAGCGCGCTGATCAGCCGCACGAATGTGGACGGCGACATTCAGCTCGAATCCAACAGGCGCGCCCTGCGCGCGCATGACAACACCTTGGGCGGAAACCTCCAGGTCTTCCAGAACAGCGGCGGCGCGAGCCTTGCCGGCAATGCGATCGACGGCAATCTGCAATGCAAGGAAAACCGGCCGGCGCCAACCGGCGGCGGCAACCGCGTGCGTGGCGACAAGGAAGATCAGTGCAGTCGCCTGTAGTTTGCCGCGGAGCATCGGCATGAGCGGCGTCACGCCCTATCGCACCATCCACGACATCGCGCGCGCCCTGCCCGAACTGACCCGCCGCGGCGAGATCGAGGCGGCGCTCGATGAACTGGAATTCCTGTTCGAGGTACTGCCGCCGGAACACCAGGAATATGCCGAGACCGTGATCGAGGCGCTGCGCAGGAAACTTCAAGATGCGACGCAGTAAAATGCAGTCCCGTCACGCGGCCTGACCTCACCACAAAGGAATTTTCCATGCGCGCCACATCGAGCACCGCCGCCTTGCTATTGCTGGCACTGGCGCTGCCAGCCTGGACGGCCGGGCTGGTGGATGCGCCGCCCCCGCCGCCAATGCCGGAAGGCTCGCATGAAGAATACGCCGGGCCTTTGGCAGACAAGGCATTGCGGACTGGCCGGGTTCTCTACGAAGCCAACTGCACGGCCTGCCACGACAGCGTGATGCGGATTGGCGGTCGCACTTCCATCAGATCGCTGCCGGAACTGGGCATCGAGGTAGAACGCCGTGCGCAAGATGCGGGGCTGCGATGGAGCCCGGCAGAGATCGCGGCAGTTGTGCGCCACCTCGACCTCATGCACTATCGCTTCACACCCTGATCACTCAGTGCCCTCAGCGGCGGTCCCTGTCGCGTTCCCAGTCACGAACGCTGCCACGATCACCGTCTCGGTCCCTGTCGCGACTTCTGTCGCGATCACGATCACCGTCCCTGTCACGATCCCTGTCGCGTTCCCAGTCACGGTCGCGGTCTCTGTCGCGGTCTCTGTCGCGATCATAACGGTCGTCCCAGTCGGAACGATACTTGTAGCGAACCTCCCTGGGATAGCGGTCCGGCGGCAGCACTTTCCACGGTCCGTTTCTGTGGCGCGAATAGCGCCAGACCCGGTCGTGGGCATGGTAGTAGTAATAGAAACCGCCATGATAGTAGTACGGGTGGACATCGAACTCGACAACGACCGGCAGCGCGGGCGCCACCACCACATCGTAATCGCGGTCGGCAGGCGCCACCACGCAGCCGGAGAGCACGAGTGCCGCAAACAGCGGCACCAGGGATTTTCTTGGCATTTTCATTCTCCTGGAAAGCACCTGCAGCAGCACACAGTCAATCGCGCAGTGCGGCGAGGTGCGGCACGGGCCAGGCATTGCCGCCCGACCCCCTTTTCTGAAACTAGCACACGCTCATCCGCCTTCAAGCGGGCGGCGGCAGCGGCCTGCCTTCCGGGCGATGCTTGCGCCACGGCGGGGCCTCGCTCCACAGTACGCAACTGCCGGCGGCGCTGATGCTGCCCTCGACCGCCCTGCAGGCATTCGTCTCGGCAAGGAAATCAATGCAGCCGGCGCAGCTTTGCGCGCCGTTCGGCTGGGCCTGGTACTGCGCGCCGGCTTGGGAGGCTTTTGACAATTGCGCTTTTCCGCTCGCATCGCAGCCAGGCAGTGCAAGCGGCGGCAACAGGCAGCAGCGCGTGCCCCGGGTACTGCGCAGCGAGAGCCGGCGCGGCAGGGCATCGCCGCCCCCGTCCTGCGTCGGTTGCAGCCTTTCTGCACGTGTTTTCTGGGCGGCGCCGAGGATCGCTATTTTATTCATGGCACTTCCTGGAAAGGGTTGAAATCTCGCGCTTGAAAAAGTGCCGGTTCCGAACCGGAGGCAGGGTTCGAGAACCGGCTGTCCAACTTCTCACGTCACATGCCCGGCAGCGCCGGGCCCCGCGACAGTCAGCGCCTGTCCTTGCTCTTGCTCGTGGCAGCCGCAGCTTCGGGCGGTGCGGCAGAGTCGGGCTTGTGCTCTGCACCCTTGTCGCTCATGCGCGCGCCTGCGCGATCGGCGCCCTTGTTCGCGTCCGTCTGCCATTGCGCATTGCTGTTGGCGCTGCCGGACGGGCTCATGTGCGCGCCCGCCGTGGCGCCGGCCTTCGGGCTGGCTTCCGCGTTCACGTCAACTGCCGATGCGGCAGTGGCAAAGCCGGCTCCGGCGAGGCTGGCGATGGCCGCAAGCAGCAGGACGCGGCTGGATTGCAGGGTAGTTTTCTTCATCATGGTGCTCCTTGGTTTGCATGACTTGGGTATCGGTCTTCTTAACGAGAAACCGCCCGTTCTTTTGCACACCACGTGCCAGGGAGCAAAAATCCTTTTCTTTCATTGGTTTACATCCACTCCACCAGGCGGGCTACGCACAGATTGTCTCCCCATGGCGACAGCCAGAGGCCCGGTTGATGGCAAGCCATTGTCGTAAAAGGATATTTTTTGTCCCCGATCGGTGACAGCTCGCCGGCCGCGGTCATGCCAGCGGCATTCACGTCGCTGCCCCCTTAAGAATGCGAGCGGATACAAGCCGTAACACTTCTCCGCCCGACAGCAACAGGGGCGATACATCTGCGAACCAGAATAAGGACAAGCCGATCTCGTTCTGAACGGCCATTCAGTCACTTCTCGAAAGGAGCGCAACATGAAATCGATCAAGTCCTCATTTTCAAAGCCTGTCCTGCTCGCTGCCCTGCTTGCTGGCGGCAGCATTCTGGCGGCGACTGCCCATGCCCTGCCGACCGGCGACGGCAAGCCTGGCTGCGAAGCGCGTCAGGGACAGGGACCGCAGGCGCGAGAAGCGCGTCATGCCCAGCATCTGGCGACGCTGAAGGAAAAGCTCAAGCTTTCCCCCGGACAGCAGGCAGCCTGGGACGCCTTCGCGGCGGCCATGCAGCCCGGCATGCGTCCGGCTGGCACCGACCGCCAGGCCACACGCGCCGAGTTTGGCAAGCTGGGCACGGTAGAACGCATGGAACGCATGACCGCCATGGCGGAAGCGCGCCACGCGCGCATGGTTGAACGCGCCGCGACGGTAAAGGCCTTCTACGCGCAACTCACCGCGGAGCAGCAGAAAGTGTTTGATGCCGAGGCGATGCCGCAGCATTCGCATCGCGGCCACCGCCACGGCCGCCAGGCCTGAGCGGGCGCGAGCCTTCACAGCCAAGCGGGCGGGCGACCGCCCGCTTTTTATTCTGCCTGCCCGATACATGCGCTTCATCCTGCCAGCAGCACCAGCGGACGCTCGACGCTGCGTTCCGCCTGCGGCGGAAACGGCGTACGCCTCACCTCGTTGCCGCGCTCGTTGCGGTAGACCAGCTGCCGGGTAGCGAAGTCGAATTCCGGGTGGCGCGGATCGTTCCAGTGATTGAGGAAGTGCACGTAGAAGGCCGGAAACAGGCCGAGCGCCGGATTGCCTTTGCTCATGGCGAAAACGTATTCCGGCTGCGCCTTGAGTTCCCGGCCGTCGTGGCAATACTGCACCCACACATGCTCGCCGGTGACAATCAGGTTCCAGAAGGGCGCGTCTTCGTAGAACTTGAGCGTGACCTGCTTGCCGGCGGCCGCCAGGCAGGCGAGCCGCTCCACGGTCGCCTCGGTTTCACCCTGGTACGATTCCAGCAGTTCCCCGGCATCGCCCAGCGACTGCACGCGCCGCTGCGCGCCCGGCCCGTGGGGATTCAGCAGCAGCACGCGCAGCTCGTAGCTGCCGTCAATGACCTGGCGCAGGTTGCGCATTTCTGAAACGAAGGTGTCGTAGCCGGTGACGGACATGACCGCGACATCGCGCGCACCGCTGATGCGCTCGATCAAGTCGCGGTTGGCCCTGCGCGACAGCCGACTGTCCTGCGCGCGCACATGCACCAGCGAGGCCAGGCCGCTCATGCGGTGACTGAGCTGGGCTTCCCTTGCCTTCAGCAGCAGGTTGAACAGCAGCACCAGCACGGCGGCGAAGATGATTTCGTTGATCAGCAGGAGTTGCGAGTCTTCCGCCACCATGGGCCACCAGGTGAACAGAATGTAGTTGGCCAGCATCGGCAGCGAAAAGGCGAAACCCACGGCCAGCAGCGTGACGCCGGCGTGGCTTGCGATGTGGCGCAGGGTGACGGGGAAATTGTTGAAAAGCGTTTGTCGCGGCATGCGCGTACCTCCTTGTTCTTGTCGGCGTATCAGATTGGATTTGCAGTCGGCGTTACCGTCTGCACACAGTCTTTGCACACGCCGTGCCAAAACAGGAAATCTCTTTTCTTTTCATCGGGTTGGGCAAAATCGCCCATTGCGCGAACGCGCGGCGGCGTCTCCTGCGGGCGACAGCTGGCCGCGCCCGGCGGGCAATCTCTTGTTTGCAAAGGATAACTTCCGTCCCCGAATGGAGACAATGCGTGACGGCAGGCGACGCCTACCAGGGAATCTCGCTGCCGTTGTGGCGGTAGAAGCGTCCCGTCATCGCCATGGCGAATTTTTCCGCCAGGCTGCGCATGCCGGCCACGCTCTCGTCCGGCAGGATTGGCGCATCGCGTCCGCCCATGCGGGTCCTGACCCAGCCGGGATGCAGCAGCAGCACGCCGACGCCGCGCTCCCTCAGCGCGACTGAATAGCCTTTCATGGCGGCGTTGAGCGCGGTCTTGCTGGTGCGGTAGTAGTAGTCGCCGGGCGCCTCGATCTCGGCGATGGAACCCATGTGGCTGGTCATGTTCACGATCAGCCTGCGCTCGCTGCGCGCGATCTGTTCCAGCAGCGCCTCGGCCACGCGCATGGGGCCAAGGGTGTTCACCTCGAAAGTCTGCATCCAGGTCTCGAAGCGCAGTTCCTCGATGCCCACGTATTTTTCGAAGTACACGCCGGCGTTGTTGACCAGCACGTCGATGGACTCATGCTGCAGCTCGTCGCGCAGTTCCTGCGCGGATTCGTCGTGGCACACGTCGAGACGGTGCACGCTGAGTTCGGGATGGCGGCCGGCAAGCGCCTGCAAGTCTTCTGCCAATTCGGGCCGGCGGCAGGTGGCGAACACGCGCCAGCCGGCCTCGGCATACTGGCGGCACCACTCCAGGCCGAGGCCGCGGTTGGATCCGGTTACGAGCACGCTGGGCATGGGATTTCCTCGAATGAACTGGGCATTTCGATCAGGCGTATCGCCAGTCGTGTGCCAAAGATAGTCGTGACGAGCCCCAGAAAGCAACAGTAGCCGACCAGGGCGCCGATGGCCGGGCAGTAGCTGATTGCAACATGCTAGGATTCGTCCAGTCTCGTAATTGTGCGACTGCTTCCGCCCATGTTACCGGCACTTCGCCCTGCGATCCTCCTGCTGCTTGCCGGCCTACAGGCCGGCGCCTGCGCGCTGGGCAGTCTGCCGCTGGCCGAACTCCGCATCGAGTCACAGCGCATCCGGGTGGAAGTGGCGGCCACGCCCGCCGCACGCCACGCCGGCCTGATGCATCGCAAGTCGCTGCCGCAACAGCGCGGCATGCTGTTCGTCAACCCGGACAGCGACACCCGCTGCATGTGGATGAAGAACACGCTGATTCCGCTGTCGGTGGCCTTCATCGACAAGGAGGGACGCATCCTCAACATCGAGGACATGCAGCCCAATACCCGCGATTACCACTGCTCGGTGTCGCCCGCGCAGTACGCCCTGGAAATGAACCTCGGCTGGTTCCGCGATAACGGCATCGAAACCGGTGATAAAGTAAGCGGGCTGGAAAAGCTGCGGGCCTCGGAATAGCCCGGAAGCATCGGCCCCGGGCAGTCGCGGCCCGTCGATCGGAAGTTCGAAACATCAAGCCTTGGAGGAGGATTGCATGTCGTCGTTGCCCGTTTCTGATTCGCCCCAGTCTCCCGAGAACATGCCTTTCGCGGCACCCTGCCGCAGCCTGGAAACAACGGCGCCGCTGCGCTGGCTGCGCCTGGCCTGGGCCGACATGGCGCGCGCGCCGCGCCTGAGCCTCACCTACGGCGCGGTGCTGATGACGTTCTCGATCCTGATCTCCTACTTCACCTGGCGCTTCGGCACCCTGGCGCTGTATATCGGGCTCGCCAGCGGCTTCGTGTTCATCGGCCCGGTGCTGGCGGTGGGCCTGTACTCGATCAGCCGCCAGCTGGGCAAGGGGCTGACACCGGTGATGGGTTACTGCCTGCGCGAGGGTACCCACCACATCCGCGAGCTGCTGGTGCTGGGCATCATCCTGCTGGTGGTGCTGCTGGTGTGGGCGCGTGCCGCGGCGACGGTGCACGTGTTCTTCCCGGCCGAACCGGACCCGGGCCTCGACCAGCTACTGCCTTTCCTCGTCATCGGCAGCGTGGTGGGGCTGGTGTTCGCTGCCATCGTGTTCGCGGCCAGCGCGTTTTCGCTGCCGATGATCCTGGACCGCAAGGTGGACGCCATCACCGCCAGCGTCACCAGCATCAACGCGGTGCTGCGCAACCGGAAACCGATGCTGCTGTGGGCGGCCATCATCGGGCTGTCGGTGCTGCTCGGCTTCGCCACCGCCTGCATCGGCTTCGCCGTGCTGCTGCCGCTGATCGGCCATGCCACCTGGCACGCCTATCAGGAAACCATCGACGCTGCGGCCTGGCCGCCGGGCAGCGCGGACAGCGCGGCCTAGAACTAGGCCATGGCGGTCAGGCTACGGTCTGCTCGATGCTGCCCTGTTCGCCCTTGCTGTCTTCGACGCTGGCCTTGATCCGGTCGCCGGGCTTCATGCCCTTGACCTTCAAGGCAAGATAAGGGTCCCTGGAAACGCCGCCGCTGGTCTGGCCATCCAGCACGACCTTGCCGTTGACGGTGATGGTGACGGACTTGATGAAGTGGGCGGGGACGAGCTTGCCGCCCGCATCCTTGCGCAGGCCGTTCTCGGACGGATGCGAGATCAGCACGCGGATGTCGCCGTTGCCGGCGCGCATTTTCATGGGAATCGCCATGGTGTTCTCCTGATTGCCTGATTCAGCCGCCGCAGCCGCCGACGGTGACTTTCACTTCCCGGCTGGCGCTGTAAAGCTTGCCGCCGGCCTTGATCACGACACGCACGTTCGAGGTGCCGCCCATCTTGATGCGCGTGGCGAGAAGCCCGTCGAAATCGGCCAGCCGGTAATGGCCGACGAGCGGGAAAGTGTTCTTCTCGCCGAAGATGGCGATGGACTCGACATCGGGCAGGCTGGTGATGACATCGACCGGCACGACCGCGCCATTCTCGGCAATCTCCGGTGTCTTGATGGTGAGCTCCCTGGAAGCCGCCGCGCTGCCTGCACCGATGGCGGACAGAGCCTCGGGAAGCGTCCTGGCGCCGAAGCCGGCTTCGTTCCAGGCCGCCAGGACCTGCGTGGGCTTGAGCAGGCCGGCGGCGACGGCGACGGATAGCACCCCCAGGCCACTGCTGCCCTTCAACAGCTTCCTGCGTATCGTGTTCATGCTTTACTCCTCGGCAAGGGTTGATCGGTGCCTGCAGGCAATCCGGATTTCGTGCTTTACAGGCAATGCTCAAAAAGTGAGACCCGGCCAGGTCCGAAAAGATTCCGCGCCTGCGGCGGAATGGTCAAAAGGCGGAAGTGTTTTCCTGGGCACGCCAGTAGCGGTAGACCGATTCGGCCGTGCCGGGCAGTTCGTCGCACAGCCGGCGATGGAAGTCGTCGAGCGCCGCACTGCGGTAGCGGGCGAGTTCGAAAATCGGCGCGAGCAGGCGGCTCAGTTCGCCGCCCGAGTGCATCGACCACAATTCGCGGCATAGCGACATGCCGGAAAAATAGCCCTGGCACCAGGCCGTGGCGTCCACCGCCACGCCGCCGGCATCGCGCACGAAATCCAGCACCGGGCGATAGCTGCCCGCACTTTCCAGCGTGGTCTCGATTTCCTGATACAGGCGCATGGCGAGGCCGAGCATGTTCTCGGCCTGTTCGCCGTTTTCGAACACCGGCTCGTCGAACACCAGGCGCAGCCATTCGCCGGGCTCCAGCTGCTCGGGGCCGCTCGCGGCCGCGGTGAGGAAGCCGTGCGCACGCGACAGTCCCATGGCTTCGCGGCCGCAGGCGGGAGAATGCAGGAAGGCATCGAGCCTGAGCAGGTCGGACTGGTTCAGCGATTCGGAATTCACGGGCAGCATGCCACGAGCATGCCTGTTTTGAACGAGCCCGGTCAACAATCATTTAACATTGGCAGAACGAGTCTGTCCGCAGCGCAGGCGATGGCCGGTCCTCATGCGCGGGCGTGACGCTCCGCCTGACGATGCAGCAAACCCACCGGCGGATACCGAACCTGCCGTTCCTTTCAACAACAAATGAGGAGTCCAACATGCGCATTGCCATTTCGCTCATTGCCGTCAGCCTGATCGCCGTTCCTGCCATCGCAGCCGATGCGCCCGCGCGCAAATCTGGCCTGTGGGAAATCACCAGCCAGGCCAGTGCCGGCGGCCAGAAGATGCCCGGCACCACCATGCAGATGTGCATCGAGCAGGGCCGCGACGACGTCAGCAGCGATCCGCGCGAGGCCCGTCGGCAATGCTCGAAAATGGAGGTCAGGCGCAGCGGCGGCCAGATGACCATCGATTCGGTATGCAAGCACGAGCGCCACACCGTCACCGGCCGTACCGTGATCAGCGGCGACCTCGCCAGCAACTACCGCATGGAAAACACTTCCCGCTTCGAGCCGCCGATGAACGGCATGCAGACCATGTCGTCGACCATGACCGGCAAATGGCTGGGGCCCTGCAAGCCGGGGCAGAAGCACGGCAGCATGGTGATGCAGGGCATGGGGCCCGGCGCAATGAACATCGACCCGGAAATGATGAAGCGCATGCAGCAGATGCAGCAGCAGTACGGACGCTGAATGGAACTTCCCATCCTGCTCTGGCTGCTGGCCGCGCTGCTGATCATCGCCGGCTTCGCCGGCCTCATCCTGCCGGCGCTGCCGGGCATCCCGCTGATTTATGCCGGCCTCGTCGTGCTGGCCTGGTCGGAGAACTTTGCCCATGTGGGCTGGATCACCCTCACCGTGCTGGGCGTGCTGGCGCTGCTGAGCTATGGCGTGGACCTGCTCGCGGCCTCGTTCGGCGCGAAACGCTTCGGCGCCTCGCCGCGCGCGGTATGGGGAGCAGCGCTGGGCGCGCTCGTCGGCCTCTTTTTCGGCCTCCCCGGCATCCTGCTCGGGCCCTTCGCCGGCGCCGTGATCGGCGAGTTCAGCGGCAAGGCGTCGACGAAGGAAGCCATGCATGCAGGCCTGGGGGCGACGCTGGGGCTGGTGTTCGGCGCGCTGCTGAAAATCGCCCTCGCCTTCACCATGCTGGGGGTGTTCGTGATCGACCGCCTGATCTAGCGGCCGACCTGCGGCAGTGCAGCCGGGATTTCAGGCGCAGCCTTGCCCACGAGTTGCACCGACACGGTGTCGCAGCTTCTACCCGCCGCATGCTGCTGCCAGACTTCGCTCGTGGCGTAGGGCTCGCGCATGCGCGGGCTGGCCGAGTCGAGCGCAAACACGGCGCACAGTTCGAATTCGGCCAGGCGCGCGCTGCCTGCCTCGCGCAGCGGCGTGACGATACGGTATGCATATTCGCTGCCGCTTTCCGGGTCGCGCATCGAGGCTGCGCAATAGGCGTACCGGCCTGATTTCCTCAACTGATCGAGCGATTCGGGAAGCTGCCCCAGGTCCTGCGCATGGCGTTCGATGCAACTGGACAGTTCGCCGAGATGTCTGGCCCGCTCCATGTCGAAAGCTTTTTTCCTCGCGCTATCGGGCGAGCCGGCCGCGTAGAAGCCGAGCAGGATGCCGAGCGCGACCATGCCGGCGACGGCCCCGCCGATCTTGCGGAAGACGCTTTGCGGAATGTCCCTGTGGTACTGGATTTTCCTGCGCTCCAGGTAGTAGAACCCGAAGATGACGCCGGCGATGGCCAGGATGACGAGCGCCTTCAGCAGGAAGCGCACCGAGGTTTCGCCCTGCAGCAGCTTGAACAGCACGGCGATGAGATCGCCGACGATGGTCACCGCGGCGACGAGCAGCACGATGTAGGTCAGCCACCGCGACAGGCGCGACTCGATGCGGCCTTCATCCTCGCGGTATTTGCGGAACCAGATGCGCATCGCGGCGTAATACAGCGGAAAGCCGATGAGCAGCGAGGCGATGGCGTAGTGAATCGAGCGCGTCGAGGCCCAGTCGCCCATGCTTGCCAGCTCGGCCAGCGGGTCGGGAAAGTGCCTGTTGATGACCTGAAAATACAGCGTGCCGAGGGCGACGGCGACGATGCCGAGCACGATGAAGGAAAAGAAATTGATGACGACGTCTACGGCGGAGGATTTGCGCGCGAGCGCCGGGCGGTTGCCCGCTGCCGGCAGCGGGATGCCGAGCGCGATCAGGCCGTCGCGGTAGGCGGCATCTGCCTCCTCCTCCGACCAGCCGACCGCGAGCAGCTCCTCGCGGATTTCCGCCCGGGAAAGCCCGGCCCTGATGCGGTCCTCGACATAGGCGGCGACGGGTTTGCTGTTTTCTGCCATGCGCGGATTATTGATGCATTCCGCTCAAAAAAACAGGTCCGGCTGAACCTTGGCGCATGCCGCCTGTCGGAAAAGGGGCAACGGACCGTACAAGCCATCCAGTCCCGGGAGAAAAGCAACCATGCACACAGCAGCATTGTCTGGCGCACCAATCATCAAGCACCGCCGGCTGGCAGCTGCCATCGTACTGGCCGCGTTCGCCTGCCTGCCGCCGGCGTCGCACGCCACGGACGACTCGCGCGTCATCGCGATCGGCGTGCTCGGCCACGACCAGGGCCCTGCGAGCGACCACCATGAGCACGGCATCGACCTCAACCTGGAAGTGCAGTTCGCGCCGCTCGACTTCTGGGGGACGCCGCGCCCGCACCTTGGGGCGACGCTCAATTTCATCGGCGACACCAGCGTGGCCTATGCCGGCCTCACTTTCCCGGTGTATCGCCACAAGAACTGGCTGCTGGACGGCTTCATCAGCGCTGTCGCGCACGACGGCCCCCTGCACAAGGACCGCGAAGGCTGCCGGCGGGACAGCGACTGCGGCTACGGCGTGCGCGTGATGCCGCGCTTCGGACTGGAACTGGGCTATCGCCTGAACGACAAGTCGGCCATCTCGGTGTTCTACGACCACATGTCACACTACTGGATCATCGACGCCGAGAACGAAGGCCTCGAGCACACCGGCCTGCGCTACCTGTTCAGCTTTTGAGGCGGATGCGCCCTGGCGGGCCGGCGACCGCCAAGGCCCAGGACGACCACCACGGCGGCAGCGGCAAGGATCGCCGCCAGCAGCATGAACGCTTCGCCATAGCCGGCGACCACCACCATCCAGCCGGTCAGCACCGGGCCGATCGACTGACCGACATCCATCACCGTGCGCAACACGCCCATGGACGAGCCGAAGCGGCCGTCGCGGGTAAGGTCCGCGACCAGCGCGGCGGTGGACGAGGTGACCGTGGCAAAACCCAGGCCGAACGCGAGGCTGAGCAGCGAGAGTCCGACGAAGCCCGACATAAAGGGCAGCAGCGCAATGCTGGCCGAGCCGACCAGCAGCCCCGGCACGATGACCCGCCTGCGCCCCACCCGGTCCGACACGCGCCCCATCAGCGGCTTCATGAACACGATGCTGACGAGTTGCACGCCGAGGATGATGCCGATCTGCCAGGCCGGGATGCCGAGGGAAGCGGCATACAGCGCAAGAAAGGCCTCGATCGCGCCGAACGCCAGGTACTGCGCCGCTTCGACCAGGCTCACCAGCATGATGCCGCGGTCGCGCAAAACCGTCATGAGGCTTTTCCAGAAATGCGGTCTTTCCGCATTCTGTTTTTTTCCTGGCGCGGAGTCGCGCAGGAACATGCCGGCCGCCAGCGCGAGCACGCCACTCACGGCGCAGGCGACGTAGACCGCGCCGAAACTTGCCATCGAAATCAGCGCGCCGCCGAGAAAGGGTGCGACGGAACGTCCGACGATGGTGATCGAGGAGTAGGTTGACAGCCGTGCCGCGCGGTCGGCGGTGTAATGTCCGGCGATGGCGGCGGTGGCGACGGTGCCGAAGATGGCGGTTGCGAAGCCGTGATAGAAGCGCACCGCCATCAGCTGCCAGGCGCTGTCGACGAAGAGATAGAGGAACGGCGCGGTCGCGAAGACGAACAGCGAGGCGAGCAGCACGCGCCGGTGGCCGAGAAAGTCAGACAGCGCGCCGGCGGGAAAGCTGACGAGGATGCCGGGGATGGTGGAGGCGATGACGATCCAGCCGATTTCCGCCGGCGTCGCGCCGAGCGATTCGGCGAACAGCGGCAGCACTGGCGTCTTCGACATGGTCGAGCTCAGGATGGCGAGCCCGCCGGTCAGCGCGATGAGGACAAAAAAGGAGAGCTGGAAGGTTCTGGTGTTGTCAGACATGCATCGGTCCGGGAAAACCCGGACCGATTATGTCACAGGACAGAAAACCTCAGAGCGCGGCGGTCTCGAGCTCGAACTCGATCTTCTTGATGCCGTCGATGGCGCAGGCCTCGTCCTGTTCGCCGGTGGCGGCACCCGACACGCCGACCGCACCGACGATGTTGCCGGCCGCCTGGATTGGCACGCCGCCGGCGGAGAACACCAGGCCATCGACCTTGCCGATCGAGAATGGCTGGGTGAAGCGGTCGCTCATGGCCGAGGTGCTGGCATTGAAGTTGACTGCGGTATAGGCCTTCTGGCGGCTGACTTCGAGGGTCACGCGCGGTGCCAGGGTGTCGCGCAGCACCACCATGGCATCGCCGCTGCGGTCGACCACGGTAACGCCGATCTGGATGCCCTGCTTGCGGCAGGACTCCATGGCGCCCTGGGCAAGCTTCTCGGCGGCTTCCACGGTGAGGCGCGGGATCTTCACGATGACCGGCGCTTCCGCGGCCATGACAGGAGTTGCGAGCACGGCGGCGCAGGCGGCCGCGGCAATGGAAAATTTCCGCATGAATTGTTTCCTCCGACATTGGGTTAATATTGAAACGGCTGCCGCAAGACGGCGCCTGCGACATTCAAGCATTGATTCGCGCGCAGTCAAAAGATTCCACGGCCGGGAAAACCCGTCCTTCACGAGCCCAGGGAGGCCGCATGAACACGAAAAACCTTATCGCCGCCGGGCTGCTGCTGGCGCTCCTGGGCTGCAGCAAGCTGACGCTGGAAAACTACAACAAGATCGAGCCGGGCATGAGCTTCGACGAAGTCACCGGGCTTATCGGCCAGCCCGACAAGTGCGACGACGTGATGGGCGTGCGCAACTGCAGCTGGGGCGACGAAAAGCGTTCCATCAACGTGACCTTCGCCGGCAGCAAGGTGCTGCTGTTCTCCTCCAGCAACCTCAAGTAGCCGGCATGGCCAGGCGCTCGCTGCCGCTCTCGCGGGTCTACGGCCTGCTCGAGCCGGGGCCGGTGGTGCTGATCAGCGTCGCTGGCAGGGAGGGTGCGAACATCATGACCCAGTCCTGGCACATTTTACGGACAAGCATTTCCATGTGTCATTTGATGACGAGCAAGAGACACTCCAATATTGAAAAATGACATTTCAACAGTGCCCGAACATTAGAATTAGGTGTATGCCTATTAATCCCAACAAGGTGTCGTTAACCCACTATGAATCCCGCTGCTTCACAACGAAATTTGTCTTCTGCTCAACTTGTTCCAAGTCACTTAGGCTGACTACCCAATTGTTGAGTCAACGAACTAGAGTGCAGAACTCTCAATTTTTGGCGAGGTCGTAGAGCACGGAGCCATACATATCACCGTCGCCTTTCTCGGGGGCATGGCTGTCACCGGCCCGATGCGGGGTGTGGCTGCCCTGGTCCAGCAGAATCGAGCCGTAATTGTCGCCGCTGCCCATGGCGGGCGCGTGACTATCGCCGGGCTGATGCGGAAAATGGCTATCATGGACATTGAGGATGCTCTGCTCCGTGTCCGGGTTGCCGCTCATGTCGTGCGCCCAGGCGGGAACTGCCAAGAGGCTGATGGCGATGATGCCAATGGGGGTGCTGAGGTATTTCATGATGTTCTCCTGTCTGGGGATCAAAAAGCACCAGAAATTCGATGCTGACACCAATATGAATGGCTGCTGCCTACAGGAGGATTGCGAGGGGATTACTTTTTGGTCATGACCGCACGGGCCCATGGATCGAGAGCGGCATTGTGGTTTCCATGCTGGCGTAGCCTGCCAGCACCATACCTTCAGGGCGCTGTTAATTCATCATCATCTGGAATCTCGCTGCAGCGAATCAATCAACGGACAAACCACCTTGCCACGGCTGGCTATGCAACGGTCAACCAACTCGGTCAGAGCGGTTTCAATGCGCTGCAAGTCGGCCATGCGATGCCTGACATCGGCAAGCTTGTGCTCGGCGATCACCCGGGCCTCAGTGCAATGCGCACCGTCAGTCAGCATCAACAACTGCGCGATCTCTTCCAGCGTGAACCCGATATGCTGGGCCGACTTGATGAAGCGCACCCGTGCCACGTCATCCTCGCCGTAGTGTCGAATGCCTGTTGCCGGTTTTGGCGGCTCTGGCACCAGACCCTTGCGCTGATAGAAACGGATCGTCTCGACGCTCACTCCAGCTGAACGCGCCACCCCGGCAATAGTCAGATTCTTTTGCGACACGCCCTTGACTCCGTACTTTGATACGGAGTGTATCTTGCGCCCATCGCCTATGCAAAGAGGTGCATCCATGTCACAAGAAAGTGGTCAGTTATCGCTCATCGGTGGTGTCATCGCGGCCGCCGCGGCATCCGTGTGCTGCGGCGGGCCGCTCGTGCTAGTGCTACTCGGCATCGGCGGCACCTGGGCGGCGAATCTGGCCGTGCTGGAGCAGTTCCGTCCCTATTCCCTGGGCGCGGCGGTGATTTTCCTGTTTTTCGCCTGGATGAAGACTTACCGACCGATTACCGCCTGCACACCCGAATCTGCCTGCGCTGCGCCGCACGCCAATCACTTGTACAAGCTGCTGTTCTAGCTGGTGGACGCTCTGATCGCGCTGGCTATCGTTTTTCCCTACTTCGCCCCGCTCTTCTACTAGGAGTCATGCCATGAAGAAACTGCTACTCGCGTCCATTCTGTCCTTCGGTCTACTACCCGCCTGGAGCGGATCCGCCTTGGCGGCCATGCGAACCGTCACGCTTTCGGTGCCCTGCATGTCCTGCGAGGTCTGCCCGATCACGGTCAAAAAAGCTCTGCAGAAGGTATCCGGTGTCGATAGAGTGGACGTTTCCTTCGAGAAGAAGGAAGCGGTGGTGACTTACGATGACTCCAAAACCACGATGGAACGGTTGATCAAGGCCACTGGGGATGCCGGCTATCCTTCAGTTCTGAAAGCGGCGGCCAGCGTAAAAGGAGAAGGTAAATGATTGACATCATTCTGGACTCTACCCTCACCTGCCCTGTCTGCGGCCACGTGAAAACCGAGCGCATGCCCGCAGATTCCTGTCAGTGGTTCTACGAGTGCGAAAACTGCCATACGGTACTGAAACCCAAGGAGGGCGACTGCTGCGTGTTTTGCTCATACGCCACCGTGCCTTGCCCGCCCATCCAGTTGGCACGGGCCGCAAAACAGGAAGGCGGGTGCTGTGCCTAGCCCTTGACCTGGAGTCAACTCCAGGTCATACCATCGTACGTGTAATTGCAATTGCAACATGCATGGTGGAACCAAGATGATCAAGGTCGAAGTGTTTTCCTCACCTGGCTGCAGCAAGTGCGGCCATGCCAAGGATGTGTTGCGGCGGCTCGCAGTGGAGCTGGGCGGCATCGAGTGGCGCGAGGTGAACGTGCTGGATGAAATAGATTACGCTGTGGCGTTGGGCGTGCTGTCCACCCCGGCCATCGCCATCGATGGCGAACTTGTGTTCAGCGGACTCCCGTCTGCAGGCAAGCTGCGGACAGAGTTGGACAAGCGGCTCAAGACGGCAGCAGGAGTACAACCCTGATTGCGCTCCTGATCGCTACGTCCATCATGCTTGGGGCGCTCTCGTTTTTTGAGCCATGCACCATAGCGACCCACACGCTGTTTACCGTCCGTGCCCATAGCCAAGAAAAAGGTGGTTGCTGCCAGAGTCTACTCGCCGTATGGGTGACGCGCACCCTGTTGATCGCCGGGCTGCTGGCGGCATTGGTATGGGCCACCGAACCGCCCGCTTGGGGAGCCTATGCACCGAGCGCGATCCTCTCCGCCATGGCGACGATCTACCTCGTTTCCCGGTTTGTTTACATTCCAGTGCCCCATCTGACCTTCCATCGACTGCTGCCGGGTGGCGCGCGGCTGCCCTACGCGATGCAACTCGGGCTGACCTTGCCTGCCTGCACGATCCCGCTGTTCGCGGTCGTGGCGGGTATCGCCATCACGGTAGATTCCATCGCCTTCGCCGTGCTGTCTGGTCTGCTGTTCGCAGGATTTTTCACGCTGCCCATGGCGTTTGCCGCATTCAAGGGCATTCACGCCGAGGGCCGCGATCTGCTCAACCGCGCCGGCAAGGGCAGTCCGTTCCTGACCGCCGCGCTGCTGTATGGCTTCGCGCTGTACCTGCTCGTTCCCACCCTCGACCTGAGTGTCGACACCCTGAGCATGGCGCTTGAACAAGTTAGCCTTTGGGGCATCGGCCTGGGGTTCCTGGCGGGATTCGTCTTCAGCTTCAATCCGGTGGCCTTCGCTTCAATTCCCGTTGTGCTTGCCTACGTGACAAAGGCGCACGAAGAGCGCCGCGCGCACTTGCTGGGCGGCGCCTTTATCGCGGGCATCCTAGTTACCCATGCCGTGCTAGGCATTGCGGCCGCGCTCGGCGGCGAATGGGTGAAGGCGGTGATGGGGCGGCAATGGGGTCTCTTCCTCGGACCACTGCTTATCGTGATGGGATTGCTCTGGCCCGGCTGGCTGAAACTACGTCTGCCGTGGATCACGATGCGCGGGCGCCGTGTCGCGGGCCCGTGGGGTGCGTTCCTGCTGGGCATACCATTCTCGGTGGCGGTGTGCCCGTTCTGCACGCCAGCACTGATGGTCACGCTCACCGCCGCTGCGGCCATCGGTTCGGTGCCCTTCGGTTTCGCACTACTGCTGGCCTTCGCATTGGGGCGCGCGATTCCCATCGCCTTGGGCGCTTGGGGCATGGGCTGGCTGGAGTCATTCAAGGTGCTTTCCCACCACCAGAAAGCCATCGAGATCGTGGCGGGTCTGACCTTGATTCTGACCGGACTATATCTGCTCAACGAATACTTCTTCATCGTGCAATACTGAAGCATGACGAAACGCACGCAACCGCAAACCTTACGCATCGGCGACATCGCCCAACTCCTGGGTCTCACCGCCGACACGCTACGCTACTACGAAAAGATCGGCCTGCTGCCACGCGTCGTCCGTAGCGAATCGGGAATGCGATCGTATGGAGAACGGGACATATCGAGGCTGCGCTTCATCCAGCGCGCACAGAAAATGGGCTTCAGCCTGTCCGAGATTGCGCAGCTGCTGGCAATGCGCGATGACCCGCAGCGCGCG
>VFQO010001097.1_pt1 | contig 23036 bp, 20 predicted proteins | sample 3512331 | NCBI WGS metagenome assembly VFQO01 (sample SAMN10412371, study PRJNA504923) | tailings metagenome | isolation source: Replicate 3 from Balatoc abandoned mine | place: Philippines: Itogon, Benguet | collected 2017-08-28 | reverse complement strand
ACAATCTCATGGCGACTCCGCTACGCCCAAGACCCTCGCAACTGCGGCGTGCCCCACCGCAAGCACCCCTCCCGCGGAGCGGGTTCGTCCTTGTCCCAAACTCGGCCATAGATGGGGCTGCACCGGACCCGGTGTTAAGCATTGGACTGGGAGGCGTCATTCAGGTTGCCGAATGACCGATACTTAGCTTCAAACCGAAGCCGCCTACCGGCGCGCCAATGACGGCATTAGTATGCGTCGGTCCGCGCAACTTCCTGCTCGACTTGTGGGCGCAACGAAGCATTGGTGCGTTCGCGCTTGAGGAAGTGCGAGATGCCGCTGGTCGCTGAGACGTAGCGGCTCGGGTCAGTGCAAGGGGCGGATTGTCCGCCTCTGCACGAGGAGACCCGAGATGAATGATACCAAAGCAACAAAGGGCACGACCAAGTCCGCGACCGTACGACAGTTGCTGGTCCGAGACGCTGGCGCCACGCTCGACGAGATAATCGCCGCAACCAGCTGGCAGCCGCACAGCTGCCGAGCATTCCTCAGCGGTGTCCGCAAGTTGGGCGATCCTGTGATCAAACTCGAACGAACCGATGGCCGCACGGCTTGGCGAGTCGCTAAGCAAGCGGAGGCGGAGGTATGAACGGCGGACTGCTCCAGAAGCTTGGCGCCATGCCCCCTGCCGAGCTGCGTGCGGCATGGCGCGAGCAGTATCGTAACCTTGCGCCAGATCTCGGGCCCGATCTGCTGCGACGCGGAATTGCGTGGCGCATGCAGGAGCGCACCGCAGGCAAGTTGTCCCCTGCAACACGGCGCGAGATCGAGCGGGTGATTGCGCGGCTCAATGCAGGCGAGGGGCCAGCCAAGGCCGGTGCTGCAAAGCTCAAGCCGGGCACACGCCTCATCCGCAGCTGGGGCGGCACGGTACATCAGGTGCTGGTGCTGGAGGATGGCTTTGAGCATGAAGGCAGGCACTATCGCAGCCTCAGCCAGATCGCCCGAGCCATCACCGGTGCCCACTGGTCAGGCCCACGCTTCTTCGGCCTGAAGGCATCCCATGCCTGACCGCAAGCGCTGCGCCATCTACACCCGCAAATCAACCGAAGAGGGTCTGGATCAGGACTTCAACAGCCTTGATGCCCAGCGCGAGTCTTGTGCCGCCTATATCCTAAGTCAGGCTGGTGAAGGCTGGGAGGCAGTGGCCGAGCACTATGATGATGGCGGTTGGTCCGGCGGCAATATGGACCGGCCCGCGCTGCGCCAGCTGCTGGCCGATGTCGAAGCAGGTAAGGTCGATGTGATTGTAGTGTACAAGGTCGACAGGCTGACACGCAGCCTCGCCGACTTTGCCAAGATCGTCGAGGTGCTGGATCGGCGTGGGGCCTGCTTCGTTAGCGTGACGCAGGCGTTCAACACCACCACCAGCATGGGGCGGCTCACACTCAATGTGCTACTCAGCTTTGCCCAGTTCGAGCGCGAGGTCACCGGCGAGCGCATTCGCGACAAGATTGCTGCCTCCAAGCGCAAGGGGATGTGGATGGGCGGTCCTGTGCCGCTGGGCTACCGTGTTGAACAGCGCAAGCTCGTGGTTGATCCGGCAGAGGCGGTGACGGTGCAGCACATCTTCCGGCGTTATCTCGAACTGGGATCCATCCCCGCACTGGTCGATGATCTTGCGAGAACCGGTTATCGCACGCGCGAGCGGGTTATGGCCAGTGGTCGCGTTGTAGGCAAAGTCTGCTTTGGCCGCGGCCCGCTCGGGATCATGCTGCAGAACCCCGCCTACATCGGCAAGGCCAGGCATAAGGCCCTAGTCCATGATGGTGAGCACGATGCAATCATCGATGATGACACCTTCGCAGCGGTGCAAGACACCCTCCAACTCAACAACCGCGAGAAGGTGGTTGGCACCAGAATAGCAAGACCCAGTCTGCTAACCGGCATCCTCACTGACCCCGATGGCAGGCCCATGTCACCGGGCAGAGCTAAGAAAGGCGCCAAGACCTATTGCTACTACGTCACTCGCACCAAGCCGGGCGAAGACAAAACAAGGCTCTGGCGCTTTCCGGCAAACGAGATCGACAGGGTGGTTCTCGAGGCCTTGGCAAGCCAGCTCGAGACACCCGTTATGGGCTGCGAGGATACTCCAGAGGAGTGGGAAAACCTTACTAAACGCAACACAGCAATGGCAGACGCATTGCGCAACGGATCCACGATCAGCCAGCGCGAGTTGTTGCTGGAGCTGTGCACGGCAGTCCAACTGCGCGCGGATGCGATTCACATCCGATTCTCTCAAAACGCGGACAGCGAGCTCAGCGAGTTCACGGTTCCTGCCAAGCTGGTGCGCAAGGGGCATCAGCTCAAGCTTGTGGTGCCTTCCGATAACCGCGGACCTGTTGCCTCTGCCGATCCTGTGCTCGTCAAGTTGATAGCGCAGGCCTTTGCCGCGCGCGACCATCTCGTCGAGGGAACACAGCACCTTTGCATATCAAGCTACAGCAGGCGTCATCTGAACCGCCTCGCCCGGCTCGCATGGCTCGCGCCTGACATCATCAGCGATGTCCTTGACGGGCGCCAGCCGCCCCATCTCACTGGTCGCTATCTGCTGCGCTGCGGCGACATGCCGCTCGACTGGTCGAGCCAGCGCGCCTTCCTCGGATTCGCCTGAGACCTTCTAATTCCGGCACCCGTTCTGGCACCAAGCAACTGGGGCCAGGGTTTCAGGCCTCCAGAGAAACGCCGGATGAAATGCCGCTAATCGCGAGCCACAAACGTCTCTGATTGCGCGCACCCAAACGGGGATACGACAAGCGACGGAAAGTGCGGGAGAATATCAGCCCTCTTCCACCTGCCGCTGTGCCAGGCGGAAATCTAGGACTGAATGGTGCTGCTGGGGAGGATTGAACTCCCGACCTCACCCTTACCAAGGGCGGGTTTCCGGACCCATGGGGATACATGGGGATGGTTAAAACTCTGTGAAATAGCGATTTCATGTCCACGGTTGTCCCCATGCCTCCCCTAATGTATTCCGTACCCGTTCCGTACGAAATGCGATGAAGGGAAACGGCACGTGGCGCGCGATCTTAGCAGGGTGAAGGAACGGGACGGCCTGAAGGCCCAGCGGGAGCCCTACTGGCAACGGCTGCGCGCCGGGTGCTTCATCGGGTTCCGGCCATCCAAAAAGAGCGGCGCTGGCACTTGGATTGCCCGTGCTTACGATGAGGACCTTCGCAAGTACCGGATGAAGGCGCTTGGCGACTTCGGCACTGTGGCCCCAAACGAGAGGTTCGCTCTGGCGAAGAAAGAGGCCGAAGCCTTCGCCGATCTGGTCGAAGCGGGCGGAGAGGTGCGCCGCGAAATCGAGACGGTCAAAGACGCGTGCGAGGATTACCTCACCGAGAAACCCGGCAAGATCGCCGAGGGCGTTTTTCGGCGGCACGTCTATGATGATCCCATCGCCGGGGTGCGGCTCGACAAGCTGCGGAAGCATCACCTGAAGGCATGGCGGAAGCGCCTCGAAGATGCCCCCGCGATTGTGTCCCGCACGAAAGATGGTCAGGCGCGGACCCGCAAGCGCTCTGCATCGACCGTGAACCGTGACATGGCGGTATTGCGAGCGGCGCTAGGCCGATTGCTTGCGCCGGGCGCGCCGCGCAGCGAAGCTGCTTGGCAGGAGGCGCTGCTCGCTGTGAAGGATGCTGATGGTCGGCGAGAATTGTACCTCGACCGGACGGAGCGTCGAAAGCTGCTCGATAACATTGACGACGCGGCCAAGCCCTTTGTGCGAGCTCTCTGCCTCTTGCCATTGCGCCCCGGAGCCATGGCCGCTTTGACGGTTCGAGACTTCGACAAGCGCACGTCCGAACTTACAATTGCGAAAGACAAGAACGGGAAGCCCCGGCGCATTCAAATCCCGCCCGAGGCAGCACGGCTATTCAGCGCGCAGGCGAAAGGGAAGTTGCCAGCCGCGCCCCTATTCATGCGTTCGAACGGGAAGCCATGGGACCGCAATAGCTGGAAACTTCCAATATCGGCGGCCGTCAAAGTTGCAGGCCTCCCGGCTGGCACGTCCGCTTACACGTTGCGGCATTCGGGCATTACCGACCTGATCCGGCTCGGCCTCCCCATCCTGACAGCAGCCCAAATCAGCGGAACAAGCGTGGCGATGATCGAAAAGCACTACGGGCATTTGGGAGAGAAATCGGCGGTCAAGGCGCTGGGAGGTCTCGTGCTTTGAGCGATGTTGCACCCTACCATGGCAATAGCCCTACCAGGGGAACGGGAGCCGGCATCGCTGCCGCCTTCATTTAACCATGGCCAAGCCTCGCAATCGCCCCGATGTGGTGACCTCGGAATTTTTTACAGGCGTAACCCCTCTCTGGGTTGGGCCGGGCAGAGCGTCGATCCCTGAGCGTTTTCATGCAGCCTCATTTTCACTCGCCGATTGGGCAACGTCCCGGTTGCCTAGGAACTCGGACCAAAATTGGTCGGCAAGCGAGTCTGGCTTTTGGCCTCTGCGCCATTTTCTTATCGATGCCACTGAGCGATGGCACTCCTACGACTGGAAGGCCGATGAAGATCTGATTGCCAGCCGAAAGCGGGACGAGAAGCATCTAGAGACGCTGGCAAAAGCTACACGCGCATTCCGGCAGGCATTGGGGAAATCAGCGTTCAGGAGGGCAGAGCGCGATCTGGGCGTCTCAATTGTCGCCGCTTTGAGCCCAGAAGCTCGGATCGAAATGAAGTATGAAGATGGCTGTAACGCCGTTGCGAACGCGCTTCGTGAATTCGAAAGTATCGCAATTCGGCCTAACCGTCAGCCAGTCCGCTATGGCCCACTGTTGTACGCCGCGCTACCTGCGCGCCTACCCAAGCCCGAGATAGCAGTCGCACTGGTCCTTGCCGACCTCGTGACAGGATTTCGCAAGGATGGGAATAATATGGGAGGAATCCACTTCCCACGGCCAGCCGCTTTGTCGCCAGAACTACCTTGGAAAGCGATTGCCGAATTCGCGACGGCCTTTTCTGATGATCCAGAAGCCTCGATCAATCCAGATACCGTGGCAACGCGGGTGAGGAATCTGCGCCGAAAAGTAGTGCAAATAATGCGTTAGCTTTGAATGCCGCAACAAGCTCGGGACTTTTGGTATTCTCATTGCTCCAATCTCTGCCTCGTTCTGTGGAATCCCAAGCCATGCCCTGAGGCACTGCGCAATTCCGCGTGGCCCCTACGGCGGCATGGGAAAGAAGAATGATCCAACTGTTGACCGTGGCTGAATTCAAGGACCGCTTCAAAATCAGCCACTCAGCGTTTTATCGCGAAGTGGCTGCCAATCGCATCCCCATCAGGAAAATCGGCCGGGCGACACGCATCGCACTTGCTGATGCGGAGGCTTGGGCAGCCAGCCTACCGACGCAGGGCGGGGAGGCGTCCAATGGCTGACTGCAAGAAAGATGCCCCCAGCGCCGTAGGAGCGGCTCTGGGGGCGAATGTCGCAGGCCGAGAAGCCACAGGACAGTTGGATCAGTACCATTCGCCCCGATCCCCCCGCAAGCGGCTTATCGTGAAGGCAATCGGACCTGAAGGCCAGCCGTTCAAAGAAACCGGGCAAGTCGCAAAGGTGCTGCTGTCCCTCGTGAAAGCAGGCGAAGCAGGGGTAACGCCACTCGCTCGCGAGACTTGGTCGCTGCGGCTCTCGGATCATGTGCGCAAGCTGAAGAACCGGTGCGACCTGACGATTGTCACCCTTTGGGGCAAGCATGATGACGGGCGGCACGCCCGCTATGTCCTGCGGTCGACCGTGAACATCATCGAAGTTATCTACGACTGACAGGAAAGACGGCGGGGCGGCTGGCAACGGTCGCCCTGCTATCTGTCGCTCGCTTGATCCCCAAAAGGGAAGCCCTTGCCATGCGCAAGCGAAGGAAGAACAAACCAAACCAGACAGGCCGCAACCCTACGTCGCGTTTTGCTCGGCTTGATCATCGCCTTTTGAACTCGCCTGCCTATCGTGCGCTCAGCGTCGCCGCACGCGCCTTGCTGGTCGAGCTGACCATGCTTGACAATGGTGTGAACAACGGGAGCCTGTATCTAGGCATTCGTGATGCTGCGGGGCGGCTTGGCATGGCCGATCTGACAGCGGTTCGGAGCGCCTTCGATGAATTGCAGGATCTTGGATTTATCGAGATGACCGAGGCGGCGTCGTTCCACGTCAAAGCTGCCGAAAAGTCCCGCGCTAGATGTTGGCGCTTAAGCTGGCTCGCCGGGCCCCTTCGAAAAGGCCCTTCAATGGCGTTTATGGAACGCCAGCCGGAGCCTGGCACCAAGGCTCACAGGCGAATGGAGCGTGGAACACGTGCTTTGAAGGCCTATCGCAAGGATCGAGATTCAGGCCGCTTGCCGGTATTGGACTCCGATACATAAGCCTGAAACTGGACCAAACTGAAAGTGGGAGCGGTGTTGGTTTCCGATACGGCGAGAAGCCGAAACGTCGGAATTCCGCCATTTCGCTTCGTGTCGCATTCCAGCGCACACATACCCGCTACCATGGGTAGCATTTCAATTGCTCTGGTCCGCTGAACGCAAATGCGATATCGAAACCCAAACAAGAGGGTGTATTACGCCGAAAGGCGCGATACATGGTCGGGATATGGCATCAGCGAAACAGCTTATTGGTCTCGTCAAGAGCCACGCGGAAGGCGATGCCGAGCGCTTCTTTGATCTTGCGATGCAGCTTTCTGCAGCTGAGGAGCAGAAGGGTCACGTCCGCTTGGCGGAACAGCTTCGTCAGTGGGCAAATGCTGGCCAAGCACCGTCTACCTCGCGTACGCCAAAGCTGACGCCCATTGCTGCGCCTCGTGGAGATCTCGCGCAGTTCCTTGTCGCATCATATCCGTGTGAGCGTCTCAACAGCGTCATCCTTCCGTCTCCGATAGCAGACGAGCTCGCACAAATTGTCGTCGAGACTAGAATGAGCGTCAAATTGGAGGAGAAGGGCCTCAAACCAAGGCGGCGCATCCTCCTGTCTGGGCCGCCCGGCACAGGCAAGACGCTAAGTGCGCATAGCCTAGCAGGAGAGCTTCAGTTTCCCTTGTTTTCAGTCATGCTCCACGGCCTGATTACCAAGTTCATGGGCGAGACTGCACAGAAATTGAAACTCGTCTTTGACGCGATCAAGACCACACGTGGAGTGTACCTGTTCGACGAAATCGACGCCCTTGCTGCCTCGCGAGGTGACGGGAACGATGTTGGCGAGGCACGTCGAATCTTGAATTCTTTCCTTCAGTTTCTCGATGAAGATACCGGGCCTTCCATCGTAATTGCGACCACGAACCTTGCAGAGATCCTCGACCGCGCCGTCTTGCGGCGGTTCGACCTTGTGCTTTCCTATGAGTTGCCCGACGCAGCTTCGATCCGACAGGCCTTGGAGCGCCGCTTGATTGGCTTTTCGACTGCGCGCTTGTCATGGGAAAAGGTGACTGATTGCGCAATTGGCCTATCAACTGCGGACATCATCGCAGCAGCTGAAGACGCAGCCCGCAGGGCTGTGCTTGATGACCGAGAGCGCATAACAACAAACGACCTGCTAGATTCTCTGAAGCGACGGCGGTCGCTGCAAGGGCTAGGAAGTGAGGGCTATGCCGCGAAATCTAAATCACTTTCTCCTACCGGGTCTCAGCAAAGCTCGCCCGTTTCAAGCCAAGGGCGGCGGCGGCGGAAGACCGCCGAGTGATGTTCTTGATCGAGCTGGCCACGCACAAGCCCTCCTGAGAGCCATAGATGCACTGCCAGCGGTAGCTGCTGAAAATCTTCCGGGTGTATATCTTGAAATAATTGGTCGACCAAATGAGCGGCTAGCCAAAGATAGTTTGGACGCAAGTGGTCTCGAACTGCTGCGGTATGCATCGAAGTTGGAGAACGCCACCACTATCGAGACTGCGACAGTTTTTGCGACGTCTACTGGCGTGAAGAATCTTCGCAAGAAGGTCGAACAGTTCGAAAATGAAGACACGCCTGCCCGGGAAAAAGACGGGCAGTTGGTTCCGGGGCGTCCAAAAAATGCCAATCTAGTCCAAAGCCTAGCTGCGATCACTGAGGCTGGCTTGCGTGCTCTCTGGCGTGGACCTCAAGCGAAATTTCCAGCCGATAACATACTTGCTCATTGGGAAGTCTGGCTTGATCCCGGCACGGCGGACATCTTCATCGCCGGGGCTGCCGAGTTTGGTGTCGAGCTCGGAACCGACCAACTCAACTTTCCCGAAGACACAGTGATAACTGCGCGTGCATCCCAAATCCAACTTGCTCTAGCTGTACGCAGACTGGGTGGTGTCCGTGCTCTTGCAGCACCGGCGAGCTCCGCAGACTTTTTCGCAGGCCTCGACGTTACCGAACAGGCCGAATGGGTTGCAGAATTGGTGGGGCGAACAACCTATCCGGAGCATGCTGATGTTGGTTACGTCACGCTTCTAGACACCGGCGCAAGCCGCGCCCACCCGCTAATTGCACCCGTACTGTCGGCGGACGACCGCCACGCCGCTCAGCCTGCGTGGGGCGTCGAAGATGTAAATGGGCACGGCACTCAAATGGCAGGTCTCGCGATCTTTGGCGACCTTTCGATGCCGCTCCAGAGCGATCAGCCCGTAGTTATTACCCACCGACTTGAGTCTGTTAAGCTTTTGCCAGACGCAGGCGAGAATCCTCATCATCTTTTGGGCAAAGTGACCCGCCAAGCGATCGACGCTGTTGAAATCACCCAGCGTCGCAGAACTTTCAGCATGGCAGTGACGACCAGCGAGGATACGCCGCATGATGGCGCGCCGACTTCATGGTCGACTGAAATGGATCAGCTCGCTGCTGGTGTTTCTGGCAACCTTGCCGAGCCGCGACTCATATTGGTCTCTGCGGGCAATACAGACAGGAACGCGTTCGGAGCACGGCCATATCTGGATCTTTGCGACCACGAAGATCACGAGATCGAGTCTCCGGCACAGGCATGGAATGTGCTCTGCGTGGGTGCCTACACAGAAAAAACCATGTTGCCTGATGATGAGGCGTTCATCCCAATTGCCCCAGCTGGCGATCTTTCCCCAAGCTCTCGTACTGCTTCGTGGTCATCAACTTGGCCGCTTAAGCCGGACGTTGTGCTTGAGGGCGGGAACTGGGCAATTGATGCGCTTCCACCACCTGTGCAGCACGGCTGGCTTTCGCTTTTAAGCACCCACCACACATATCCTATGCGATCCTTCTGTTTCTCACACGACACGAGCGCTGCGACCGCATTGGCGGCTAAACAAGTTACCGAGCTTTGGTCAGAATACCCGACGCTCCGACCTGAGACTATTCGCGGGCTCTACGTCGCATCTGCGCGCTGGACAGAACAAATGCGGTCGCACCTCCCAGCGAGCCCGCAAAAAGGTGACTACGAGCGGCTTTTCAGGCGTTACGGCTATGGAGTGCCGGACCTAGATCGTGCGCGTCGAAGTGCGACCAATGCGCTGACCCTCATAGTCGAGGATGAAATCGTTCCTTATGGCCTTTCGGAGAAGACCGGGGGGGACGTACACAACGAAATGCGTCTGTTCGAGCTGCCCTGGCCAGTCCAAGAACTGCGCAAGCTTGGTACGTCAATGGTCACACTTCGAGTCGCTCTAAGTTCATTCATCGCACCCAATCCTTCGGAAGCGTCGCGTGGTTCTCGCTACCGGTATGCGTCGCACAACCTCCGCTTCAAGTTGAACCGAGCAAACGAGAATGCCCAACAATTCGAAGCCCGCGTCGGCAAAGCCGTTGACGCGGACGGGCCGCAGAGCGACGAAGGCGATCTTTGGGAATATGGTAGTAATCGGCGCGATGTAGGATCATTGCACATTGACCAGCTGACCTGTCAGGCCTCGGATCTTGCTCGCCGCAATTTGATTGCCGTGCATCCTGTGGCCGGCTGGTGGAAGTCGAAAGCCCTGATCGAAAAGGGCCTGCCCAACGTTCGCTATTCCCTAATCGTCGAGATTGACGCTCAGGAACTGGAGGCTGATCTGTACGCTGAGGTACAGGCAGCCGTGGCGGCAATGACGGCAATTCCGATTGAGGGCTAGCGGGATGTGGGCCGAGGGCCAACGGGTCAGCGCGTTGGAGACGGAGACTTCGGAAGGAAATTAATTCCCTGCGAGAGCTCTGGGGTAGGAATTGCGGTCGTCTCCCGCATAGCAATTCGAGTATCGCCAGGGAGGACCCGCGATTTAATGTCCGTCCCGACCAATCAGATTGGACTGCGGCGCAGAGGTCCTACTTTCCGCGAAAAGTCGCTCCAAGTCAGCTACATGGCGAGAGGGCCAATCGACTACGATTGGCAAAAACAGCGCGATCCAGATCTGATTGGAAAGCTGCCACTCTCAGAGCATGCTGGCTATGTCTCTGTCTTGGCACGCTGTTTCTGGCGAATAGATGCTGCGATCCGTCGCGTAGGGTGTGTACTGTTCCCAACTATCCGGCCGCCACCAGCATATGACCTGCAATCGCCCCAAATGACTTGCCGCAACGGTCGCGAGGATCATTCGCGCCAGCGCGTCTTAAGCGGGGGGGTATGACGGGGTATGCAGTTAATTCTGCGCGGCGACGCTCTCAGGGAGAGAGCGAAACTGTACCGAACTGCATTTAATTCTGCGCTGTGAGTGTCTTAGGGAGAGGGCGATTTCGGGCCATCAAGAAGCCGCCGAGCCTTGCCGGTTCCACGCCCCGTTTTCCGTACTCATTCCGTACACTGGGGCGGGCCGCCACTTAAGTGGCTGAATTACTGGTGCTGCTGGGGAGGATTGAACTCCCGACCTCACCCTTACCAAGGGTGCGCTCTACCACTGAGCTACAGCAGCGCCGGTATGGGCGGGCGCTATTGTCGCGCGGCCTCGCATTGTCAACGCCCTTATTGCGCTAACGCTTCGGTAGCCGTGCGCAGGCTTGAAGCTGCGGGCCACTAAGGCCAAAGGGTTTCGCATGGGTGAAGACTCCCGCAAGAATATGTCGCGCGAGGAACGGCTCGCGGCCAAGCTGCGCGAGAACCTGCGGCGCAGGAAGGCGCAGGCGCGTGCCGCTGGCAGCGTTGCGCGCGATTCGGATGCGGCAAATGCAACGGAATCGCTTCCCAATCCCGTCCGCGAAAGCTAACCCCGCGCGCTCTGATGTATTGAGAGGACCGGGCCGCCCGCGGCGCGGTGACACGGAGTAAGAATGCCCAAGCTCATCCTCGTCCGCCACGGCCAGAGCCAGTGGAACCTCGAAAACCGCTTCACCGGCTGGTGGGATGTCGATCTGACCGCGCAGGGCGTGGCCGAGGCCACCGCTGCGGGCGAGCTGCTCAAGGCCAAGGGCGTGCTGCCGACCTACGCCTTCACCTCGCTCCAGACCCGCGCGATCAAGACGCTGCATCTGGCGCTGGAAGCGGCTCGACGCTTGTGGATCCCCGAGACGAAGGACTGGCGCCTCAACGAACGCCACTATGGCGGGCTGACCGGCCTCGACAAGCAGGAGACGCGCGAAAAGCACGGTGACGAACAGGTGCTGATCTGGCGCCGCAGCTTCGACGTGCCGCCGCCGGTGCTGGAAGCCGGGAGCGCCTTCGATCTCGCCGCCGACCCGCGCTATGCCGGGATCGCCATCCCCTCAACCGAAAGCCTCAAGCTGACCATCGAGCGCGTGCTGCCCTATTGGGAGGACGCGATCCTGCCGGTGCTTGCGCGCGGCGAAACGGTGATCATCGCGGCTCACGGCAACAGCTTGCGCGCGCTGGTCAAGCATCTCTCGGGCATTTCCGATGCGGACATCACCGAACTCGAGATTCCCACCGGCCAGCCGATCATCTACGACTTTGACGCCGATATGGTGCCCGGCGCGCGGTACTATCTGAAGGACGCATGATGGAAGCCACCGGGGGGAAGGTCGCGATCGTGATGGGGAGCCAGTCCGACTGGCCGACCATGAAAGCCGCCGCCGACGTGCTGAGCGAGCTGGAAGTGGCTTACGAGGCGCGAATCACCTCGGCCCATCGCACGCCGGACCGGATGGTCGCCTTTGCCAAGGGCGCAGAGGGCGAAGGCTTCAGCGTCATTATCGCAGGCGCGGGCGGCGCGGCGCACTTGCCCGGCATGATCGCCAGCATGACGCATCTGCCGGTGCTGGGCGTGCCGGTACAGTCGAAAGCCTTGAGCGGCATGGATAGCCTGCTCTCGATCGTGCAGATGCCGGGCGGTGTTCCCGTCGGCACGCTGGCGATTGGTGAAGCAGGCGCGAAGAACGCCGGACTGCTCGCCGCCGCGATCCTGGCGCTGAGCGACGAAGACCTGTCCGAACGCCTGCAAGACTGGCGCGCCGCCAACAGCGCTGGCGTCGCCGAGGTGCCGGAGGATTGAACCGGTAGTTTTTCCGTTCGGCCTGAGCTTGTCGAAGGCCCGCACTTTTCTTTATGCCCGCCGCCGAAGACGAAGGACGGCCCTTCGACAGGCTCAGGGCGAACGGGGTAAGTAGTTTGACGCTCGCAACAGGCTCCACCATCGGCATTCTGGGCGGCGGTCAGCTGGGCCGGATGATGGCCGTCGCCGGTTTGCAGCTCGGCTACAAGGTGATCGGCTTCGCGCCTGAGGGTGACAATGTCGCGGCCGATGCCTCGTCCGATTTCATCACCGCCGATTGGGACGACGCCGCAGCGCTCGCCGAATTCACCGGCCGCTGCGATGTCGTGACCTGGGAGTTCGAGAACGTGCCGCTCAGCACGGTCGCCGCCATCCCCCAGCACCTGCTCGCCTGCCCCGCGCGCGCGCTAGAAGTGGCTCAGGATCGGCTGAGCGAAAAGGCCTTCGCCGCCAACCTCGGCGGCACGCCAGCGCCCTACGCACGGGTCGAGACCGAGGATGACTTCGTCGCCGCGCTTGTCCGTGTCGGCACCCCCGGTATCCTCAAGACCGCGCGCGATGGGTATGACGGCAAGGGCCAGTGGCGCGTGCGCTCGGTTCTGGAAGCGGGCGGCGTGCGCTTTCCGGGCGTGACCTGCATCTACGAAGGTTTCGTGACCTACGAGACCGAGTTTTCGGTGATCCTCGTGCGGGGCAAGGATCGCAGCGTGAAGTTCTGGGATTCGACCGCCAACCTGCATGATGGCGGGATGCTGGCGCAGTCGATCCTGCCCGCGGGCGCGCTGGTCGAAGCGCAGGTGCCCGCCGCGCGCGAACTCGCCGCCAAGGTCGCCGATGCGCTGGGCTATGTCGGGGTGCTGACGCTGGAATTCTTCGCCACCCGCGAAGGCCCGGTGTTCAACGAAATGGCGCCCCGCGTGCACAATTCCGGCCACTGGACCATCGAAGGCGCGGCCACCAGTCAGTTCGAAAACCACATCCGCGCGATCTGCGGCTTGCCGCTCGGGGTGACCAAGACCCGCTTCGAAGCCATCGAAATGCGCAATATCGTCGGCGAGGAGGCCCTGCGCGCTCATGCCATTCTGGCCGAGCCGGGCGAGCCGCACCTGCACCTCTACGGCAAGCGCGAAGTGCGCGAGGGCCGCAAGATGGGCCACGTCACGCGCGTCGGACATGCGGTGCGATGAGCACTGAAATCGTGCTGATTTACGCCCGCGCCGCCAATGGCGCGATCGGCAACGAGGGCGACCTGCCGTGGCGCCTTCCTGCTGACCTCAAGCGCTTCAAGGCACTGACGATGGGCAAGCCGATGATCATGGGTCGCAAGACCTTTGAGAGCCTGCCCGGCCTGCTCCCCGGTCGCCGTCACATCGTCCTCTCCCGGCGGGACGGCTTCGCTGCCGACGGCGCCCAGATGGCCGGGTCGGTCAAGGAAGCGCTGGCGCTGGCGGAGCAAGGCAACGAGGCCGGCGAAGTCGCGATCATCGGCGGGGCGGCGATCTATGATGTGTTCCTGCCGCTCGCCCACCGCATCGAGCTGACCCAGATCCACGCCAATTACCCTGGCGACACGTTCATGGCCGAGCCAGGGCGCGACTGGGTGCTGACGGGGCGGGAGGATCATGGGGCGAATGATCCGCACCCGGCGTTCTCGTTCCTCACCTTCCGGCGTGCGGGCGCGGTCTGATGCGCTGGCTCGATCACCGTGAGTCCATGCCCGAGGCGCTGCGCGGCGCGATCATCGCGCTCGGCAATTTCGACGGGTTCCACTCGGGCCATCAGGCCGTGGCGGGCGAGGCGATCCGCTGGGCGCAGGCCGAGGGCCGCCCCTCGATCATCGCCACCTTCGATCCGCACCCGGTGCGCTTCTTCAAGCCCGATGTGCCGCCGTTCCGGTTGACTACCTTGGAGCAGCGGCAAGAATTGTATCTGGCAGCAGGCGCGACCGCGATGCTGGTGTTCCACTTCGATGCCGATCTGGCGGGGACGAGCGCGGAGGATTTCATCCGCGCCATCCTGATCGAGCGCTTCGGCGCGCACGGGGTGGTCACCGGCGGCGATTTCACCTTCGGCAAGGGCGCGAAGGGCAATGTCGAGCTGCTGCGCACCTTGGGCGGCGAATTGGGCCTCCAATCGCGGGTGGTGGAGCCAGTGGCAGACGGCGGCGAGGTTGTCTCCTCCAGCCGCATCCGCACCGCCTTGCGTGATGGCGACCCGCAGTTGGCCGCGCGCCTGCTCACCCGGCCCTTCGCCATCCGGGGCATCGTCGAGCACGGCGACAAGCGCGGGCGCACCATCGGCTACCCCACCGCCAACGTCACGATCGACAATTACCTGCGCCCCAAATACGGCATCTACGCCGTGACCGGACGCTTGCTCGCCACCGGCCAAGTGCTCCACGGTGCGGCCAATATCGGCATCCGCCCGCAGTTCGAACCGCCCAAGGAGCTGCTTGAGCCGTTCTTCTTCGACTTCTCCGGCGACCTGTATGGTCAGGAGATCGAAGTGGCCTTCCACCACTTCCTGCGCGGCGAGGCGAAGTTTGACAGCCTTGAGGCGCTGATCGAACAGATGGACAAGGATTGCGCCGAAGCCCGGCGGTTGCTCGGTTAGCTGGTTCACGCAGAGACGCAGAGAGGTCTCTCTCGCCGCGAAGCGGCATTCACAGTATGGTTCGCGCCAAGTCGCCAAGTCGCCAAGAGGCCAAGAGGCCAAGAGGCCAAGAGGGAGCCACGGGCCGCACCGGACTCCAACATCTTGGCTCCTTGGCGGCTTGGCGCGAACCGATCCGCAGCTTCGCTGCGTAACCTTCTCTGCGCCCTCTGCTCCTCTGCGGTCTCAGCGTGAACCCCACTCGCAAGACAAATTGCGCAAACCCCGCACGCCCGCTAAGGCCGCCCGCACCATGAGCGACGACACAGCAAAGCGCGATTACCGGGACACCGTCTTCCTGCCGAAGACCGATTTCCCCATGAAGGCCGGCCTCCCCCAGAAGGAGCCGGGCATTGCCGCGCGCTGGGAGCAGATCGGTCTCTACGACGCGCTGCGCAAAGCCCGCCGGGGCCGCGAGAAGTTCATCCTCCACGATGGCCCGCCCTACGCCAATGGCGACATGCATATCGGCCATGCGCTGAACCATATCCTGAAAGACATGGTCTGCCGCACCCAGAACCTCTTGGGCCGCGATGCGCCTTACGTGCCGGGCTGGGATTGCCACGGCCTGCCGATCGAATGGAAGGTCGAGGAAGCCTACCGCAAGGCCAAGAAGAACAAGGACGAGGTTCCGCCGAAGGAATTCCGCGCCGAATGCCGCGCCTATGCGCAGCAATGGGTGGATGTGCAGCGCGAGCAGCTCAAGCGCCTCGGCATCATGGGCGATTGGGACCATCCCTATCTCACCATGGATTTCCAGGCCGAAGCGACCATCGTCGCCGAGCTGATGAAGTTCGCCGAGGCGGGCAACGTCTATCGCGGGGCCAAACCGGTGATGTGGTCCCCGGTCGAAAAGACCGCGCTGGCCGAAGCAGAGGTCGAATACGAGGACATCACCTCGACCCAGATCGATGTGGCCTTCGAGATTGTCGAGAGCCCGATCCCCGAACTGGTCGGCGCCCACGCGGTGATCTGGACGACGACGCCGTGGACGATCCCGGTGAACCAGGCTTTGGCCTATGGGCCGGAGGTTGAGTACGGCCTCTACAAGCCGACTTTTCGAGCTGGTTCGTTCGAAGGGGAAGCTCCAAACGGCAAGCGTTTCACTTCGTGGGCGCACTCGGCAGTACTTCTTGCGAAGTCGCTTGAAGCGAGCGTTCGCGAGCGTTTCAAGGCGGCAAATGGATTCGAGCTCGAGTTGAACGAGCTTTGGTCGGGCAAAGGCAAAGACCTCGCCGGCACCCTCGCCCGCCACCCGATGCACCACCTCGGCGGGTTCTACGCGGCCCCGCGCCCGCTGCTGCCCGGCGACTTCGTCACCACCGACTCCGGCACCGGCCTCGTCCACATGGCGCCCGATCACGGCGAGGACGACTTTGACCTGTGCAAGGCGAACGGCATCAACCCCGTCTTCGCGGTGATGGACGACGGGCGTTATCGCGACGACTGGCAATGGCTGGGCGCTGCCGACGAGCGCCGCATGAGCGTCATCAACCCGAAATTCAACGCGCCCGATGGACCCATTTGTGCCGATCTCCGGGAAGCAGGCGCGCTGCTCGCCGCGAGTGCGGACTACGCGCACTCCTACCCGCATTCGTGGCGGTCCAAGGCCAAGGTGATCTTCCGCTGCACCCCGCAGTGGTTTGTGCCGATGGATAAATTGCTCGACCCGTCTTTGACCGTCACCCCAGCGAAAGCTGGGGCCTCAGGCGGCAGTGACCATACGCCCGAGGTGCCAACTTCCGCTGGCATGACGTTGAGAGAGATCGCGACGCAGGAAATCGCCCGCGTCGAGTTCATCCCCGAAAAGGGCCGCAACCGCATCGGTGCGATGGTGGAAGGGCGGCCCGACTGGGTGCTCTCCCGCCAGCGCGCGTGGGGCGTGCCGATCACTTTGTTCGTGCGGCCCGATGGCACCTATCTGCAAGACCCGGACGTCAACGCCCGCATCGTCGCTGCCGTGCGCGAGGAAGGTGTCGATGCGTGGGAAGATGCGCGCAAGGCGGAATATCTTGGGCCCAATCACAACCCTGATGACTACGAGATGGTCACCGACATTCTCGACGTCTGGTTCGATTCGGGCTGCACCCACGCCTTCGTGCTCGAATCCGGGCGCTGGCCGGATCTGCAATGGCCCGCCAACCTCTACCTCGAAGGCTCCGACCAGCATCGCGGCTGGTTCCAGTCCTCGCTGCTGCAATCCTGCGCCACGCGCGGCCGCGCGCCTTACGATCAAGTGCTGACCCACGGCTTCACGATGGACGCCAAGGGCCGCAAGATGTCCAAGAGCGAAGGCAACACCATCAGCCCGATCAAGGTGATGGAGGAATACGGCGCCGACATCATCCGCCTGTGGGCACTAAGCGTCGATTTCACCGAAGATCACCGCATCGGCGATGAAATCCTGAAGGGCGTCGGCGACCAGTATCGCAAGCTGCGCAACACCTTCCGCTACCTGCTCGGCGCGCTCGATGGGTTCGTGGGCGACATGAGCGACGGCGGGGCCTTGCCCGAGCTTGAGGTCTATGTCCTCGCGCTGCTGGCAGACCTCGACGGCAAGCTGAAAGCGGCGGCGGAAGCCTACGACTTTAACCTCTACACCCGGCTTTTGGTCGATTTCTGCAACGAGGATTTGTCCGCGTTCTACTTCGATATCCGCAAGGACAGCCTCTATTGCGACGGGCCGGACAGCGTCACGCGCAACGCCTATCGCACTGTGCTCGATCTGCTGTTCCACGCGCTGATCCGCTATGCCGCGCCGGTGCTGGTGTTCACGACGGAGGAAGTGTGGCTGAGCCGCTATCCCGAGGACGGCGAGCCCGACGACAACGGCCAGCGCGGCTCGGTCCACCTGCTCGAATGGCCCGCCGTGCCGGGCGTGGTGGTCGACACCGCGCGCTGGGCAATGCTGCGCGCGCTGCGGGATCAGGTCAACGAAGCGATCGAGCCGCTGCGGCGGGACAAGACGATCCGCTCCAGCCTCGAAGCCGAGGTGGTCGTCCCTGACAGCGCGGTGCCGGAAGGCGTCTCGGACGCACAACTCGCCGAACTGTTCATCACCGCGACAGTGACGCGCGGGCAGGGCGACGCTGTGACTGTCACCAAGACCTCCCACCACAAATGCGGCCGTTGCTGGCGCCTCCTGCCTGACGTGGCGGAAGACGGCGCACTGTGCGGGCGCTGCGATGATGTGGTGAGCCATATGGACGCGGCCGCATGAGCGGGTTGTTCACCCGCAACCGGCTGATCGGCCTGGCGCTGGCGGCGCTGGTCGCCATCATCGATCAGGCGGTGAAGGGGTATGTGATCGGCCCGCTGCAACTGCGTGAGGTGCTGCATATCGACCTGCTGCCGTTCTTCGACCTCACCTATACCGAGAACAAGGGCATCTCGCTTGGGATGTTCCAGGCGAATGACATGGAAACCCGGTGGCTGCTGGTGCTGCTGACCGGGGTGATCGCGCTGGTGGTGCTGGTGTGGATGATGCGCGAGCGCAAGCTGGGCGAGATTCTCGGCTTGTCGCTGATTCTTGGCGGAGCGCTGGGGAATATCCGTGATCGCTATGAACTGGGCTATGTCATCGACTATGCCGATTTGCATATCGGGACCTTCCGCCCGTTCCTGATCTTCAACATTGCCGACGCCGCCATCACCATCGGCGTCGTCATAATCCTTGCCCGCAGCCTGCTGGTGCGCGACAAGGACGACACCGAAACCGGGGAAGCGCCCCGTGGAGAGACCCAAGATGCGTAAGTTTGCACCCCTGATCCTGCTGACCGGCGCTTCGGCGATGCTGGCGGCCTGTGGCGGCGGCGGCGGGGTTTTCAACCGCGAGCGGCCCGACGAATTCGCTGTGCAGCGTCAGGCGCCGCTGGTGGTTCCGCCCGATTTCACGCTCACTCCGCCCGCCCCCGGCGCTCCGCGTCCGTCCGAAGGCACCGCGTCCGAGCAAGCGCTTGACGCCCTGTTCGGCGGCCCTGCCCCGCGCAGCCGCGTGGAAGCGAGCGTGATCGACCGCGCCGGCGCCGCCGCGCCGAGCATCCGCAGCCAAGTGGGCGATACCGAAACCAACACGGTCGCCAAGGGCAGCGTAACCCGCGACATCATCGCCGCGCCCGAAGGTGACGGGCAGGCGGCAACGACGGTGATCCCGAGCGCCTGACGCCCCCCTACCCGCCGCAGCGGGCGTGTTGGAGACACGTGAGACACTGTCCAGAGGAAGAAAACCTGCCCTGCCCCGGCCGCCCTGCGCGGCATGGTGGGTGAGGGAACTCGGCCGGGTCATGTGTAAGACCGTGTCACCCGGTGCGCGTGTAGGAAAATGCTTTGTTTCCCGCAAAGGCGCGGAGGAAAGAGAGACGCGGAGAAGGCCGCGCGGCTCTACGACAGATCGTTTCACGCAGAGACCGCAGAGGTCCTAGCCCACAGCCGCGTCAGCGGCTTTCAAGATTTCTCACACAAAGGCACAAAGCCACAAAGAACGAGGCACTCCCTCGCGGTCGTGTGCGCCCTCTTTGTGGCTTTGTTTCTTAGTGTGAATCATTCCGCGGCAAAGCCGCGTAACCTTTGGCCGGACTGCCTCAGTCCGCGTTGTCGCGCACCCGGCTCACCAAAAGCTTGTCGATCCGGCGACCATCCATGTCGACCACTTCGAAGCGCCAGCCCTGATCGGTGAAATGCTCACCCTCACCCGGCAGCTTCTTCATCACCGACAGCGCATAGCCTGCCGCTGTGCCGAATTCCCGGTCCTCGCCATATTCGATGCCCAGCCGGTCGGCCAGCGCATCGGCCGATAGCGAGCCCGAGACCAGCAGCGAACCATCCTCGCGCTCCACCACGCTTGGGAGATCGCCATCATCGCTATCGCTCGCAAAATTGCCGACAATCGCGGTGAGCAGATCGACCGGCGTGACGATCCCTTCAAAATGCCCGTATTCATCATGCACCACCGCCATCGCCACTTCGGCCGATTGCAGCACGCGCAGCGCGTCCATTGCGTCGAGCTGGTCGGGCACGACTTCGACCTTGCGCATCATCGCGCGGATCGAGACCGTCTCGCCGCTGACCATCGCCGCCAGCACGTCGCGCACCTTGACCACGCCGAGGATCGTATCGGGCGAGCCTTCGGCGACCGGCAGCAGTGAGTGCGAGCTTTCCTCGATCGTCTCGCGGATTTCGGCGACGTCGGCATCGGCCTCGATCCAGTCGATATCGGTGCGCGGCGTCATCATCTCGCGCACCGGACGCTCGGCGAGGCGGACCACGCCGGTGAGGATCTGGCGCTGTTCCGCCTCGATCACGCCCGACCGAGTCGCCTCAGCAAAGATCATCCGCAATTCCTCGGCGGTGACCGTGGCCTCGTCGGTGCGGCGCAGGCCGAACAGGTTGAAGATGACCGCCGAGCTCGAATCGAGCAGCCACACCAGCGGCGCGCCGATCCGCGAGAGCATCGCCATCGGCAAAGCCATCACCAAGGCCAGCGGCACCGCGCTGCGCAGGGCCAACTGCTTGGGCACCAGCTCGCCCACGACGACGCTGAGATAGGTGGTCAGCGCGATGACGACGGCAAATCCGGCCTCGTCGGCATATTCGGGCGGCAGGCCCAGCGCTTCCATCCGCTCACCCACCGGCCCGCCGAGGCTCGCCCCGGAATAGGCACCCGCAACGATCCCGATCAGCGTGATGCCGATCTGCACGGTCGAAAGAAACTTGCCCGGATGCGCGGCGAGCGCAATCGCCGTCCGCGCCGCTTTGGACCCGGCTTCCGCCTTGGCTTCGAGCGTGCTGGTCTTGGCTGACACAATCGCCAGCTCGGACATCGCGAAGACGCCGTTGATCACAACGAGCACCACGATGGTGGCAAGATCGGTCCAGGGAAACGGGGTCACGCCGTCTGCGCTAGCACAAACGGGCGGTGTTGCCAGCCTTGCAACATCATCGCTTGACGGCATTCTGTTCAACATGGGTCAATGCGCGAGCGGTCAAGGGCCCTATTGTCTCTGTGGGCTGAACCCTTGCTGCCGTTCCGGTTGCATGGCACGTTCGGCGGCACAATTGAGGGAGGAATTGCTTATGACTATCTCGCGTATCCTGCTGTCGGGCACAGCTGCACTTGCCTTGCTGGGCACCAGCGCCTGCGTCACTGACCCCAACACCGGCGAAAAGAAGATCTCACGCACGGCCATCGGCACCGGCCTTGGCGGCACGCTCGGCTACCTGCTCGGCGGCGCCATCGGCGGCGACACGGGCCGCATCATCGGCGCGGGTATCGGCGGCTCGGCCGGCGCAGTGCTCGGCAAGCAGTATGACGACCAGATCAAGGAACTGAAGGAACAGACCGCTGGTAGCGGTGTGGACGTGGAAGAAGTCGGCAATCAGGACGCGATTCTCGTGCGTCTGCCCGATGGTGTGACCTTCGCCACTGGGTCGGCTGCGATCAATCCGGGTTTCCTCGATACGCTGAACAGCGTCGCTGAAACGCTGATCAAGTACCCCAACAGCCTGATCGACGTTTACGGCTTCACCGACACGACCGGATCGCCCGCTACCAATCAGCGTCTGTCCGAACAGCGCGCCCAGGCGGTTGCCGATTACCTCGCCGCACGCGGCGTGGCGCGTTCGCGGATGGCGACTCAGGGCTTTGGCGAGCAGTATGACTATCTGCGCGTCAAGACCGGCGACAACATCAACGAAGCGCTGAACCGCCGGGTCGAGATCAAGATCATCCCGGTCAGCCAGGACGATGTGAACGCGGCTCGCGGGAATTGATGATCTAACATAGGCATAGCGGCGGGCCGTCCCTCAGGGCGGCCCGTTTGCGTTTCAGCGCAGCGCTGCGGCCCGCTTCGCCAACCGCTCGACTGCCGCGGCGTGAATGGCCGGGGAGCACACCAGCACCCCGAAATCGCGCGGATCGTGCTTGTTATAGGCGAGCGGCCCGCCGAAAGCGTCCGTCACCTCGGCCCCTGCCTCACGCGCTATGAGGGTGGCAGCCGCGATGTCCCACTCGTAGCCCCAGCGCAATGTCGCCACCAGATCGGCCTGATCGGCGGCGACCATGGCGATCCTGAGCGCAATCGAGTTGGGCTGATGGACCATAACCAGATCGCTGTCGTCCTTGGGCAGGCTGACAGTCGGCACCCGTGCGCCGGAGAATTCGGTGCGCTGGCTCGCCCGGATCGTGACGCCGTTCAATGTCGCGCCCTGCCCTGCCACCGCCACCCATTCCTCGCGTCTTGCGGGAGCAGCGAGCATCCCGATCAGCGGGCGGCCCGAACTCACCAGCGCCACCGACACCGCCCAGCCCGGCCGCCCGGCCACAAAATCGCGGGTGCCGTCAATCGGATCGACCAGCCAGATCAGCCCGCTCTGCGTGCGCGCCTTGTCGTCGGCGGTTTCCTCGGACAGCCAAGCGGCGGAAGGCAGCAACCGCCGCAGCTCGCGCTTGAGGAAGCGGTCAACCTCCAGGTCAGCTTCGCTCACCGGGTTGCCGGGGGTCTTGTCCCAGCTGTGCAGGTCATGCCCCGCCCCCGGCCAACGCGAGTGGGCGATACGGCCCGCCTCGCGGACGATGGCCAGAAGGTGATCCCTGTCAATCATGAGAGGCATCCGTGTTGGCCGTGCCGCAAGCACTTTTCAAGAGGGTCGATCCGTGCTTAGGCCCCCGCCAGACGACCTCTCGTCAGGATACGCCCAGAATACGCATCAAAGGGATCGATACGCCATGAACGTCCATGAATATCAGGCCAAGGAACTGCTCGCCCAGCACGGGCTTGCCATCCCGGCCGGCCACGCCGCGCTCACCGTCGAAGAAGCGGTGGAAGCTGCCAAGAAGCTGCCCGGGCCGCTTTATGTCGTAAAGGCGCAGATCCATGCGGGCGGCCGCGGCAAGGGCAAGTTCAAGGAACTCGGCCCCGATGCCAAGGGCGGCGTGCGCCTCGCCAAAAGCCTTGAGGAAGTGGAAGCCCACGCCAAGGAAATGCTCGGCAACACGCTGGTCA
>VFQO010001096.1_pt1 | contig 23043 bp, 16 predicted proteins | sample 3512331 | NCBI WGS metagenome assembly VFQO01 (sample SAMN10412371, study PRJNA504923) | tailings metagenome | isolation source: Replicate 3 from Balatoc abandoned mine | place: Philippines: Itogon, Benguet | collected 2017-08-28 | reverse complement strand
TGTCCTTTTTTTATTCTCAATCAAGCCTGTTATGCAACAGGAAGAGGGGAAATTTTACAGCCAGTCTCTCTCAATTTGTCCGGCTGGCATTTTGTGCTGGTAAATCCGGGCATTCACGTGAATACGAAATGGGCATTTGAACAAATTACGCCTGGCCCTTCAGGGAAAGATCTGTTGGCGATTATTCAGTCTCCTGTTGATGAATGGAAAAAGTCACTTAGTAATGATTTTGAAGCTCCTATCGCTAAAGCATATCCTACCATTCAGGAAATCAAAGATCAGCTGTATGCATTAGGCGCAAGTTATGCGGCCATGACAGGCAGTGGTTCTACTGTCTTTGGCCTTTTCAACAAAAGGCCGGATGCTTCCATTCGTGAAACATTTAACGGCAGCAATACCTTTATCGTATATTGAAATTTTTCTAATATATAGCCATTTTTATTAGATTTTATTCGCACTAACATCCATTAGCTTAAATAATATTTTTTATTACTCCGTATTTTCTTTACTTTAGTTCAGATTGCCGCCATTATTAACCCACGTTTAAACTGAACTAGATGTTTAGTACTCAAAACAATGGAGGCCTCTACGATGCCGCATTTGAACACGATGCCTGCGGCATAGGATTCGTAGCCAACATCAATGGACACAAAAGTCACCAGCACATTTCAGACGCTTTAACAGTTTTAGAAAACATGGAACATCGTGGTGCCTGTGGTTGCGAAAACAATACAGGGGACGGAGCAGGTATTCTGATTCAGATTCCGCATGAATTCTTTTTCGACGAATGTATTCAGTTGGGCAAGCACTTGCCCGATGCCGGCAAATATGGAGTCGGCATGATTTTCTTTCCTAAATCTGTCGGCCTTCGTGAAGAATGCAGAGACATATTTAATCGCGCAGCAGAAAAACTAGGACTGGAAATCATAGCCTATCGCAAAGTTCCTGTTAACAAAGAAAATATAGGTCCTACTGCCCTATCAGTTGAGCCATGCATGGAACAGGTATTCGTTGCCTGCCCCGATCTTATTCAGGATCAAGAAGCATTTGAAAGAAAATTATTTATTCTTCGCAACTACGCAACACATACCATTAACAACACGATAAAAAAAGATGAGATTGGATTTTACATTGTCTCGCTTTCTTCCAGAACAATTATCTACAAAGGGCAGTTAACCAGCCATCAGGTTCGTCATTATTTTACTGATCTGAACAACAAACGAATCGTATCTGCTTTCGGATTGGTTCACTCCCGTTTTGCCACCAACACTTTTCCTTCATGGAAACTGGCACAACCTTTCCGCTACATTGCACACAATGGTGAAATTAATACGCTTCAGGGTAATTTAAACTGGCTTCGATCCAGCGAGAAAGGATTTACCACTCCGGCTTTTACGAAGGAAGAACTGGATATGATTCTTCCGATTGTTACCAGCGGGCAATCCGACTCGGCCTGTTTGGATAATATGATTGAGCTACTTACTTTAACAGGTCGTTCCTTACCACATGTAATGATGATGCTGATTCCGGAAGCCTGGGACGGTAATGACAGCATGGATCCGGTTAAGAAAGCTTTTTATGAATACCATGCCTGTTTAATGGAGCCCTGGGATGGACCTGCGTCTATCTCCTTCACTAACGGACAAATGATTGGTGCTACATTAGACAGAAACGGATTAAGGCCTTCTCGATACACCATCACACACGACAACAGAGTCATCATGGCTTCTGAAACAGGCGTACTCCCCATTGATCCTGCCAATGTTAAAGAGAAAGGAAGATTGCAACCGGGAAAAATGTTTGTGGTAGACATGATCGAGGGAAGAATTATTTCCGACGAAGAACTCAAACAAAAAATCTGTTCACAGAAACCCTATGCTGAGTGGCTGAATAAATATAAAATCCGTCTGGAAGAGTTACCCGAACCGCGTGTCATGTTTACGCATCTGGAACACGATCAGGTATTCAAATACCAGAAAGCTTTTGGCTATACTACAGAAGACCTTGACACTATTATAGCTCCCATGGCGTTGGACGGAAAAGAACCCATTGGTTCCATGGGCAATGATGCTCCGCTGGCTGTACTTAGTAATAAACCACAGCACCTGAGTTCTTATTTCAAACAACTATTTGCACAGGTAACCAATCCACCGATTGATCCCATTCGCGAAAAAATGGTGATGTCACTGGCAACTTTTGCAGGAAGCAACGGAAACCTGTTGGTTGAAGAGGCAACGGCTTGTCACAGTGTGGCACTTCAACATCCTATTCTGAATAACCATGAACTGGAAAAAATCAGAAGCATTGATACGGGTGTGTTTCAGGCCAAAACCCTTCAAATGTATTTCAGAGCAGATGGAAAACCCGGCTCATTAAAATCGGGTATTGACCGTCTTTGTCGTTATGCGGTTGACGCAGTGCAGGATGGATTTGAAGTAATCATTTTAACTGACCGCGCTATTGATTCTGAACACGCTCCTATTCCTTCTTTACTGGCTACTGCGGCCGTGCATCATCACTTAATTAAAAAAGGCTTTAGAGGACAGGTTGGTATTATTGTTGAAGCCGGAGATGTATGGGAAACGCACCACTTTGCCTGTTTAATTGGATTTGGCGCAACAGCCATCAATCCATACCTGGCATTGTCTTCTATCAGAGACATGAAAATATCTGCGAAACTCATTACGGATCTGGATGTTGAAAAACTAAAGAAAAACTATATCAAAGCTGTTAATGAAGGCTTATTGAAAGTATTTTCTAAAATGGGGATTTCTACCTTACAGAGTTATCAGGGCGCACAGATTTTTGAAATCATCGGTATCAATAGTTCGGTAGTAGACCAGTATTTCACAGGCGCAACTTCACGCATTGAAGGAATGGGGCTGGATGAAATTGCCAGAGAAACATTGGCGAAACATTTCTTTGCATTCAGCAAGAAAAATAAAGTGATTGACAGACTTCCTGTTGGCGGTGTGTATCAATGGAAAAGAGAAGGTGAATTCCACTTATTCAATCCACAAACCATTCATTTGCTGCAGGATGCAACGCGGAAAAACGATTATACTATCTTCAAAAAATATGCTGAGCTTATCAATAACCAGAGTGAGCACGCCTGCACTTTAAGAAGTCAGTTTGAATTTGTAAGCCATCGGCCTTCTATTTCCATTGACGAAGTAGAGCCTGCGGAAAATATTTACAAGCGTTTTGCAACGGGTGCCATGTCTTTTGGGTCTGTTTCTTGGGAAGCACATACCACACTGGCCATTGCCATGAACAGACTGGGCGGCAAGAGCAATACAGGGGAAGGTGGGGAAGATGAAATCCGCTACACGCCCTTACCCAACGGAGACTCCATGCGCTCTGCCATTAAGCAAGTAGCTTCTGCACGCTTTGGTGTTACATCTTTGTACTTAACAGAAGCAGATGAAATTCAGATTAAAATGGCGCAGGGTGCCAAGCCTGGTGAAGGAGGACAATTGCCGGGACATAAAGTAGACGAATGGATTGGCAAAACCAGACATGCCACTCCAGGTGTTGGTTTAATTTCTCCTCCACCCCATCACGATATTTATTCTATTGAAGACTTGGCACAATTGATTTTCGATTTAAAAAATGCCAACCGCGCAGCACGTATTAATGTGAAGCTGGTATCAAAAGCCGGAGTGGGCACTATTGCAGCAGGTGTGGTTAAAGCCAAAGCTGATGTGGTATTGATTGCAGGGCACGACGGAGGCACAGGCGCTTCTCCGGTGAGCTCGGTGAAACATGCGGGATTGCCGTGGGAATTAGGATTAGCAGAAACCCATCAGACATTGGTGAAAAACAAACTACGATCCAGAGTTGTGGTTCAGGCCGACGGACAAATGAAAACTGGAAGAGATATTGCCATTGCTGCTTTATTAGGTGCTGAAGAATGGGGTGTTGCTACTGCAGCATTAATTGTAGAAGGTTGTATTATGATGCGCAAATGTCATTTAAATACCTGCCCTGTTGGTGTTGCAACACAGGATGAAAACCTGCGCAAACGCTTTACTGGCAATCCTGACCATGTGGTTAATTTCTTCCGTTTCATTACACAGGAATTGCGTGAAATCATGGCAGAACTCGGATTCAGAACCGTGAATGAAATGATTGGTCAATCCTCCTATTTACAACAAAGAACAGATATTGAACATTGGAAATACACCCAGCTGGATTTGTCTAAAATTTTACACCAGGAATCAGCTCAGGCTGGAACTGGCTTATTTGCAACAGAATTACAGGACCATGGTTTAAGTGATGTATTGGATTGGAAATTACTGGCAGCAGCCCAACCCGCTATTGAAAATGGAGAAAAAGTAAAAGCTGCATTTCCGATTATCAATACAGACAGAACAGTAGGCACCATTGTTTCTAATGAAATCACCAAGCAATACAAGGGTAAAGGATTGCCAGAAGACACCCTTCATTTTACTTTTAAAGGAACGGCCGGACAAAGCTTTGGTGCATTCAATACCAATGGAATTACCCTTGAATTGGTAGGTGATGCGAATGATTATTTCGGGAAAGGATTGAGTGGCGCCAAACTGATTGTGTATCCGGATGCCAAAGCAGGATTTATTGCCGAACAAAACAGCATCATCGGAAATGTGGCTTTGTATGGTGCCACTTCAGGTGAAGCATTTATCAGAGGGAAAGCCGGCGAACGTTTTGCTGTGAGAAATTCAGGTGCCAAAGTAGTTGTAGAAGGAATTGGTGACCATGGATGCGAGTATATGACAGGGGGCATTGCGGTGATTTTGGGTGCCGTAGGGAGAAATTTTGGAGCCGGTATGAGCGGTGGAATTGCATTTGTATATGACCCTGTCAAAACATTTGCCCCCAACTGCAATCTCGAAATGGTAGAGTTGGATCCCCTTGATGAAGAAGATGCTGCTGCACTGAAAGTTTTAATAGCAAAACACTTTCAATACACTCAAAGCTCAGTTGCCTCATTTATATTATGTGATTTTGAGAATCAGCTTTCGCAATTCATCAAAGTATTTCCAACTGATTACAAGAAAGTGTTGGCGGGGAAAAAACAAAACAGCACTGCATTAAAATAAATTACTTATTCCTGAAGCATCAGGATCTACTAAAAAAATAGTCATGGGTAAACCCACCGGATTTTTAGAATTTGAGAGAGCGGCTCCTGCAAAAGAGCCCGTTTTAAGCAGACTAAAACATTACAAGGAATTTGCTTCTTCCCTACCGGAAGAAACTTTGAATCAGCAAAGTGCCCGTTGCATGAATTGCGGTGTTCCGTTTTGCCACAATGGATGTCCTTTAGGCAATGTGATACCGGAGTTTAACGATGCCGTATACCGGAAGAATTATGCAGAAGCCTATCAAATACTCTCTTCCACCAATAATTTTCCGGAATTCACAGGTCGCATCTGTCCTGCACCTTGCGAATCTGCTTGTGTGTTGGGAATCAATCAACCTCCTGTTGCCATTGAGGAAATAGAAAAGCATATTATAGAAATAGCATTTGAAAAAGGATTTGTACAGCCTTACAAACCCTTGTATCGTTCAGGTAAAACAGTGGCAGTAATAGGATCAGGACCTGCTGGACTGGCAGCAGCAGCACAACTGAATTATGCAGGTCATCAGGTTTCGGTCTTTGAAAGAGACGACAAACCAGGTGGATTATTGCGCTATGGCATTCCTGATTTTAAACTTGAAAAATGGGTGGTGGAAAGAAGAATTGCCTTAATGGAAGAAGAAGGAATACAGTTTAAATGCAATGCCAATGTTGGTGTCAATATCAGCATCAATGACTTACTGAGAGAGCACAATGCCATTGTACTGGCCGGAGGCTCTACCGTTCCTAGAGACCTACCCATTGAAGGCAGAGAATTAAACGGTATTCATTTTGCCATGGACTTTTTAAAACAACAAAATAAGAGAGTCGCTGATATATCTTTTGAGTCTTCACCAATAGTAGCTTCTGGCAAGCATGTAATAGTGATTGGAGGTGGCGATACAGGTAGTGATTGTATTGGAACAGCCAATCGCCAGCAAGCTGCTAGCGTAACGCAATTTGAACTGATGCCTAAACCACCAGAAAGCAGAACTCCTAATATGCCCTGGCCACAATATCCTTTCATCCTAAAAACAACATCTTCACACGAAGAAGGAGCAAACAGAGAATGGGCCATTGCTACCAAAAAATTCATTGGGGACGAAAAGGGTAATCTGAAAGCACTCATTACCGTGAAGCTAGCGTGGAAAATGAATGAAGAAGGAAAATCAGCTGGCTTTGAAGAAATCCCTGGAACAGAAAAAGAAATTCCCTGCGAACTGGCTTTACTGGCCATGGGATTTGTAAGTCCGCAAAAAGATGGGTTATTGGAAAAACTGGAGATAGAGCTGGATGCAAGAGGAAATGTAAAAGCAACAGAAAAAACCTACCAGACTAATATACAGAAAGTATTTACAGCAGGCGATATGAGAAGAGGACAAAGTTTGGTGGTTTGGGCTATCAGCGAAGGAAGAGAATGTGCCAAAAAAGTGGATTCCTTTTTAACAGGGGCAGCGAATATTTGGTAATCCTTTGAGTGTTTTATATCTTTTGCTCTTATGGGATTGATTAAGAAAGGACTACTGTTTATATTTTCCATTTACGCACTGATCACTTTTATAATCGTAATGCTGCTGGTATTCCCTTTTGCCATGCTAGCGGCTACTGCAGGTAAAATAAAGGGTGGCAACTTAGTATATCGTTGTTGCCGTGTTTGGGCACAACTCTGGTATTATACCATTGGGGTGGTTCATGAAGAAATATATGAACATCCGCATGATACCAACAGACAATACATTTTTGTAGCGAATCATATCTCCTATATGGATATTCCACCTATTGTGCTGGCGATTCATCAGCCAATAAGGGCATTGGGCAAATATGAAATGATTAAAGTGCCGGTATTCGGCTGGATATACAAAGCAGCAGTTATTCTGGTAAACAGACAAAATGCTACCAAAAGAGCGCAAAGCGTAAGAGCCTTAAAAGCAGCTATTAAAAACAATATCTCCATTATTATTTTCCCTGAAGGCACATTCAATGAAACCAGACAACCATTGAAGTCCTTCTTTGACGGCGCTTTCAGAATTGCCATAGAAACACAAACCCCTATCAAGCCTTTATTGCTGGTGGATACTTTAAAAAGATTGCACTATCGATCTGTTTTTGAGATGACGCCGGGACAGAACAGGGTGGTTTACCTAGAAGAAGTTCCCGTAAAAGGACTGACCATGGCTGACCTGCCCGCCCTGAAAGACCGTGTTTATAAAATTATGGAAGCGGGATTAAAACGATATAACAGTTATCCAACGCCATAACTGTATTTTTGCTGCAATGAAGCCTTTGTTTGTTGAAGTTATTATTCCCCTGGCCCTACCCAAAAACTATACATGGAAGGTCCCTGAACAATTTCAGGATTCCATTGCTCCGGGTATTCGGGTGGAAGTGGCACTTAGAAAAAACAAACGATACGCTGGGATAGTAAAAAAAATACTAACTGAAATACCCCCCGGCTTAAATCCGGCTCCTGTTCTGAATATACTGGATACCCAGCCCGTTGTGCATACTGAACAATTACAATTATGGGAATGGATTGCCCAATATTATATGTGTTCGGAGGGAGAAGTAATGCAGGCAGCTATTCCAGCCAATTTAAAATTATCCAGCGAAAGTGTTTTGCAATGGAATGAGGAAAGAAGTCTTGATTTTAGTGACTTAAGCGATGCAGAGTTTATTGTTGCCGAAGCATTGGAAATAAAGGGAGAATTAAAAATCAGTGAAGTCCAGCAATTGCTCGACACCCATAATACTTATCCCATTGTAAAAAAACTGGTGGAGAAAGGAGTCTGCTATGTTTGGGAGGAACTCAAAGAAAAATACAAACAAAAAACAGAGACCTATATTCTTTTGCATCCGCAATATGCAAAGGAAGAACAATTGGAACAACTCTTAAATAACTGGAGCAGGGCCCCTAAACAAATGGAATTGCTACTGGCTTATTTACATTTAAAAAACACAACCGGCATAGTAACTCAACCTGAGTTACTTAAAAAAGCCAATGCCAGTGTGGCACAGTTAAAAGGTTTAATTGAGAAAGGAATTCTGATAGCAGAAAAAAGAAATGCAGACAGACTGCCTTCTCTCCCAAAACTTTTACAGCTCGATTTTTCACTTTCGCCTGCGCAGGAAAAAGCACTGGAAGAAATCCGGATAAGTTTTGAAACTAAACATGTTTGTTTATTGCACGGCATTACCGCCAGTGGAAAAACCCAGTTGTATATGAAGCTGATTGAAGAGCAGATTCAATTGGGCAAACAGGTTTTGTATCTTTTACCGGAAATTGCATTGACGGCTCAAATGATTCGCCGATTGCAAAAAAGTCTGGGAGGTCATATTGCCATTTACCACTCTAAATTCAATCCAAACGAAAGAGTTGAAATCTGGAAAAAAATTAATTCAGGTGAAACGAAAGTAGTATTGGGTGCAAGGTCTGCCTTGTTTTTACCCTTTAATAACCTGGGAATGGTTATATGCGACGAAGAGCATGATGCTTCATACAAACAACAGGATCCTGCTCCTAGGTACCATAGCCGGGACACGGCCATTTATTATGCATCGCTCTTCAAAGCAAAAGTATTACTGGGCTCTGCTACCCCTTCCATTGAAAGTTATTACAACGTAGAGCAGGGAAAATATGGGCTGGTAAACCTAACCGAACGTTTTGCAGATGTGGCACTTCCTGAAATACAACTGATTGATCTGAAGAAAATAGCGGCAAAGGAAAGAAGCGCAAAGCCATTGTCCGATGATTTACTGGCTGCAATTGAGCAAACATTGAACGAAAAAAAACAAGTAATTCTTTTTCAGAACAGAAGGGGCTACGCACCATATCTGCTATGTGATACCTGTGGATGGATACCTCATTGCAATCACTGTGATGTTACATTGACTTTTCATAAATCAAAACAAAAGCTTTCTTGTCATTACTGCGGTACCGTCTACCCCTTGCTTCAAACATGCCATGCATGTGGAAGCCATCATTTTATCCAGAAAAATTTTGGCACGGAAAAAATAGAAGAACTGGTTGCAGAAGCGTTTCCAGATGCAGTGATTGCCAGAATGGATTATGATAGTATCCGAGGCAAACACGACCATGATAATCTCATTAAACAATTTGAGCAACACAAGATTGACATACTGGTGGGCACGCAAATGGTAGTGAAAGGACTCGATTTTGAAAAAGTAAACCTGGTAGGGATTGTAGATGCCGATGGCATTTTAAATTTCACTGACTTCCGGGTTAATGAAAGGGCCTATCAGTTGATGGAACAGGTTAGCGGAAGAGCAGGCAGAAAAGATGGACTGGGTAAAGTACTGGTTCAGGTGAGTAACCTGCAGCATCCGGTACTCCCTTTTGTACAACAACACCATTATCAGGGACTGTATCAATTTGAAATTGCCAACCGAAAGGAATTCCACTACCCTCCTTTTACCAGATTGATACAGGTAATTTTTAAACACAAAGACAAACAGATTGCGGAAGAAGCAGCCAATATAATGAAGCAGGGGTTGCTATCGGTATATGGTCAGTTTATCAATGGCCCTTCTCAACCTGTAGTAGACAGAATCAGGAACCAATACCTTTGGGAGCTTTTGATTAAATTACCAAAAGATGCAAACACTGTTTTTTCCTGCAAAAGAGCCATACAACAACAAATGCTCATATTGCAAACAAATCAGCGTTACAGATCCGTATATATCATTCCAAATACTGACCCTGTTTACTAACCATGAAAAACATAGCATCCCATATTTCTTTACAACCCTTCAATAGTTTTGGCGTTGATGTATTAGCCAGATATTTTGTTTCGGCTGGTAGTCTGGAAGACATACAGGAAATATTAGAATGGAATAAAATTCATCAGCAGCGACTGCTGGTCTTGGGGGGAGGTAGCAATGTATTGTTTACGCATGATTATGATGGACTGGTTTTACAGAATACACTAAAGGGGATCAGCAAAATAAAAGAAGATGACAACTACGTCTATATTAAAGCCATGGCCGGAGAAAACTGGCATTCCTTTGTGCAGTATTGCGTAGCAAATCAATACCAGGGAATTGAAAACCTAAGCCTGATACCAGGCAATGTAGGGGCATCTCCCATGCAAAATATTGGCGCATATGGAGTTGAAATCAAAGACGTCTTTGATAGTCTGGATGCTTTGCATTTACCCGATGGAGAAATGGTTTCTTTTACACATGCCCAATGTAAATTCGGATACCGGGAAAGTATTTTCAAACAATCGCTACGCAATCAGTTCCTCATTATTTCTGTTACTTATAAATTAAGAAAGCAGCCTAAGTTCACGGTTAGTTATGGAAATATTGAACAGGCGCTAGAGCAAATGGGTGTAAAGGAATTGAGCATTGAAACCATTGCCAATGCCGTAATTCAAATTCGTCAAAGCAAACTACCTGACCCTAATAAAATTGGCAATGCCGGTAGCTTTTTTAAGAATCCCGTTATACATCAAACTTTTTACGAAGCACTTCAGAAATTATATCCTGGGATTCCAGGCTTTCCTGGAAACGATAAATTCATGACCAAAGTTCCGGCTGCCTGGCTAATTGAACAAACAGGCTGGAAAGGATATAGAAAAGGAGATGCAGGCTGCTACCCATTGCAACCCTTGGTGCTGGTGAATTACGGAAAAGCAACAGGAACTGATATTTATGCTTTATCCAGCGAAATTATTGAGAGTGTTCAGGAAAAATTCGGTATCATTTTAGAGAGAGAAGTAAATATTTACTAAACTTAGCCTTCAACCAATCCCGACAATAGGGTTTCCATTGACAGCGCACCAGCATTGAACCATACAAATTCCGGATCTTTTTTAAACCAGGTCATCTGACGTTTGGCGTATTGTCGCGTATGAATTTTTATTTGTTCTATGGCTTCTTCTTTGGTGATTTTACCATCCATAAAATCAAATACTTCTCTATAACCTACCGTCTGCAATGCCGTTTGGTTGCGATAATTTATCACTGATGCTGCTTCTTCAAACAAACCCGAAGACACCATTTCGTCCACCCGCTGATGAATTCTTTTTGTCAACAATTCCATCGGCATTTCTAACCCAATTTTGACTATACGAAATGGACGTTCTTTTTTTGTTGCATTTCTGAAATGAAGAATAGATTTCCCAGTTGCATTCAGGACTTCTAATGCACGCATCAAACGTTGGGGATTCATTTGTTCGGCCACTTCCCAAAAAGCTGGGTCTCTGTGTTTAATTTCGGATTGAAGCCAAATCAAGCCTTTGGCTTCATAAGATGCTATAATGGCTTCACGGATAGAAGGATCAATTGTGGGCATGGGATCAATGCCTTCACAGAAAGCCTTGATGTACAATCCAGTTCCCCCAACCATAACAACGGCTTCATGTTGCGCCAATATCTCAGCGGTCTTTTGCAGTGCAAATTGTTCAAAATAAGCAGCATTCAAATTTTCACTGATGGAATGGTCTGCAATAAAATAATGCTTGACTGCCGCCAACTCAGTTTCACTTGGCCTTGCTACACCAATGGACAGTTCTTTAAAACATTGTCTGGAATCTGCGGAGATAATTGAAGTGCCCAGTTTTTTTGCCAGTTCAATAGCGAATGTAGTTTTACCGACAGCCGTAGGGCCTGCAACAATATATACAGTAGGTCTAGTCTTCAAAATCATCTCTTTGTTCTTCACCACCAAATCCGTCATCATCTCCATCTGCTTCGCTGGCTGCTTCCTCCCCTTCTTCTCCAAAACCATCTGCGGCCTCGTTCAAGTCATACTTCTCTTCTATATCGGCAAACTTATCGCCCAGCAAACTCTTGGTGCCGTATTGCTGCGGACCAATTCCTTCTGCCCGGGTAACAGATGGATAAGTTATTTTAGGATTCTCCTCTTTATTTACACTAATCAGGGCTACTAAAAATGTCCAGCCTTTGGCGAAATCGTATTCGTAAATGAATTTCTGATTTACGTCCTGAATTTCAGACCCAATGGTTGTTTCAGCCATCAACAAGGGATCTACCTTATAAGCTTTGTTGTATTTTTCAAAACTAATTTCTCTTCCCTTTAACCAATTATCATTGCTTCTGTAAAATGTAGCCTGATGTTTGGTATCAAATTCAAATGCTTTTAAAATAGCAAAATGCAAATCAAGAAAATACTGAGTATGCTTAATCACCACGTCTCTGTAAACTGCATCATCCTCTTCCAGGTATATTCTAAATTTTAAAATTGCCATTCCGCCGGTTTTATTAATTAGTGCTTATTAATTATTGTTTGTTACTAGGGTGCAAAATAGCGATTATTTAACGGGTTTCAGGTTCAATTCTGCCCCTTTTTCTAACATAAAAGCATAGGCTGCTTCCAGTTGATTGGGGATAATCCCGTCCAGAATAGCTTCTCTGATGGCATCCTTTAAAATCCCTACCTGCTTACCCGGATTCAATCCAAATACTTCCATAATTAATTCCCCGGATATTGGGGGTTGCCAGTTTCTCAGCTGATCCTTGGATTCCACTTCTGCCATTCGCTCTTTTACTAACTCAAAATTCTGGATGTATCGCTGCACTTTTTGTTTGTTCTTGCTAGTTATATCTGCCGCGCAAAGTTTCATTAAATCATCAATGTCCTCCCCAGCATCAAACAGCAATCTTCTTACGGCACTGTCGGTTATATTTTCCTTGGTTAAACTAATGGGGCGCAAATGCAGCAATACCAGCTTCTGCACATATTTCATGGGTTCATGCAAAGGCAGTTTTAATTTGGAAAAAATTTTAGGGACCATTCTTGCACCCACTACTTCATGTCCATGAAAAGTCCAGCCATGCCCTTCTTCGAATTTCTTGGTAGCTGGTTTACCTATATCGTGCAAAAGTGCCGCCCAGCGCAACCAGAGCGAATCTGTGTGCGGGACAATATTATCCAGCACCTGCAGGGTATGATAAAAATTATCTTTATGTCCCTTTCCCTCAATATAGACAGCTCCATGCAAGTCTACCATCTGAGGAAAAATGGTCTTTAGCAAGCCAGACTTAAACAATAAATCCCACCCAATAGAAGGCTGGTCACTCATCATGATTTTATTCAACTCATCAGTTATTCTTTCCTGGCTCACAATTTTCATGCGATGCACATTTTCTCCTATCGCATTAAAAGTTGCTGGTGCTATGCTGAAATTAAGTTGAGTGGCAAAACGAATAGCGCGCAACATACGTAGCGGGTCATCACTAAAGGTTTGTACAGGAGCAAGCGGTGTTTCAATACATTTGCGCTGAATGGCATCCATTCCATTGAAAGGATCAAGCAAAGTTCCAAACTCAAAGGCATTCAACGCAATGGCCATTGCGTTGATGGTAAAATCCCTTCGATTCTGATCGTCGGCCAAAGTTCCCTCCGAAACCTGTGGTTTTCGACTGCTTTGCTGGTAACTTTCCTTTCTTGCTCCCACAAATTCAATCTCAAAATCTTCCCACTTTACCTGCGCAGTTCCAAAATTTTTGAAAAATGCTACCGCAGGCTGAGGTTCCAGTTGGGCTGCAAATAAATGGGCCAGTTCAATTCCATCTCCCAGACAAACAATATCCGCATCTTTGGTATTCCTTCCTATTATCTTATCTCTGACAAAACCACCAATCAGGTAACAGGGCATGCCCATTTGATCTGCAAGTGCACCTATCTGCCTGAAAACAGCTTCCTCCTTTTCAGTAAATGAAATCATCATTGCTGCAAATGTACTATTGTTTGGTCAGGGCAGGAAGCGTGGCTAATAATTGTGCAGTTTCAATATGAAATCCACAGTTGAAATGTCCCAGGGGACAGGATGTTTTTCCGTGCAATCCACAAGGCCTGCAATCCATGGCTTGCTTCACTTCTACAATTTGGCTACGACTGCTCAATGGGCCATATCCAAATCCAGGAACCGTTGAACAATATATGGCAGTTACAGGCGCATCTACAGAAGAACAAAAATGCATGGGAGCCGAATCATTAACATAATTCATCAATGCATTTTTCATTAATGCCGCTGAAGCAAGAAAATTAAGTTTGCCAGCAAGATTAAGGGCTCTCTCCGAACTGCTTTCTTTAATGATTTCATCGCACAAGGAAATATCACCAGGACCACCCAACACAAATATTTTAATCTCTTTGGGAAGCGCATCAAGAAAAGCAATCCATTTCTCTTTGGGAAACTGCTTGGTTGCCCATACCGAAGAAGGAGCAATGCAGATATAGGGTTGTTGCTGATAGGGAAGCACTTTCTCCAGATCGGAAGCAGTAGGATATAAAGCAGGTTTTTTTAGTTGAACGCCTTTAATATGCACAATCAATTGAAAGTTTCGATTGATTTCATGAATTCCCTTCCCAGTATCCATACTGTGTACAATGGTTCGGGTATAACAAAAACGGAATGGATTTTTATTGAACCCAATTTTTTGGCTGGCCCCCGAAAAGCAGGTAATCCATCCTGTTGCCGCATAGCGCTGAAGGTTGATGACTGTATCGTAAGATGCTTTTCTGACCGTTAGCGCCAGCTTCATCAGATTCCTGTATTTATGCTGTTTCTTTTGCCAAACCAGCACTTGGTGCACAAAAGGGTGGCCAGTAAACAAAGACTCATTGCCGTTTCTTACCAGAACATCTATCTGCGCCTGTGGATATGCTTCGTGAATGGACTCCAGCAGTCCGGTTGCCAGCACCACGTCTCCAATAAATGCGGTTTGAATAATCAGCAATTTTTGCATTTGGCAAAACTACACAAAACTGAAATACTGTACTTTTGCCCAAAATTAACATATGCCCCAAGACTTGATATTAGCCGCATGGAATGACAGAAACTTGTTAAAAGAGGAAAAGTACAGTGATGCCGTAAAACAGGTTATTGAAGCCGTTGATAAAGGACAACTGCGCGTAGCCAGCCCAGGAGAAAATGGATGGGTAGTAAATGAATGGGTTAAAAAAGCCATTCTTATGTATTTTGGCGTTCAACAAATGCAAACCTGGGAAATGCCCCCCTTTGAGTTCTACGATAAAATGTTGTTGAAGAAAAACTATAAGGAACTAGGGGTAAGAGCTGTTCCTCCTGCTACAGCCAGATACGGAGCCTATATTGCACCAAATGTGGTTTTAATGCCCAGCTATGTAAATATCGGAGCTTATGTAGATGAAGGCACCATGGTAGACACATGGGCTACAGTAGGCAGTTGTGCACAAATTGGCAAGCACGTTCACCTAAGTGGTGGTGTTGGAATTGGCGGTGTACTTGAGCCTCTTCAAGCCAGCCCGGTGATCATTGAAGACGGCTGCTTTATTGGGAGCAGATGTATTGTGGTAGAAGGAGTAATTGTAGAAAAAGAAGCGGTATTAGGTGCCAATGTAGTGTTAACACAATCCACCAAAATCATTGATGTAAGCGGGTCTGAACCCGTTGAGATGAAAGGCAGGGTTCCGGCCAGAAGTGTTGTGATTCCAGGCAGCTATACCAAGAAATTCAATGCAGGTGAATACCAAGTAAGCTGTGCGCTAATTATTGGTCAAAGAAAAGCGAGCACAGACTTAAAAACCAGCCTGAACGATGCCCTGAGAGATTTTAATGTAAGCGTTTAAAATGCCCAAGAAGAAGCAATCTACATTGTTTCTGCAAGGCTTTTTAATAAGCATTGGCGGAGCCATTTTGTTTTCCACCAAAGCCATCTGGGTAAAACTGGCATTTAAAAATACAGGGGTAGATGCAATTACATTGCTTACATTAAGAATGTTATTGTCTCTACCCTTTTATCTTACTGCCGCATGGCTGGCTGGTAAGAAGGAAAATGTACAACCGCTTAGCAATAGAGATTTCGGCTGGATCATTTTACTAGGAATTCTTGGGTATTATCTGAGCAGCCTCTTCGATTTTATTGGCCTCCAGTATATTTCAGCAGGATTAGAAAGATTGATATTGTTTTTGTATCCCACTTTTGCCGTGCTGCTTAACACGTACTTGTTCAAGCAAAAAATAACCCGCATTCAGTTACTGGCATTATGTATTACTTATGCAGGGATTGGAATTGCCTATTATGCAGAATTGGGTACGGTGCAGCAAAACGATTCATTTTACTTTGGGTCTTTCATGGTTTTTCTCTGCGCAATTACCTATTCTTTTTATCTGGTAGGAACCGGAAGAATGGTAACCAGAGCGGGCTCTACCCGCTATACTGCATATGCCATGCTGGCTGCAACAGCGGGAATTTTCCTGCATTTTTTAGTAAAGCAGCAATGGCAAACTGTAAACATGAGCTGGGAATTGGGCTGGTATAGTCTGGCATTGGCCATTATTGCTACCGTCATACCCTCTTTTATGATCAGTGCTGGTATGAAAAGAATTGGCAGTAACAATACCTCCATCATCACTAGCATCGGACCTGTTTCTACCATTATTCAAGCATCCATTTTTCTGAATGAACCCATATTAATAACACAGATACTGGGTACTGCACTGGTGATAATCGGTGTAATTTTAATAGGATGGCAGAATAATCGTATAGAGCATTAATGTACCATTAGATGCTCCATTTCGCTAAGCTTTTCAAACTGTTCAATGGTGAGGGGTTTGGTAATAAAGTGCGTAACATTCAAAAACTTTTTGGAACGTTCATAATCCACATGGTCAATGGAAGAAGTAAGAATAACAACTGGCCATGTATGACCCAGCTTTTCGTATTCATGCAAAAAGTCCCATCCTGATCTTCCTGAAAAATTAAGATCTAGAAAAATCTTTCGCTTAGTATTCGGATTCTCTTTTACATATTTTAAAGCAGTATCTACCTGATCAAAAGTATGCACAGGCATGGTTGGCATCACGTTGCGGATAATGAGTTCATTTAACTTGTTCACCAGATGGTCATCATCCACCAGGCAAATCTCTTCGATGGCTTGATTCAACAAATATTTATTCAGAGAAATACTGTTTGAAGAAGCAAAATTAATCTGATCGTTCAACTTGAATATGGCATCATTCATCAGATTGGCTGAATGTTCAATATCAGTAAAAATTTGTGCATAGGTTGCCAGATTATGATCCTGAAATTTGGCAGTCTGCAATAGCTGTAAAATTTTTGAAAACTCATGTCGCAGCTCATGGGAAGTAATAAAAGATATTTTTTTAAGATGACTCATTTGTTCTAAAACTTCCTTCTCCGAGATTTTTTTAAGCGTAATATCTTTCTGAATAGTTATATAGCCTGTTATTACACCGTCTTTATCGAATAAAGACTCAATCATAAGATCCAGCCAAATTCGTGCTCCACTTTTGGTATAGTATAAAATTTCTGTTCTAATTCCTTTTCCCTGTTCAATTACTTTCCGAATTCTGTCTAAGGTTTCTGTACTGGTTTCAGGACCTTTTAAAAAGCTGCCTGGTGTTTTACCAGTTACTTCTTTTAATGTATATCCTGTAGTCTTTACAAACGCATCATTCACCCAGGTTACACGATTGTCCGCATTACACATGATAATAATGCTACCAATTTTTTGTGCAATTTTTGTAAATTTCCCGAATTCAATTTTAGTACTCTCCATCAATTCTTGCTGCCTTCTGATCTGAATCTGGGCCTCTTTAACAGCGGTGATATCCAAACACAATCCAGTGTATCCCATAAATACCCCTTGATTATTGTACACCGGGTTCCCTTTCATATTCATCCAGCGGAAATTACCATCGTGCTTTTTAAAACGATACACAAGATTATATGGCTGTTGAATGGCAAAAGCCGATTTCCTATCTGCAATCACCTTATCAATATCTTCAGGATGAATCAGATTTAACCAGCCTTCCCCCAGCTGATCTTCCTTACTTGTTCCGCAATATTGTTGCCAGGCTTTATTAATATGAGTAATTTGATGTTGATTGTTGGTCATCCACATTAAATCGGGCATAAACTCTGCAAGCTCATTAAAACATGGATCACCAGCCCCTGATGTATGCCCCTTTTCAACCGTCACTCCAACCTGAGAAACTAGGAAGGATTTTCTGTTTTCAGTAACCGGAACTTTTAAATCTCCTTTCAATAACACACCCGTTGTTTTACCTTTTTTATCTACAATGGGCTGCACTGAAAAGAGAATAGTATTCCGCACCTGCGAACTACCGGGATATTTTAATTGTAACTCTTTGGGTTTGGCAGCCGGAAGCATTGACTGATGTATCGCATTCCTAATATAGCCCGCTTCCTGATGGTTGAACAATGCTTCAATGGAAATACCCGCAACAGAAATGCCCTGTAGCTGATACAGATGCTGAAAAGCATCATTACAATACATAATTTCTCCATTAGTATCTATTGCCAATACATACTGTCCAAACTTATTGTAATCTACAACTACCGTATCTTTTAACTCGTCGAACTGCATAAACTCGAATTAGGAAGTGGAGAAATAGATTCTATAAAATTGTCGTTTGAAATATATTGATGAATAATATCTGGCAACATCAGAAAATCCCTTGACTTATCTAAAAAAAAGTGAGCACCACTTTTCAAACAGGCCTGACGATAAGTAGCGTTTGGCATATTTGTCAAAAAAATTATCAGGGGTTGCCTAGACGGAAAGGATAACTTAATCTGATTTAATAATTCAATCCCGCTCAAACCAGGCAATTGGATATCCAGAATAAATACATCAGGAAAATTATCTTCTGCCATCCTTAAGCCCTTTTCTGCAGTCTCCGCAAAATGCAATTCGATTCTGGATTCCTGATCCAGTAAAAGATAGTTCAGCTGCTGAACAATAATCGCTGCATCTTCTACAATCAACACTTTGATGGAGGAATTTTTCATAAAATGGTTATTACTCAAATGTACTCTATCAAAAAAGAAAGCTTTGTAGGGCTGGCCCACAAAGCTTTTGTAGTTAAGATACTACAATCGGTTTCTCAGGAAATTGAATTTTAAACTGGATGCGAACATCCTAAAATGCAATACTAAGCAACCAAATGGCAAATTATTGTAGTATTAAACCAGGATTATAACCTATAAAAAAACGACAAGGCGTAGTATTATCACTACAAATCAGAAATCTTATGTTCTATGGCATATCGTATTAAATCTGCATTACTTCTGAGTCCCATTTTATCAAGAATGCGGGCTCGATAGGTACTAATGGTGTTGATATTCAACGATAGCATTTCACTGATTTCAGAAACAGATTTACCTTCTACTAGTTTTTTCAACACTTCAAACTCTCGATCAGAAAGGTTTTCATGGGGCAGCTTGGACGAATCAGTTTCCAGCGAACTAGCCAATACTTCTGCCACCCGATTGGTAATGTATTTCCTGCCTGCTAAAATCTGTTGCACGGCCGTAACCAACTCATAAGGGGCACTTTCCTTGGTAAGATAGCCGGATGCTCCCGCTTTAATTGCCCTAACCGCATATTGTTCCGGAGAATGCATGCTGAGCATCAATACGGGGGTGCTGGGCACATGTGTTTTAATCTGCTTTAGAATCTCAATTCCGGAATAGCCTGGCATACTAATATCAGAAATAATGATATCCCAGGGCTCCTTTATAGACTTTTTAAATAATTCTGCAGAATCGGACACGTCATGTATCTCAGCAAATGGCAAAGACTCTAGTAAAATCTTTTTCAAACCTTCCCGAATCAATCCATGATCATCTGCAATAAGTATACGCATATGCTTCCAACTACCCTTTTGTCGGTAATACTGCGTTAAAGATAAGAAAATGAGCTTTACATTATATCTGTTTTTCTTGTTGAAAAGACCTCAATTCTTCAAAAAAAGTCTTGATAAAATCAAAGGACAGAGGTTTTGTGATATAATCAATTACGGAAGCATAGCTTCTGGCTTTTTCTCTGTCTCGGTTATCGATGGATGAAGACAGCACAATTACATTAGATGCGTCGGAATGGGTGATGTATTCATCCAGAAAATCCCATCCCCCCCTGCCAGGGAAGTTGATATCGAGAAAAATCAGTGTTTGACTGAGTTCCTCTGAGGTTTTAATAAAATCCAGTGCATCATCAATGTCTATGAATACTTCTACAGGCATTTCAGGCATAAGTGCCTGTACTATTTTTCTATTCAGCACATTGGTTAAAACATCGTCATCAATGAATATTATTTTCCTGAAAGATTCATTATCCTTATTCATATCAAAAGTTTCATCGTGTTGGTTAAATGATAGCTTGTGGTTCAATTTAAAAATGGCAGAATTAATTAATTGTATAGACTTCCTGGCTTCAGCTATTAATTCAATTCTTTCCGCGTCTGAAATAAACTGATTATCCATCAGATTAACAATGGATTGAATTTTAGCATATTCATGCCTCATTTCATGAGAAGTAATAAAGGATAATTCCTGTAAACGGTTTTTGAATAACTGAGTCTGCATTTCACTTTTCTTTCGCTCGGTAATATTTTGAGCAATTCCGAGTAAATACATTAACTCCTCTCCCCTTTTTTGAAAAACAGACAAACGGGTATTAAAAAACTGATATTGCTGCATTTTATCCATACACCTACATTCCACTTCCACCACCGCCTGATCACCCTTTCCCACATTAGCCACTGCTGCCTGTACACCTTTCCAGTCTTCAGGGTGAATAAGTGTTCTTAACGAAATGCAATTGATTTCCTGATCTTGCAGGTGTTCAAACCCCAACATATAATTCAGTGCAGGGTTTCGCATAATGAATTTCCGCTCTTTCACATCAAACAAAAAGACCATATCTGGTAATTTATTGTAGATTTCTTCTAACAAGGAAGTCTGGGAAACATCTGCAGGCAACCAACCTGATTGTAAAAACTGCGAATTCATTGGATAGTTTTAGGTGGATATCTTTAAAAAACATGCCGATTATTATTATATTAATAATCAATCAGTTAGTATAAAAGATTGCGTAAAAAAGAATTTTTTTTGAGACTTAATTTCCCTTTTTGGGAATAAAATAACTTAATCAGCAAGAAATTACAGTAAATTAGAGAACCAAGAAAATCCAATGAGACCCACAAAACCACTCAAAATCTTCATTCTGGAAGATGACCTCTGGTATGGCACCATGCTGGAACATTACTTATCTCTGAACCCAGATTACCAAGTTAGCAGATTCGAAACTGAGAAAGCCTTTTTTCAACAAATACACGAACAACCAGATGTGGTAACACTGGACTATGCGCTGGCAGAAGGAGATGCAGATGGTAGTAAAGTGCTAAAAAAAATTAAAGAAAGATATCCTGAAACTGAAGTTATCATTATCTCTGGTCAGGATCAGATAACAACTGCTGTGGAATTGTTAAAATCCGGCGCATTCGATTATATCGTTAAGGATGAAGACACCAAAGACAGACTCTGGAATGTGTTGCTACATCTGCAGGAAATCAAAGGGCTTAAAAAAGAAGTGGAGCAACTGAAGAATGAATTGAAAAAAAACTACGATTTTTCAAAAGTCATCATTGGACAAAGTGAATCCATTCATAAAGTATTTGCCCTCATTGACAAAGCTGCCAAAACTAATATTACAGTTTCCCTGACCGGGGAAACTGGAACAGGAAAGGAAATGGTGGCTAAGGCCATACATTATAATTCAACAAGAAACAAATACCCATTTGTTGCTATTAACGTAGCCGCCATTCCACCTGATTTGCTCGAAAGTGAATTATTCGGTCACGAGAAAGGAGCATTTACGGGTGCTCAAAGCAAACGTATTGGGAAATTTGAAGAAGCCAACAAAGGCACTTTATTCTTAGATGAAATTGCCGAAATGGATATTCACTTACAGGCAAAACTCTTGCGAGTATTACAAGAAAGGGAAATTACAAGAATTGGAGGCAACGCAGTAATTCCGATTGACGTAAGAATTATTGTAGCAACACATAGAAATCTGTTAAAAGAAGTGCAGGAAAAAAAATTCAGGGAAGACTTGTACTACAGGTTATTAGGGCTTCCAATAGAGCTCCCCCCCTTAAGAGAAAGAGGTAACGATTATCTAATTCTGGCTAAGCATTTTATTCAGAGTTTTTGCAGCGACAATCGTCTTCCGCTGAAAACACTAACTCCTGAATCCATCGCAAAACTGAAACAATACGACTTCCCAGGAAATATCAGGGAACTAAAATCCATCATAGAGTTGGCAGTAGTAATGTCTGAATCGGATTTGATTTATCCCAGTGACATTAATATAGACGCCAGTGACCAGATAGGCAACCTTTTATTTAAAGAAACAACGCTAAAGGAATATGAAAAACAGATTATCCAGTATTTTCTCAATAAATACAACCAGGATGTAATAGCCGTTTCTAAAAAACTGGATATAGGTAAATCAACCATTTACAGAATGATGCAAAGAGGTGAATTAATTAAATAATTCCCATGGCAGAAAATAAAAATACCAATGCAGCTTCAAAACTAATTTCCATTGAACTAGAAATGGAAAGAGCAGCAAGGTATGCTGCCGAAAAAAAGTTATTACAGAAGGAAAACGAGTTACAACTTTTACAGCGAAAACTAAATAAGTCTGAAACAGAAGAGTTATCGTTTACGTCTAATGACGCAGTCAACAGTATCAATCAACACTTACAGACTGGCATTCTCATTGAAAATGAGTCTGGATTAGTGATTAGTATTAATGAATCGTTTTGTCAGTTTTTTAATATTTTTTCTCCTATACATGCACTAATAGGTACCGATTTATATAGTAATGGGCAGATTGATGAATCTCTTTTTACCAACCCCTTTCATTTCCATCAGCGTACTAACGAAATATTGAGTAACCGGATTGAGGTAAGAAATGATATTCTGGAACTTCGAAATGGAATAATTATTGAAAGGGATTATATTCCTCTTTATCAACAGGGAGAATATACAGGACATATCTGGTATTACACTGATGCTACACTTAAGTATACACTTGAAAAAAAACTGGAGAAGCAAAAGAATATTTACGAAAAAATACT
>VFQO010001093.1_pt1 | contig 23075 bp, 31 predicted proteins | sample 3512331 | NCBI WGS metagenome assembly VFQO01 (sample SAMN10412371, study PRJNA504923) | tailings metagenome | isolation source: Replicate 3 from Balatoc abandoned mine | place: Philippines: Itogon, Benguet | collected 2017-08-28 | reverse complement strand
CGTCGTCCTCAACGCCGTCATCGCCTGGACCCGACAATTGTCAGACACGCCCTAGTCCTCCGCCGATGCGGGAACACGCACCATCGTGCCATCCGCGACACCCTCGATCACGCTCATGCCCCGCGCACTGGTGACAACCGTTACGGCGCGCTCGACACCCTCGTCGTCGATGACGACGATCGACCCGTCGCTGCGGCTCAACAGCGCGGCACTTGGCACCGTCAGCCCGGTGACCGACTCGACCGTGACGATGCGCGAACGCAGGAACGCCTCGCCGGTCACCGGTATCGTCCCGCATGTCTGCCCGCAGATACTCGCGTCGTCCTGACCGGCGAGCATTACCGTGACGCCGCCCTGCTCGTCCGCCTGCTGGTCGACGACGAAACCCTCCCAGACATCACCGTCAGGACCCGTGATCTCGACACGGGTACCAGTAGGCATGAGCGAGGCCTGCGTGTCGGTCACCGGAACCGTGAACGATGGCGCCGCTGGCAGACCCTGGACCACCTCCTCACCGCCCGAGAGCGCCGCGCCGCGCTTCACCGTTTCAGCGTCGAGAGCCACGCGCGTCGGCAGGACCGGGACGAATACGATGTCGCCGGCCTGCACTGCACCGTCCGGTGCCAGTCCTAGGCTCTCCTGCCAATCACGAACAGCTTCGCGGGTGACCCAGTCGAACTGCCCGTCGACCTCGTAGGTGTAGAACCCGAGCGCGGCCAGCATGGTCTGGAGCTGGATGATATCAGCACCGGATGCCCCGGTCGACAGCCCCCGAAACGCCGGGATGCTCCCTTGCGCGATCACCACCGGCCGCAGATTCACCGTGTAGAGAACGGTACCCGCGCTGACCTCCTGCCCCGCCTCGACGTTCACCGAGGTGACGACCCCCGGTGCGAGGTTCGAGCCCACCGGCACCGGAGTCCACTCAGCGACGGTGTTCAGGTTGATGCTCGATCCCACCTCGCCGTAAACCACCTCGACGTAGGTGAACGCCGTCGAATCCAACACATCTTTCGCCGGAGTGAGCACCGTTGCCGCCGCCCAGCCAATACCGCCGCCGATCAGCAGGACCGCTGCGCCAGCAGCCACCCAGCGCAGCCATCGGCCGCTCTTCGCGTTCACACTCGGCGGCGCAGCGCGACTGACCATTTCAGTCGAACGGCGCTGACTCATATGGGCCTTTCTATTCTGACGGACCTCAAGTATCGCCGCCGTGAGCAAGCAGGCGAGATCAGCGAGCCTTGCTATCCGAAACTCCAGCGGGGTGGCGGGCAGGCTTGCGTCGCCGCGAACCCCCGGTCCGGCTCCGTCTCCGCAACACCCATGATGGCCTGGTACGAGTCGATCGTTCCCCACGTGTCGATGAATTGCTGTCGGCTGGGCGGCTCGTCCGGACTGTAACCAGCATCCACTAGGCACTGATAGTTCTCGACTTCGAGATTGTAGAGTTCGTTGAGTTGCGACGCCGAATACTCGGGATCCACCATCCCAGATTCCTCCATGCACCGCATACTCGTTTCGCGCCACTGCTCGGCTTGCTCCGCCGACATCTCCTCACCAAACAGTCCACCCATGCCGTCGAACTCAGCGACGAAGCCAGCCTCCTCCATGCACTGCTTCGTCGCCCGTAGTGCATCAGAGACGCCCGATTCGTTCGCAATGGTGGGCTCTGGAGTCCGAGCGGGGGTTGGCGCAGTGCAAGCCGAAAGGGCCAGGATGGCGAGAACCGACGCGGCCCCGAACATCCTGGTCCTCAGCCCGTAGAGGGTCAGTGCTGATCGCATTCGCTCCGCTTTCGCTCTCGTGCGGGCGACAACTGCACGCACTTGATATCCGCATAGTTTCCGATCGCTGGCGAATCCTGACACCGCCGCCGCGGCCTTCGTCATCCCACCCCAAGCGTTGAACGACTCGCAGCGATCAGGGAGCCCCAAGCGACCACGCCGGCTGGGGGCAAGTCTCATTGAGTTCGCGCCAGGCTGACTCGTCCGCCATTGCTGCTTCAAGGTCGGACGCGGCGTATGCCGACCACGGAGCCTGGCTCCACGAATCAAGAAACACTTGAGCGCTGGGAGGGTCATCAACGCTGAACCCACGCGCAATCAAGCAGGTTCGTGTCTCGAGCTCGAGCTCGTAGACCTTCTGAATGTCGGCGGACCCCATGGCCGCGATACGTCCATCGACCTCGGCCCAGCAAGCCGCGGAATCAGCCTGGAAATACTCGCGCTGCTCTGTGGGAACGCTCTCGCTCGAGGCGCTGATGCCACCGTCCCAGGTCAAGCTCACGTCCCAGCCCTTTGCGACGATGCAGTCGTAGACCGCGTTGGCCGAAGGCGACAAACTTGTGGGCTCATCGGAAGGTGCAGGTGACCGCGCAGGCTGTGGCGTGGCGCTGCACCCCGCGAGGATCGTCGTACCAACGACGGCGATCCAGACCGCTCTGCGCATATATTGCAGTCTCCAAAGCTCGAAACACGAGAACGCTTGACAGGCTACCCCCCCCCCTATTTTGACCATAGGTGGCGTCGCAAGTTTCAGACGATCGAGGAGCAAAGATGAGACGGCAGGTTTCAGCGGTCTTTTGTGCAGCGGTCCTTGGGATCGGGCTCGCCCTGGTTCCGGCGACCGGTGCCTTGGCGGAGTATCAGTCTGGCTACGCCAACTGCGGCTCGTCGTGGTCGTACACTCGCGCGAACTCGACTGCATCGATCACGCACATGCACGAGACGGGACCATATTGGGAGCAGAAGACGTTCCCGCGAGGTGTGTCGGTCTACAAAGGCATTTGGCGGCCAGGGCTCGTATTCATGGTGCTCAACGCCCCCGGCGGAAACTTCAGCGGTGAGGTATTCGGCTGCTCCCTCTGACCGCGTCGCTGTGCGACATCCGCGATCAGACTCTCGCCCGCAGGAGTTCGACGAGCAGCGTCGCGCTGCCCACGACTAGACACAACGGCGCTACGACCCTGTTCATCGCACTGGAGGGCCGCCAGCAGGAAGGTCAGGGCGGGCTGCTCCGCACCCCACGTGAGAGCGGGCTTCCCCGACTTCATCAAGCGCGTCGCCCGCGCCTACCGCGGTGACGTCTACCTCGATTCGTCAAAGTCGGGGCGCTGGTACGCCGTCGCCGACTTCGAAGCGCTCGCCCGTGGTGTAGTGGATGGGCAGCAGGTGTACCGCGACGTCCTCACTGTCTGACCGCCGCCCGGCTGGAACTAGCCTCAAGCCCCCACATCATCGACAGCCGCGTCAGGAAAGGCTGGCCCGCGGAAACACAGAAGGCAACGGAGGACGTTCCTCCGGCTCGGCTACCGGGCGGCAGAACAAGGAGGTTCCCCATGTTTGGTATGAAACGCAGGATGGCGGTCATTCCGAGCGCTGGCGCCGTTCATGAGCAGCGCAAGGACATCTACTGGCAGCGCAAGACGGTCATGAACGCTGGTACCTCGTTCTTCAAGCCGACGATCTCGTCCCTCAAGGGGCCAGGCACGGACCTTGTGCTGGTCGCCGCCAGTCACGGCGGTTTCTGGTTCACCTGCGAGGCATGAAAGCTCAGACCGCAGCACCGTGGTGGACCCGGGCATCCGGTTCCACCACGGTTGCGCTCGTGGCCCTGCTGTCCATCTCGCTGGCTGGATGCACCACCGAAGTCGCGCCATCGGCGACGCCTGCCCCTGAAGCCAGTCCGCTGAGCATGTCCGCCGCTGGCGACATGACCTATCTGTGCCTACGGGAGCTGGGGTGGGAGGTGGAGATCGACTGGGACGGGGGCATCCTCTCTGACAGCACGAAAATCCCTGCCGCACAGCTTGACCAGTATCTCGAGGACGAGCGCGCTTGTATGGAACGGACATGGACAGCCCTCGAAGTTGATACCTCAGAACGAGAACAGCTCTACGCCGACGAACTCCTGACCCGGGACTGCCTGATCGCGGAAGGCTACGACATCCCCACGCCGCCATCGAAACAGGTCTACCTGGACACCTACGACAACGAGCTATGGATGGCGTGGAGTTACGTCGACGTGCGTGAGCTCAACGAGGACCAGTACCGGGCGTTGAACGTCAGCTGCCCGCAGCCGCAGTGGTCTGCTGGTTCGTAGTGTTCTGAATCGCTTGGCTGCGGCCCCGGCAGCGGCCTTCGACTGTCCTCGAGTTCGGGAGACATCCCGTGGTTGCGTTGCATGGCGGGCGACGTGATTCTCGCTCGCGGTGCTGGCGGTGCGGCGCTGCGGGGGGCGGGTCTAACCGCGCCGCCGCTCAGCATCGTTCAGCATCACATAGATGTTCTTCTATACGGGTGCTACCGTTAGCGCGCGTTCACCTCTCGTTCATATAGACGTTCTTCTATCTGAATGTTGACCGCCGGTCGATGAATCACATTCTGGACGGCAACTTGCCGCCAAGGAAGGGATCACGAGAGTGTCCACAAAGTACAGCAAGTTGGCGGGGCTGGCCGCCACGGTCGCCACCGCCGCACTCATTCTCAGCGCATGCGCGGCGCAGAACGCGGGGAGCGGGGACCCTACGAACGGCGGGGGCCTCTCGGGCCCGGTTGTCGCCGATGGCTCGTCGACCGTCGAGCCCCTGACCTCGGCTGCGGCCGAGCTCTACCGTGATATCGAGCCCGGCGTTCAGGTAACCGTCGCGACCTCCGGTACCGGTGGTGGCTTCGAGGTCTTCTGCGCTGGCGAGAGCGACATGCAGAACGCGTCGCGCGCGATCGCGGAGGACGAGATGGCCGCCTGTGCGGAGAACGGCGTCGAGTACACCGAGATCGTGATGGCGAACGACGGACTCTCCGTGGTCGTCAACATCGAGAACGACTGGGCCGACGACCTGACCGTCGAGCAGTTGCAGACGATCTGGGCCCCCGAGTCGGAGGGTGTCATCACGAGCTGGAACCAGGTCGACCCGTCGTTCCCGGACGAGCCGCTGGTGCTGTTCGGTGCCGGCACCGACTCGGGCACGTTCGACTATTTCACCGCAGCAATCAATGGCGAAGAGGGTGCCATCCGCACCGACTACAGCCCGTCTGAAGACGACAACATCACGGTTCAGGGTGTCTCCGGTGCCCTCGGCGGTATCGGCTTCTTCGGTTTGAGCTATGTGGAGGAGAACGCTGATGTCATCAAGGCGGTCTCGGTTGACGGTGTCTTCCCGAGCAACGAGACCGTTCAGGACGGTAGCTACACGCCGCTCGGTCGCCCGCTGTTCGTGTACGTCAACAACGCCTCGTACGCCGACAAGCCGCAGGTCAAGGCCTTCGTCGACTGGTACGTCGAGAACGCTGCCCAGGTCGCCGAGGCTGCACTCTTCGTGCCGCTGACCGAGGACCAGATCGCGCTCGCCGCCGAAGAGCTCGCCTCGCTCGGCTAAGCAGTTTCAACGCATCACCTGGCCCTGTTCCATCAACCTGTGAAAAGGATGCCTCTACGATGACCACAGTGGCCAGAGAGGGCGACCCGGCAATCCTGCCGGGTCGCCCCACCCCTACTCCGACCCCCGCCGGCTCCAACTTCGTCGGTCGCCCCCGACACGGCGAGTTCGCGATCCGCGTCGCGCTTCGCATCGCCGCAGCATTCACCGTCGTCACCACAATTGGCATCCTCGTCGCCCTCGCCATCCCTGCGCTCGGCTTCTTCGAGGAGGTGCCGTGGTGGGAGTTCCTGTTCGGCACCCGCTGGGCACCTCGGTTCGCGGATGCGTCGTTCGGGGTGATTCCCCTCGTCACCGGGACCCTGTGGACCACGGTGATCGCGCTCGTCGTCGCCATCCCGTTCGGACTGGGGGCGGCGATCTTCCTCGCCGAGTACGCCGAGTCTCGGCTTCGGAAGGTGCTGAAACCTGTTCTCGAGATCCTTGCGGGCATCCCCACCGTTGTGTACGGCTTTTTTGCCCTCACCTTCGTGCAGGGAACTGTGCTGCGAGAGTGGCTCGGAGCCGAGACCGGCGCGTTCAGCGTGCTCGCGGCCGGCCTTGTCATGGGCGTCATGATCATCCCGACCATCGCCTCGATCTCCGAAGACTCCATGTCCGCAGTGCCCCAAGCGATGCGTCAGGGCTCCGCGGCTCTCGGAGCGAACCGTATGCAGACCACGCTGCGCGTCGTGTTTCCCGCAGCTCTGTCCGGCATCGTCGCCGCGATCATCCTCGGCGTCTCCCGCGCGGTCGGCGAAACCATGATCGTCGCGATCGCCGCTGGCAACCAGGCGCGCATCGTTGGCGCACCGCTCGAGCAAGGCCAGACGATGACTGGCTTCATCGCGAACGCCTCGCTCGGTGACTCACGGGTGGGCTCAATCGAGTACGACACCCTGTTCGCGGTCGGGCTCCTGCTGTTCCTCATCACGCTGTTCATCAACTTCGTCAGCATCCGATTCGTCCGTCGATTCAGGGAGATCTACTGATGCGCACCATCGGGAGTACCATCTCCAACACGATCCGCCCCGAGCGGCTGATCGCCTCCGGCGGCAATGGCGAGCGTCGCCCTACGGCCCTCATCTTCTTGATCCTGCTGTGGTTGAGCTTGGTCGTCGCCTTCGGTGTGCTGCTGACGCTGATCATCACCACGATCATCGACGGCCAGAACCAGTTCACCTCACGACTCTTCACCGAGTTCCCGGCGGCGTCTCCGGACAACGCGGGCGCACGGCCCGCGATCCTCGGGTCTGCCTGGGTGATCGCGACGACCGCGGTGATGACCCTGCCACTCGGGATCGCCGCCGCCATCCATCTCGAAGAGTTCGCCGACAAGAAGAACTGGTTCAATCGCGTCGTCGAGCTGAACGTGCAGAACCTAGCGGCGGTCCCCTCGATCGTGTATGGACTACTCGCGCTTGCCTTCCTCTCGCTGCTCGGCGTTCGAGACAAGAACATCGTCATCGGCGGGGCACTGGCGCTTTCGCTGCTGATCCTCCCGGTCATCATCATCGCAACACGTGAGGCGTTACGCGCAGTGCCATCAGAGATCCGTCAGGGTTCACTGGCCCTGGGTGCAACACCCTGGCAGACCGTCTGGCGCCAAACCCTGCCATCGGCAGTGCCCGGCATCGCGACAGGATCGATCCTCGCCCTATCCCGAGCCCTGGGTGAGGCCGCGCCGTTGCTGGTGCTCGGTGCCCTGGTCTTTGTGAGCTTCGATCCGAGCGGCCTGTTCAGCGGCTTCACGACACTGCCCATCCAGATCTTCGCCTGGACCGGGCGACCGCAAGACGGCTTCCGCGAACTGGCGGCGGCCGCAAGCATCCTCTTGCTGGCCCTGCTTCTGCTGATGAACGCACTCGCGATCTACATTCGCAACCGATACCAGAAACGGTGGTAACCCCATGACTGACACGAGCCCGACCATGCACGTTCAGGCGCGTGCGGCGGAGCACTTCCTTCCGGACGAGCCGCGAGGCGTCATCCAGTGCGAAGACGTCAACGTGTACTACGGCAACTTCCGCGCCGTTACGGGCGTGGACCTCAAGTTCGGCCTCAACGAGATCACCGCGCTCATCGGCCCGTCCGGTTGCGGCAAGTCCACCCTGCTCCGCTCACTGAACCGCATGAACGATCTCGTCGACGGGGCGCGGGTCGAGGGCAAGGTGCTGTTCCAGGGCGAGGACATGTACGGCCCGAAAGTCGACCCGATCGAGGTTCGCCGACGCATCGGCATGGTGTTCCAGAAGCCGAACCCGTTCCCGAAATCCATCTACGACAACATCGCCTACGGACCTCGCGTGACCGGTATGCGCGTCGACAACATGGACGACCTGGTCGAAGAGGCCCTCACCAGGGCGGCCCTGTGGAGCGAGGTGAAAGACAAGCTCAAGCAATCCGCCTACGGCTTGTCGGGTGGTCAGCAGCAGCGGCTCTGCATCGCCCGTACGATCGCGGTCAAGCCCGACGTGATTCTCATGGACGAGCCCTGCTCATCCCTCGACCCGATCGCCACCACCCGCATCGAAGACCTCATGCACGACCTGCGCAAGGAGTACACGATCGTCATCGTGACCCACAACATGCAACAGGCAGCGCGGGTCGCAGACCGCACGGCGTTCTTCACCGCGCTGGCCGATGAAGGCACCGGCGACCGCACGGGTGTGCTCGTCGAGTTCGGCAAGACGACGCAGATCTTCGAGCACCCGAACGACACGCGTACCGAGGACTACATATCAGGGCGGTTCGGATGACGATCGACGCGGTGCCGCTCATCGGATCGGCGAAGGTCATCGCGGTGGGACCCGTCGAGTTTCTCACCCGAGGACGCCCTTCAGAGTTCCGCCACCACGGCTTGACCGTGGCAGCGCGCTCGAACGCCATGGATGCGTTGATGGAGGTTGGTCGCGACCCAGCCGCGATCGTCATGGTCGCCTCCGTGCTCGACGACGTGCCTGCGACCGAGTTCATCGACCTGCTTCAGACCTTTACTCGGGTGCCCGTGATCGCCGCGCTTGCGTCGGACACAACGTCTCAGGCTGTATCCGAGCTCTACGATCACGGCATTGCTGGAACTGTGCGAGCACCTGTCACGCCATCGCGACTGGCGAGCGCCGTGCGAGACATCCGCGGTTCAGCCGAACCCGAAAACGCTGTCATGGTGTGTGGAGCCTTGGAGCTGAACGACTCCAGTCACCGCGTAACATGGCACGGACGTGATGTTGTCCTCGCGAGACGAAGCTTCGACGTGCTTCGCTACATGATGAGTGCCTACCCACGCGTTATCCCACTGAGTGAATTGGCCAAGAGCTTCGGAACCCGACCGCGGGATGAGCCGGAACACTGCCGAAGCACGATCTTCCGTCTCCGCGCAGCGTTTGCAAGCGCGTGTCCCAACGTCGACTCTCCCATAGAAACGGTGCATAGGGTCGGGTACCGACTCGCAGTCTGAGGTCCCGCTAAGTTCCGCGGGCTTCGAGCCGCATGCCCTCGAGCAGACCCGACACGCGCGCGAACACGTCATCTCGCACCATCCGCACACCCTCGATGGGCATTCCGACGGGGTCCTCGATGGCCCAGTCCATGTATCTCCGGCCCGGGTAGATCGGGCAGGCGTCACCGCATCCCATCGTCACGACGTAGTCGGCCGCCTGAATGACCTCGTCAGTAAGGGGTTTCGGGAACTCCGAGGCGAGAGGAACGCCGATCTCATCGAGCGCTTCGACGACTGACGGATGCACGGTCGACGCGGGCGCGGAACCCGCGGTTCGAACGTGAACTCGCGGTCCTGCGAGATACCGCAGAATCGCCGCGGCCATCTGGGAACGCCCCGCGTTCTGCACGCAAACGAACAGCACCTCCGGTGTTCCCTTGAGCACAAATCCCTCCGCGGTCGCGAGTGCCGTGAGCCGCTCGGTCGCAAATCGCGTGGTCAGGGAGGGCAGGAATCGCTCGATTCTGGCGCGTTCGGAGAGCAGCGCGTAGCTCTCCGCCACGTATCTCGACACCGTCTCGGGTGAGAAGAAAGAACTGAAGCGATAGCTGAGCGTGTCGGCGATCCTGGCCACCACGGGGGGAAGAGGCTCGAGAGTTGCCCTGGGAACGACGTTCGCCGCGGCTGGAGCCGTCGCCAGAAGGCGCCCGAAACGGATCCAGGCGTCCGCAGTGAGTTGGTACCCGCCTCGGTCGGTGTTGCTCAGCAAGCCCGCACTCGCCAGTCGCACGGCGGCCGCTGTCGCCTCGTCAGGTTCCACGCCGAGCACCAGCGCCACCTGTCTCGGGTTCACGTGTCCTTCCACCGAGCTTGCGATGGCGCTCAGTACGCGCAATCGCAGCGGGTCGGCGAGCGCCTCGATCTGGACGGCCCTGGCGACGGCTGATTCCGTATCGAGCGGTCGGCCGATACGGCGAGGAGGCTCCACCATGCCGCTATCGAAGGAGATCGAGGATGGCTGACTTGCGGTCGGGCGCGATCGCATGCCACACGAACTTGCCGCGTTGCTCTCGAACGAGAACTCCGTCGTCGACCAGGATCCGGAGGTGATGGGTGACCGTCGGCTGCGAGAAACCGAGCGCCGAGGCAAGGTCTCCCACCGTGACCTCCTCGTCGGCAGCGCCGGCGATCATGCTCAGCAGCTGCAGCCGCGTCGGATCGGCAACTGCTTTCAGCGCTCGGGCCAGGTCTTCTGCAGCCGTGCGCTCGAGCGGTGCTTCTCGTCCTCTTGGCTCGTCCGAGGGGATGCGGAGCGCGGCAGCCATGGAGCGAGTATAGCCAGGCACCTATCTGATGATGCTCAACCGGCTCTGCTCGGTTCGACGCCGAGTTCGGCGAGCAGCGCTTCAACGCGCAGCTGGATGGCGTCGCGAACGGCTCGCACGCCGTCGATGGAGAGGTCGGCGGGATCGTCGAGGTCCCAGTCCACGTACCGCTTGCCCGGATAGATCGGGCACGCGTCCCCGCATCCCATGGTCACCACGACGTCGGCAGCCTGCACGACATCGTCGGTCAGCGGCTTCGGGAACGCCTCGTCGAGGCTCAGCTGCAGTTCGGCCATCACCTCGATCACGGCCGGATTGACCTCGCTCGCCGGGCTCGACCCCGCCGATCGAACGTGGACTCGCCCTCCCCCGAGTGAATCGGTCAGCAGCGCGGCCATCTGCGACCGACCGGCGTTCTGCTCGCAGACGAACAGCACCTCGGGCAGATCGTGGGCGATAGCGCCCTTCGCCTGCGCGAGCGCCGTCAGCCGATCCGTGGCGAATCGGATGGTCTGGTTGGCGAGGTGCGCCCTCACCTTCGATGTGCGCAGAAGACCCGCGTAGGACTCGAGCACGTACCGCTCCACCGTCTCTGCACCGAAGATCCCGGTGAAGCGCTCGGTGAGCTCGGCCGCGAGTCGCCTGAGGTACTCCTCCGGGTAGGTGAGTCCGGGCAGGCCGCGTCGCTGCGAGACATCCATGATCAGACTCGCGCGGGCAGGAGCTCGGCGAGCAGCGCTTCGACCCGCCCCCTGATGTCATCGCGGATGGCGCGCACCTCGTCGATGCTCTTGCCCTTGGGGTCGGTGAGCTCCCAGTCCTCGTAGCGCTTGCCCGGGAAGATCGGGCAGACGTCGCCGCAGCCCATCGTGATGACGACATCGGAGTCGCGCACCTGCTCGGTGGTCATCAGCTGCGGCACGGCCTGCGAGATGTCGATGCCCTCCTCGGCCATGGCCGCGATTGCCACGGGGTTGATCTGATCGCCCGGCTCGGAGCCACCCGAGCGCACCTCGACCGCGCCGCCCGAGAGGGATCGAGCGTAGCCGGCGGCCATCTGCGACCGACCGGCGTTGTGGATACACACGAACAGGATGACTGGCTTCTCGCTCATACCAAAAGCATAGACCGCGATCTATGAAACCGGAACCAGGGTCTCCAGAAGGTCTCGTACGCGCTGCTCTATCTCGTCCCGGATCTCGCGGACCCGTCCGATGGGCTGGCCGACCGGATCGTCAAGCTCCCAGTCGAGGTACCGCTTGCCCGGGTAAACGGGACACGCATCGCCACAACCCATCGTGACGACGACATCCGCCGCTGCCACCACCTCGTCTGTGAGCGGTTTCGGAAACTCGTCCCCGACCGACACTCCGATCTCGTCGAGCGCAGCGATCACGACCGACCGAACCGCGCTCGCCGGATCGGAGCCGGCCGTGCGGACGACGACCCGGTCACCGGCGAGCTGCTTGAGGATCGCCGCGGCCATCTGCGAGCGTCCGGCGTTCTGCACGCAGACGAACAGCACTTCGGGTACGCTGCCGGCCGGATGTTCCGCGCGGGTCAGCGCCGTGAGCCGGTCCGCGGCGAACCGCGCCGTCAGAGAAGGAAGGTAGCGGGTGATGCGGGCCCGCTCGGCCAGCAGCCGATAGCTCTCGTTCACGTATCGTTCGACGGTCTCGGTGCCGAAGGTGCCCGCGAACCGCGCGGCGAGATCGCCGGACACTCTGGCCAGCACGCCGCTGTTGAGCACCTCGTCGCCCGGCGCCGTCACAAGCTCGGACACCTCGTCCACGCGGTCGGGGGCGACGGCGTACCAGACCTGTCGACCCTCCGGGGTTCGCTGCAGCAACCCCGCATCGACCATCGCCTTCGCGTGGTGCGACACGGTCGGCTGGCGCAGCTCGAGCACCCCGGCGAGTCTCGTGACGGTGGCACGCCCGTCATCGCTGTCGAGGATCAGCGCAGCGATGCGTGCTCGGGTCGGGTCGGCGAGCAGTCGCAGCGAACCGATCGCATTCATAGACATCAGTCTATGGGATGTCGCTATCATGGCGCGGTGATCATCCCTCCGGCTCGGCGCGCCGCGACCGAGTTTGTCGGCAGCGCCCTGCTGTCCACCATCGTCATTGGCTCCGGCATCGCCGCTACGCAACTCACCGACGACGTCGGCGTGCAACTGCTCATCAACGCGGTCGCGACGGTTCTCGGGCTCTTCGTGCTGATCACGGTGTTCGCGCCCGTCAGCGGAGCGCACCTGAACCCACTGGTGACCGTGGCGGATGTGGCGTACGGGTTCCGCTCGGTGCGAGACATCCTGCCCTACATCACCGCTCAGATATCGGGATGCATCGCCGGCGCGCTGCTCGCCAACCTCACGTTCGACCTCCCGGCCGTGTCGATCAGCACCACTGATCGGGTCACCCCGGGGCACCTGATCGGCGAGGTCGTCGCGACCGCCGGCCTGATCCTGGTCATCTTCGCGCTGGTGCGCTCACGCCGGCTCGAACTCGCGTCGATCGCCGTGGCGGCATTCATCGGCAGCGCGTACTTCTTCACCAGCTCCACGAGCTTCGCGAACCCGGCAATCACGATCGGCCGCATCTTCAGCGACACCTTCGCCGGGATCGCACCCTGGTCGGCGCTTGCGTTCGTCGGCGCGCAGATCGTCGGCGCAGCCCTCGGCTGGACCCTCGCGCGGGTGCTGTTCACGCGAGCTCAGCCGTAGGCCGCCCCGTACACTCGATGGCGGAACCACCGAAGGGGACGCATCGATGAAGATACTCGTGCTGGTCAAGCAGGTGCCCGACACCTGGGGCGACCGCGAACTCGACCTCACCACGGGCCGCCTGAATCGGGATGCCGGTGAGCTGGTCATCGACGAGATCGGCGAGCGGGCGGTGGAGGTCGCCCTCCGGGTGAAAGATGCAGACAAGTCCACCGAGGTCGTGGTGCTGACCATGGGTCCCCCGTCGGCCAAGGATGTGCTGCGCAAGTCGCTCTCAATGGGAGCGGACGCCGCCATCCACCTGCTCGACGACGAGCTGGCCGGCGCGGACATGGCGCGCACCGCCTCCGTGCTTGCTGCTGCGATCCGGGATGTCGCAGCCGACGTCGTGATCGCCGGCAACGAGTCCACCGACGGTCGCGGCGGGGTGATGGCAGCCATGATCGCCGAGCACCTCGGGCTGCCGCTGCTGGACTCGCTCGACGAGGTCGAGATCGCCGGCGGCATCGCGCGCGGGGTGCGCAGCACCGACGGCGGCACCGCCGACGTGCACGCACCGCTGCCCGCGGTGCTCGCAATCACCGAGCGGATCGCGGAGCCGCGGTTCCCCAACTTCAAGGGCATCATGTCGGCGAAGAAGAAGCCGCTGGAACGCCGCGACGCCGCCGGCGTCACGCTGCCGTCGGCCGCATCGGTCGTGCTCGAGACACGCGAACGACCGCCGCGGGAAGCGGGCCGCAGGGTGGTCGACGACGGTGGCGCCGCGGCCGAGCTCGCCGAGTTCCTCGTCACGAATCGGCTGGTGTAGTCATGGGCAACATCTTGGCTCTCATTCAGGCCACCCCCTCCGGCGAGCCGCGCAGCTACGCCGGGATGCTGCTGGCAGCGGCCTCCACCCTCGGGACGCCGATCGTCGTGACCACCGACCCTGCCATCGCCGGGACTCTGGGCGGACTCGGAGCCGCGGAGGTGTTCGTCGGCGAGAGCGACGGCGGAACACTCGGCGGATCAGAAGTCGAGGCGCTCGCCGCGGCGGCGGCCGCGTACTCCCCCGCGGCAGTGCTGCTCGCGAGCACCGTCGACGGCCGCGCCATCGCCGGACGGATCGCGGTGCGCCTCGGCGCGGCCCTGGCTGCCGACGCCGTAGGCGTGGGAGCCGACGGCGAGCGCATCACGGTGACCCACTCGGTGTTCGGCGGAACCTACACCGTCGAATCCTCAGTCGAGGGCGGGCCACTCGTCGTCACCGTGCGGGAGGGGGCGATCGACGGCGCAGCGCCGTCCGGCCCTGGCACGGTGACCAGCACCCGCGTGACACTCGACCCGAGCCGGTACGGTGTGGTCGACGGGGCGCGGGAGGCCGAGGCATCCATCGATCGTCCTGATCTGCGCACCGCGACCACGGTCGTCTCGGGCGGGCGCGGTCTGGGTTCGGCCGAGGCGTTCGAACTGGTCGAACGATTGGCGGATGCGCTCGGTGCCGCCGTCGGCGCGTCGCGAGCAGCGGTGGACGCCGGGTACGTGCCGCAGTCGCACCAGGTAGGGCAGACCGGGGTGACCGTGTCGCCGCAGCTGTACATCGCGCTCGGGATCTCGGGGGCGATCCAGCACCGGGCCGGAATGCAGACCGCCAAGACGATCGTGGCGATCAACACCGACGGCGACGCCCCGATCTTCGACGTCGCCGACTTCGGTATCGTTGGCGACGTGTTCACGGTGGTGCCGCAGCTCATCGAGGCGATCGAGGCCCGGCGCGCGTGACCAACCTGCTTGAGGGCTCGTCGCTGCGCGACCGCCTCGTCATCCTGCTGTGGCTCGGACCGATCGGCGTGGTGTTCCTCGCGGCGGCGGTGCTGCTGGCGGTGATCGTGCGCGATACGCCGCTGGTGAGCGGATTCATCCAGACCTTCCCGGGCGAGTACGAGCTGCCCGAGAGTGCGCCGGTCGGCTTTCCGGTGTGGCTGAACTGGCAGCACTTTCTCAACGCGTTCTTCCTGCTGCTGATCGTGCGCACCGGGTGGGAGGTGCGCACCATCCGGCGGCCGCCCGCGTACTGGACGCGCAGAAACACCGGCCTGATCACGACCAAATACCCGCCGATGCGGATGAGCCTCAGCCTCTGGCTGCACCTGACCCTCGACGTGCTGTGGGTGCTCAACGGGCTCACCTACGTGGTTCTGCTGTTCGTCAGCGGACAGTGGATGCGGATCGTGCCGACCAGCTGGGAGGTTTTCCCGAATGCACTGTCGGCGGCGATCCAGTACGCGTCGCTTGATTGGCCGACCACGAACGGCTGGGTCAACTACAACTCGCTGCAGCAGCTGGCCTACTTCTCCATCGTGTTCGTGGCGGCGCCGCTGGCGATCATCACCGGCATCCGGCTGTCGCCGCTGTGGAACCAACGGTTCAGGCGATTCGACAAGACGTTCCCGATCACTGTCGCCCGAGCCATTCACTTTCCGGTGATGCTGTACTTCGTGCTGTTCACGATCGCGCACGTCGCACTCGTGCTGGCCACCGGCGCGCTGCGCAACCTCAATCGCATGTACGCCGCCCAGGACGCGGTCAACTGGGTCGGGTTCACGATCTTCGCGGCCTCGGTTGTCGTCATGATCGGGGCGTGGATGCTGGCGCGGCCGCTGTTCCTGCGGCCGATCGCGTCGCTCGGCGGCACGGTCACGAGAGGACGCTGACCATGGCCCGACCGTTCCTCGTTGACGTCGGGGGCAGCACCGGCACCGATCCGCTCGAGACCCAGCGCACCGCCGTGCGGGCCGAGGCCGAGGGCTACGACGGCGTGCTGGTCCCCGAGACCAAGCACGACCCCTTCGTCGCCGCGACCCTGGCTGCTGCCGCGACGTCGCGCATCCATGTCGGTACCGCGATCGCGGTCGCGTTCGCGCGCAACCCGATGTCGACCGCGATGGTGGCCAACGACATCCAGCTGGTCGCCGAGGGCCGCTTCGCGCTCGGGCTCGGCTCGCAGGTGAAGCCGCACATCGAGAAGCGCTTCGCGATGCCGTGGAGCGCGCCCGCCGCCCGCATGGAGGAGTACGTGCGAGCGGTGCGCGCGATCTGGGCAGCGTGGGGCGACGGGAGTCGTCTCGACTTCCGCGGCGAGTTCTACTCGCACACCCTGATGACCCCGTTCTTCGACCCCGGCCCCAACCCGTACGGGCCGCCGCCGATCTGGCTGGCCGGCGTCGGCGAGCGGATGACCGAGGTCGCCGGCCGCGTCGCCGACGGCTTTCTGTGCCACAGCTTCACCACGCCGAAGTACCTCAACGAGGTCACCGTTCCCGCCCTCCGGCGCGGCGGCCGCGACATCGGCATCGCGGTGCCGTCGTTCGTGGTGCTCGGCAACGACCAGAAGCAATTGGATGCCTCGGCCAACGCCACCCGCGCCCAAATAGCGTTCTACGGCTCGACCCCCGCGTACCTTCCGGTGCTCGAACTGCACGGGTGGGGCGAGCTCGCGCAGCAGCTCAACGCCCTGTCGCGCCGAGGAGAGTGGGCGGCGATGGCCGCGCTCATCGACGACGAGGTGTTGTCGCAGTTCGCGGTGGTCGGCTCCCCAGCCGAGGTTGCGGCCGGGCTGCGCGAGCGCTTCGGCGGGGTCACCACCCGGGTGTCGTTCAACGCGCCGTATCCGGTCGATGACGAGGTGTGGACCGAGCTGCTGGCCGCGCTCTAGCCCAGAATTCGTAGCCGTCAATGACGGCTACATGATAATCTAGCGCTGTGGCGCCCCGTTGGACGGACTCGAGCGGCAAGCATCACATTCCGCGCGCGGACCAGGTGTACGCGATTGTGCACGCAAATTACAAAGGCAGGCTCGACAGCGAGAAGCTCGATGAGGGCGATGTCTGGCTCTACATCGGCAACCCGCACTCGCAGACCGAGCGAGAAATCGAGGTACTCGTCAACGTCTACCCGGACGGTCGCGAAGCGCTCGTGTTTCACGCAATGGACCTCGGGCCGAAGTTCAGAAGGCATCGAGAGGGGCATCCAGAGAATGGCAACTGACGAAGATTTCGCAGCTCTCGCTGACCGGTTGACCGACTCCTCGACGCCGATGCCAAAGATGTCAGAGGTGTCCACTGGCGCTGCAGCGGCCGAACACGGACGCGAACTGATGCTGCGAGAGTACGGCAACGAGGAAGCGCTAGACGCCGTGCTGCGGCGGGCCGGACGTCGACGGCTCGGCGAGCAACCGAAGGGGGCCTCCCCAACCGTGCGCGGGCGACTGCCGGAGGCCGACTTCGCCGCGTTCAAGCGTTTGGAGGAGCGCACCGGCAAGAAGCAGAGCGAACTCGTGCGCGAGGCCGTACAACTGCTCCTGGCCGAGCACAGAATCGGCGCCTGAGCTAGCCCTCCTGCGCCGGGATCGGCTCCGCCGGCAGCTTGCGCACCCGCGCGCGGCGCCTGCGACGCTCGGGGATCATCGACCGCATCTCCTCCAGCTTGCCGAAGCAGAGCATCCGGTCGCCCGCCTCGAGCACGACACCCTTGCGCGGATTCGGGATCACGCTCGTGCCGCGGTGCAGCGTCAGCACGGTGATGTCGCGCTCCCACAGACCGGAGTCGCCGAGGCGCTGACCGACCAGGTCGGCGTTGTTGTGCACCAGCAGCTCGGCCACGCCGTACCCGGTCGAGACGCTCAGCCGCTGCCGCACATCGATCTCGGGGAACGCCACCTGGTTGGCGATGTAGTCGATGATCGCGCCCGCGATATCCAACTGGGTCGCCGTCTCGATGCCCTGCAGGCCGGGCGACGAGTTGACCTCCATGATCAGCGGGCCGTCGGCGCCCTCGAGCATGTCGACGCCGGCCACCCGCAGCCCCATGATCTGCGCGGAGCGCACCGCGGCCTGCTCGTACTCCGCCGACAGCGCGACCGACTCGACCGAGCCGCCGCGGTGCACGTTCGAGCGGAACTCGTCGCCACTGGCCGTTCTCCGCATCGCCGCCACCACCCGGTCGCCGACGACGAGGGCCCGGATGTCTCGGCCCCTGCTCTCCTTGACGAAGTGCTGAATCAACACGTTCTGGTTCGTCGACTGCAGCGTCTCGATGATCGCCTCTGCCGTCTTGATCTCCGGAGCCAGGATCACGCCGATCCCCTGCGTGCCCTCCAGCAGTTTGATCACGACGGGTGCGCCACCCACCCGCTCGATCGCCGGTCGCACGTCGGCCCGGTTGCGCACGAAGGCGGTCGGGGGCATCTCGATGTTGTGCCGCGAGAGTATCTGGGTCGCCCGCAGCTTGTCGCGCGCGTTCGAGATGCCGTTGGCTGGGTTCGGGGTGTAGACATCCATCTGCTCGAACTGGCGCACCACCGCCGTGCCGAAGTACGTGATCGAGGCGCCAATGCGCGGCAGGATCGCGTCGTAGTCGCTGAGCGGTCGGCCGCGGTACTGCAGGTCGGGCTCGGGCTCGGAGAGGTCGATCGCGAAGCGCAGGGTGTTCAGCACCCGCACCTCGTGCCCGCGCTGCAGCGCAGCCGTGTGCAAACGCTGGGTCGAGTAGGCACGGGGGGCGCGCGAAAGGATCGCAAGTTTCATGGGGGAGCCCTGACAAGATGGTGACGTGAGCAAGCCCTCCCATTCAAACACCCTGGCGGGGTGGCGCGAGTGGGTTCAGCTGCCCGACATCGGCGTTCCGTGGATCAAGGCGAAGCTCGACACGGGAGCCCAGACATCCTCACTGCATGCCTACGGGGTGAAGGTCTTCGTTCGCGACGGCGTCGACTGGGTGCGGTTCAAGGTGCGGCCGTGGCAGGAGTCCACCGAAGACGAGGTCGTCGTCGAGTGCCCAGTGCACGACCGGCGGCGGGTGCGCAGCTCGTCCGGGCACGTGCAGGCCCGCATCGTGGTGCGGATGCGGATCGTGCTGCTCGAGCGCGAGGTCGTCGCCGAGGTCACGTTGAGCAACCGCGACCAGATGGGCTTTCGGATGCTCATCGGTCGCGAGGCACTCCGCCGCGGGTTCGTGGTGGCGTCGAGTCAGTCGTATCTGGGTGGGCGTGCGCCGGCTCCGATGCGGCGGCGGAACCGGGGGCGCGGGGTGATCTCACCGTCGGCTTGAGAGCACCTTTCGCAGCAGCTCGATGTGCGTGACGAAGCTCTTGCGCATGAGGCGCGTGTCGCCAAAGTTCATCGCCAGCTGTACGCCATCCCCCGAGAACAGGTGCGCGCCGGTGACGCCGAGGTGGCCGGTCAGCCGGGGCAGGCCGCGCAGCAGCGGCATGAAGCCCTCGTAGCGCAGCTGCATCAGCCCGGCTCCGTAGTGGATGCCAGGGCGGAACCGATGGCGGATGTCTCCCATCGCCTGCCTGGATGCCTCACCGATCAGCTCCCCCGCGTGCCACGCGCTGTCGAACCGCAGCAGGTCGTCGAGCGTGGTGACCACGCCGCCGCCTGCCCAGTCGCAACTGAGGCTCTCGGCGCGGCTGAGGTCGACGCCGTCGATCAGCAGCGGAGCGATGTCGAGCGCTGCGGCGCTGATTGCCGGCCCGCCGCCGGGGCTCGAGTGGAACAGCAGGCACGACCGGCTCATGCCGGCGGGATCGAGAATGCGCTCGTGCAGCTGGCTGGCCAGTGGTGCGCCGACGGTCTCCTCGATCACGCGCCCGAGCAGCACGTACCCGGTGTCGGAGTAGGCGAACCGCTCCCCCGGTCGGCTTCGCGGCTGCCGGTTGGTGCGCGTGAAGTCGAGCAGCTCGTTCGGGGCCCAGCGACGATCGGGCTCGCGCTTGGCGAGCTTGCGCACGCCGCCCTCGAAGTAGTCGGCGATGCCGCCGGTGTGGGTGAGCAACTGTCGCGCGGTGACGGGGCCGCTTGCGAGACCCTCCACCTCGTCGATGGTCACCGGCGCATCGAGGTCGAGCGCACCTCGCTCCGCGAGCTGGAACGCGAGCGTCGCGGTCAGCATCTTGCCGACACTCGCGGCATGGAACGCCCGATCCTCACCCTTCGCGAACTCGAAGCCAGGGGTGCGCAGCAGCACCTGCGGCGCCTTGGCGGTTATCTTGTGCAGAGCAGCGGTGTCCACTTCAGCCTTTCGTCTATATATCTCAGGGGTATACTAGCATCACATGAAACTCGTCATCCTCGGCCTTCTGCTCTTGCAGCCGATGTCGCTCTACGACCTGCACAAGTCGTTCCAGGCCGGCGTCTCGCTGTTCTACAGCGCGAGCTTCGGGGCGCTGCAGCGAGCCCTCACCCAGCTCGTCGCCGAGGGCCTCGTCGTGGCGGTCCCCCAGCCCGGCGACCCGCGCGGCAAGAAGCTGCACTCGATCACCGACGCTGGTGGTCTTTCTTGGCGAGACGGGATGCTCGCGCCGCTTCCCGCATCCGGCGTCGAGACCGCGATCCTGGCGCGCGTCTTCTTCCTCGGGATGCTCGACGACACCGACCGTGCGGCCGTTACGACGCTGTGCCGAGAGCGGGTCGCGTCGGATCTCGCGGAGTTGCGCGCCGCTGCTGTCGAGCTCGACGCTCTCGAGATACCGCCGGAGTTCGCGGCGGCGTTCCGGTACCAGCGGGCGACGCTGGACTACGGGGTGCGGAGCAACGAGGTTGCGGCGGAGTGGCTTGAGGGGTTGCCGGATTGAGTCGCCTGGATCCGCGACTCGAAAGCCTGGCTGTCACACCGCAGCGTGGAACTCCAAGCGAAGTCCGAGCGCCTTGGCAACCTTCATGATCGTCGCGAAGCTGGGATTGCCCTCCGCCGATAGCGCTTTGTAAAGACCCTCGCGGCTGATGCCCGTTCGGCGGGCGAGTTCGCTGAGGTTTCCCGAGCGCGCGATCACCCCGAGCGCCTGAACAACCGTAGCCGGGTCATCCCCGCCCTCTTCGATGGCAGCTTCGAGGTAGGCCGCAACGTCTTCGATGTTCGTCAGGTAGTCGGCCGCCTCGTATCGGCTGAATGCCGCCTCAGTCGCCATATCCCTCACTCCTCCACTCGTCTGCGAGATAATCGATCCGGATTTCCGTTCACGAGCACTCGCGCAGCGGCTCGCCGGTCATTGAGTTTTCGCGGCCATCGATCGAACACCGCGGTCTTGAAGATCTCGGCCGCTTGTCAAGTGTAGTTCACACTTTGACTGTTTGGCAGCGTCAGCTTGGGTGAGCTGTATCGCTGGACGCGGCGTGGTCTTCCCGAGCGCGGTTGTGCTTGACACAACCTTATTGTGTCGAGCAAAATAGGCGCGTGGCGGCTATCGATTCGAGTGGGACGACGACGCTGCGGCGCACATGCTGGCGTCGCACGGCGTCACGGTCCCCGAGGCCGAGGAAGCCCTCGCCGACGTCGAGCGGGTCGCCCAGGTTCCCGGCCCAGCCAGCAGGACGGGCAGCTCCGACCGCTACATCGGCTGGAGCACGAGCCGCAACGAGTTGCTCGTTGTCATCGTTGTCCACGACGGCGATGTTCTCTACGGCGGGAACGCATGGCCCGCCAGCGCCAAGGCCCAGCGCATCTACAACGAGAGGAAGGACACATGATGAAGGACACGATTCCCGCCCGCGTCAAGGCGGCGCTTGACGCCGAGATCGCGGCTGACTCCGACGACGAAGCGGGCCAGGCGTATCGTGAGGGCCTGCCCGACGCTGCCGAGTGGGTCAAGCCCGCTCGCGCAGGCCGCCCCTCGCTTTCCGGCGGCTCGACGCGCTCGCCACAGATCGGCGTGCGCCTGCCCGACGATCTCAAGCACCGCCTGGAAGAGCGCGCGGCTCACGATGGCGTGCGCGAGTCCGACGTCGTGCGTGAGGCACTCGAAGCCTTTCTGAGCGCCTGAGACGGTCCACGCGGTTTCCCTCGAGCTTGCCTCATGGCCCGAGAGCGCTCAGAGCCACAACGTTGACCCCATCCGCTCGACGATACGAGGCGCCGGTACCGGTGACGACCGTCAGGGCCGGCTCATGCGGGTGATCCACGTTCGCGGCGAAGGCTTGCAGAGCTGCGGCGGCCGCATCAACGACTTCGGGGCTAGCACCCAGCTGCACCTCGAACGCGGCCCACGTGCCGTCCGGGAGTTGCAGGATCGCGTCGACCTCTCGACCCGTCGAGTCGCGCGCGTGAAAGACCTCGGCCCCGAGAGGCTGGGACAGCACACGCAGATCGTGTACGACCAGGGACTCGAAGAGCTGCCCGGCGAAGCGGAGGTCTCCGCGCAAAGCCGCAGCGTCGCCCCCCACCAATGCCAGCGCGAGGGAAGGGTCGCAGAAGTGCCGCTTCGGCTCCTTTCGTAACGTCGCCGACGACCGCAGGTGCGCAGACCATGCGGGCTGATCTTCGACCACGAAGATGCGTGAGAGGGCATCGAGATACTCCCGGACGGCGTCTCGCGACAGCGATGTCTCGTCGCGGGCAAGCTTCGAGAGCGTGACCTCGGTGGCCACTGAACGGGCGACGGCGACCATCAAGCGTTGCACTCGTTTGGGGTCTCTAGATCTTCCTGCAGTGTCGATGTCGGCCGTCGCGATCGTGCTGGCGTAGTCGCGGATGCTTGCGGCTGCGTCGTTGTCCTGCAAACCGATGAAACCGGGCCAGCCGCCTCGTGCGATCCGAGCGAGCAATCCGTCGAACCCGAGCGATGCGACCGCGGCGCGAGGGACATCCCCGCGCATAAGGGCGGCCAACGACACCGTCGCGTCGGAATCCCCGCTCTCGAAAAGGCTCAGAGTCCGCATGCTCAACCGAGCAACCCGGCCCGCACCCGAGTGCCGAACTGCGTCTCCGCCTGGAGCGGTCGAGCCCGTCAGGATGAAGTGACCGCGGCCCGGCAGGTCGTCCACAGCACGCCTCACCGCATTCCAGAGGGAAGGGTAGATCTGCCACTCATCCAGCAGTCGCGGCCTCGCGCCCTCGAGGACGAGCGAGGGATCAGCCGCTACCTACCCGGGCACGTTGGGGTCGACGTCGATCCGGACCACGCTTTCTGCCCGACGCGACGCGGTCGCAGCCTTTCCGCACGCTTTCGGACCCTCGATCAGCACGGCGCCAGAACGGCTCAAGGCACGGTCGAGTTCTGCGTCAGCGATTCTATCGAGGTACACCGGGCAGTCCAGTCGTCAATTTGAGAGCATCTCAGTCGTCAAATTGTAGACCTAGCTGTACTTCCCCGACAGGTTGTGAACGCGGGCTGAGGGGACGGTGCCGCCGATC
>VFQO010001092.1_pt1 | contig 23088 bp, 19 predicted proteins | sample 3512331 | NCBI WGS metagenome assembly VFQO01 (sample SAMN10412371, study PRJNA504923) | tailings metagenome | isolation source: Replicate 3 from Balatoc abandoned mine | place: Philippines: Itogon, Benguet | collected 2017-08-28 | reverse complement strand
GCATCCTGCTGTGGTCGTGGCTGGGCTACATGAATCCGCACCGGCTGGCGTGGGGGTTCGCCTACAATTTGCCGTTCTCCATGATCGTCGGCCTGGTCACCATCGTGGCTTTCATGGCGTCGAAGGAGAAAAAAGAGATGCCATGGACGCGGGAAACCATCGTCCTGCTGATCTTTGTCGGCTGGATGCTGTTCACTACCTTCTTCGCCTTCTATCCCGACACCGCCTGGCAGCAATGGAACAAGGTGTGGAAGATCCAGCTGATGGTCTTCCTCACCGCGCTCATCATCACCGACCGCAACAAGCTGCACTGGCTGATCTGGATCATCGCCCTGTCTTTCGGCTTCTATGGCGTCAAGGGGGGGATCTTCACGATCACCAACGGTGGGGCGTATCGCGTGCAGGGGCCCAGCGAAACTTTCATTGCGGGAAACAACGAACTGGCATTGGCACTGGTCATGACGATTCCGCTTATCCGTTACCTGCACCTGCAGGAGTCACGCGCGTGGGTGAAGACCGGACTTGCCAGTGCCATGGTGCTGACCGGCGTCGCGGCCATCGGCAGCCAGTCGCGTGGCGGTCTGGTGGCGATGGTGGCGATGGGGGCGTTTCTGTGGCTGAAAAGCCGCAACAAGATCGTCACCGGCATCTACATGGCGGTGGCCGTGGGCATCATGGCATCGGTCATGCCGCAGACCTGGTACGACCGCATGAGTACCATCAACACCTATGAGCAGGATCAATCCGCGCAGGGGAGAATCAACGCCTGGCATACGGCGTTCAACGTGGCGAAAAACCGCATCACCGGCGGCGGCTTCGAGATGTGGCGGCCGCCGGTTTTCCGCCAGTACGCGCCCGACCCGTTCAACGTGCGCGACGTGCACAGTATCTACTTCGAAATCATGGGCGAGCAGGGGTTAATCGGGTTTGGCCTGTTCATGCTGCTCGGGGTGCTGGCCTGGATCCGCGCCCAGCAAATCATCAAGCGTTGCAAGAATGATCTCGACAGGAAATGGGCGGCAGACCTTGCGGCCATGATCCAGGTCAGTCTGGTGGGCTATGCCGCGGGCGGCGCCTTCCTCGGGATGGGGTATTTCGACCTGCCGTACCATCTGATGATCATTCTGGTACTGGCTGCCAAATTCTCCGGCGTGCTGGAAAAACAGGCGGCGCCTGTCGTGACGTTTGCCAGCCGGCGCGAATCGCGGATCGGGTAGTGCGGCACTGCTGGCTGGAGGCCGCTGGGGGCAGGATTCAGTGTTCGTTCGCCTGCAGCCATTGCTCCAGCATCATGGTCAGCCAGATCATCACGCCGTAATAGCTGGCATGCGGGCCGCGCTGCATGGCGAGCATGTGGTCGAGATACGCCGGCCGGATCCAGCCGCGCTGCTTGAAGTCGGCCAGGCTGTCGCCGACGAGCTCGCCGAGCGGGGCGTATTGCGTGCTCCATACCCCGAACGGCAGGCCGAAGCCGTGCTTGGTCTTGTTGATGATCTGTTCCGGCAGCAGGTCGCGCAAGGCTTCCTTGAAGAACCAGCGCAGTTTCTGCCCGCGCACCTTGTAATCCACCGGCAGGTGGTTGGCGAAGGCCACCAGGCGGTCGTCGAGCAGCGGGTAGCGCACCTCGATGCCCGCCGCTTCGGTCATGGTGCCGACCTTGCGCAGATCGTTGTCCGCCAGGGTGAACTTCAGGTCCAGATGCATCATGCGGTTGATGTAATGATCCGACGCCGTGCGCTCGTAGGCTTCGCTCAGGGCGGCGCCCGGCGCCGAAGGGTCGACGGCGTCGATGAAGTCCGCGGCGAAAATCTGTTCGAGCGGCGTGCGATGCAGGAAGTTGTAGGACTCCAGCCGCAGCGGCAGGCCGACCTTGGCCTGGTCGACATAGCTTTTCAGCTTAGCGAGCGGGAAGCGGCTGGACAGGCCCGGCAGCAGCGTCAGCGGCTCGATCATCCCGTGCCGCAGCAAAGCCGGCAGGTGGGCGTAGGTCTCGAACAGGCGCTGCTTGGCGTAGCGCACGTTGCCGCCGAAGATTTCGTCGCCGCCGTCGCCCGCCAGCATGCGCTCGAACCCCGCCTCGCGCGCCGCCTGGGCGCAGAAATAGGTCGGCACGGCCGAGGCGTTGCCGAACGGTTCGTCGTATTCGCGCGCGATGACGGGGATCGCGGTCACGATATCGGCGGGCTTCAGGTAGTACTCGTGGCGCCGGCTGTCGTAGCGGTCGGCGGCACAGCGGGCGTATTCCATCTCGTCGAATCCCGCGGCGTCGAAGCCGATGGAAAACGTGTCGACCGGAGCTTGCCGCGCGGCGGTGAGGGCGCCGACCACGGTGGAGCTGTCGGTACCGCCGGAAAGAAACGCGGCCGTGGCGGGTGCGTCGGCGTCGCGCACCGCCTGGTCCAGGATGGCGCGAAAGTCGCGGCGGTGACTGTCGAAATCGGCGTCGACCGCGGCGTAGTCCGCCTGCCAGTAAAAGCCGCTGCTGAGCGCGCCGTTTTTCAGGGTGACGATCTGCCCCGGCAGCAGCTTGCGCACGCCCTGATAGAGGCTGCGCGGTGCGGGGAGGGTGTGGAAGTACAGGTAGTCGTAAATCGCCTGCGGATCGATGCTGCGCCCAACGGCAGGGTGGGCGGCCACGTTCTGCACGCTGCTGCCGAACACCAGGTGGCCGCCGCGTTGCGCGTAGCACAGGCGTTCGGCGCCGACGCGGTCGAGCGCCAGACAGGCTTTCTTCTTCAGCGGCTCGATGACCGCGAAAGCGAAATTGCCGTGCATCAGCGTCGGCAGCTTTTCGCCGCAGCGCAGCCAGCCGTACGCGACCGCCATGGCCGGATTCTGGTCGCGCGCGATCTGCGCCAGCTCGTCGTCCAGAAAACGCGGGCGCCCGTGGAGCGCGGCGGCGAGGCCGTTTTCAACGTGGATGTCGGCCTTGCCGAAACGCGAGCACGCGGCCACTCCCAGCACCTGGCTGCTGTGCTGCTGCAGCAGCCCTTCCGGCGACAGGCAGGCCGCGCGCCCCATGTGCCTGATCAGATCCTGATGGGCGCCGTGATCGCCCAGCCAGCCAAAAATGCCATCCATGGTGTGTTGTGTCAGCGTGATGCGGGATAATGTCCGCCAATATAAACGAGCTTGCCGCCGGGCACGAATCCTGTGTGCTCCGGGCGTCCGATTGATAACGACAGAAAGCGCTTGGGTTTGACTGAGTTTTTCGACAAGGTGACGAAAACGCTGGCGTTCCATGCGCGCCGGCTGCGGCGCGGCCTGCGCGGGGTGCGCTGGGGAATGTCGCGGCGCCCGGCGGAGCGGCCCATCATCGTGGTCGGCTGCTCGCGCGCGGGCACCACGCTGGTCTACAAGACCCTGTCCGAGTCGCGCGAAATCGGCAGCCTGCAACGCGAAACCCACGATTACTGGACCGGCCTGCACCCGCTGGCCGACAAGAACTGGGATACCCACGGGCTGGACGCCGGCGATGCCAGTCCGGCGGACCGCGCTGCCGTCAGCCGTTACTTTTACCGCTGGACCGGCCGCCACCGCTGGGTCGACAAGAACAACCAGAACGGCCTGTGCGTGCCCTACCTGCGCGCGCTGTTTCCCGATGCCGTGTTCGTCTTCGTCAAGCGCAGCCCGGGCGACAATCTCAATTCCCTGATCGAGGGCTGGAAAAAGCCGGACGAATTCGCCACCTGGTCGAACGGTCTGCCGGCGACGGTGGCGGTGGAAAACGGGCAGCTGCAGCAGTGGTGTTTCTTCCTTGCCGAGGGCTGGCGCAATTATCTGAGCGCGCCGGTCGAAGAGGTTGCCGCGTTCCAGTATGCCGTCGTCAACCGGGCCATTCTCGATGCCAGGGACGGGGTGCCCGCCGGGCAATGGGTCGAGGTGTTCTACGAGGATTTCCTGCGCGATCCGGTCGCCACCTTCCGGCGGGTGTTCGAGGGCTGCGGGCTGGCCTTCGATGCGCGCCTGCAGGCGCATTGCGCCGAGGTGCTCGACATCCCCTACAACGCCTTTTCCGAGATCCGGCTGGACAAATGGAAGGACGGCCGCAACCGCGAAAAAATCGAGCGGGTGCTGCCGCAGGTGGCGGAGGTGGCCGCCCGGATGGGATATCGATGACGGCGCTGGCGCTCGCTTTCGCGATGCTGCTGCTGGTGTGGACAGGGGTGCTGCTAGTGTTTGCCGCGCCGCTCGCCGCGCGCTGGCGCGAGCCGGTGCTGCGCCAACCGGTGCTCGTCATCGAAAGCGATGACTGGGGCGCCGGGCCGCTGGCGCAGGCCGACGCATTGCGCCGCCTGGCCGCGCTCTTGCAGCGCGTGCGCGATGGCAGCGGGCGGCCGGCCGTGATGACGCTGGGGGTGGTGCTGGAAGTGCCCGACGGCGCGCGCATCGCGGCGGCCGGCTGCGCGGAATACCACGCGCTGACGCTTGCCGATGCCCGCTTCGATGCCGTCCGGGCAGCGATGACGGACGGCATCGAAGCGGGCGTGTTTGCGCCGCAATTGCATGGCCAGTGCCACTACTGGCCGCCGGCGCTGCTGGCGGCCGCACAGGCGGATGCGGACGTGCGGGCCTGGCTCACCGCCGCCGAACCCGCTGCAACCGAGGACCTGCCATCGCATTTGCAAAGCCGCTGGGTCGATGCTTCCGTCCTGCCGTCGCGCGCGCTGGCGGCGGCGGCGATGCGGCAGGCCGCCGCCGCCGAGGCCGCCGGTTATCGGGCCATTTTCGGCAGCGCGCCGCAGGTGGCGGTCGCCACCACGTTCGTCTGGAACGACGCGGTCGAGGCCGCCTGGACACAGGCAGGAATCGAAGCCGTCGTCACGCCGGGCCGCCGCGCCACCTGCCGCAACGCCAAAGGGCAACCGGACTGCGTGGATGCCACGATGCTGACGGGCGAGCGCGCGCCGGCGGGGCCGACCTATCTGGTGCGCGACGTGTATTTCGAGCCGGCACTCGGCCAGCCGCCGCAGCGCCTGCTGGAAGGCCTGCAGGCGCGCACCCGGCAGGGCCGCGCCTGCCTGGTCGAAACCCATCGCTTCAATTTCCTGCAGGCGCCGGACGCCAGCCTCGCCGCCCTGGAAACAGGGCTGACGACCGCACTCGCCGCCAGCCCCGGCCTGCGCTTTCTCTCGCCGCTGGAACTGGCGCGCGCCGTGCGGGAGCGCGACCCGGCCTGGGTCGAGTCCCGGCTGCGGCCGCGCGTCGCCGCCTGGCGTGCGCGGCTGGACGAGATCCCGCGTTTCCGTCGCCTGGCGCAACTCACTGGCCTGGCGTTGCCGCTGGCCTGGCTGGAGCGGACGGCGTGACACCGCGCTTTTCGGTCGTCATTCCCGCGTTCAATGCCGCCGCCACGCTGGCGCGCGCGATCGAATCGGTGCTGGCGCAAAGCTGGCCGGCATACGAAATCATCGTGATCGACGACGGCTCGACCGATGCCACCGCCGCGGTCGCGCGCCAGTTCGGCGACACCGTGCACCTGATCCGGCAACACAACGGCGGCGTCGCGGCGGCGCGCAACGCTGGCGCGGCGGCTGCCCGCGGCGACTGGCTGGCGTTTCTCGACGCCGACGACTGGTATGCGGACGATCGCATCAGGCTGCATGCGGAATGGATCGCCGAAGACGCCACGCTGGATTGCCTGACCGGCGATTACGAATATCGCGATGCGGCAGGCGGCCTGCTCGGCACCTCGATGGAGCAGCACCCGTCGGGGCGTCTGCTGCTCGCCAAGGCCGCCGGCGCGATGCGGGTGGTGATGGAAACCCCGGCCGAGATGGCTGCCTTCGCGGCCGATCATTTCGGCGACACCCATACGCTTTCCGTCCCGCGCGCCCGCTTTGTCGAACTGGGCGGCTATCCGATCGGCTTCAAGGTATGCGAGGACGTGCATTTCCTCACCCGGTTGCTGGCAGGCAGCCGCCGCATCGGCGTGATTTGCCAAAGTCTCGGCGTCTACGTGATCCACGGCGGCAGCGCCACCCGCCGCGACCCGGTGGCGGCGCAGCGGGAGAACGTGCGCACCCTCGCCGATCTGGCGCAGCGGGCGGAAAGTTTCCCGGCGCCGGTCAGGCAGGGAGTGGCGGCGCGGATGCAAAACGCCCGCTACAACCTTGGCTGCGCCTTGAGCAAAAACGGCCAGCGGCTTGCCGCGGTCGGCGCCGTATTGCCTTCATTGGCGGCGCGTCCGGGCTGGCAGAGCCTGCGCAACGTGCTGTCGATGCTGAGGGGGTGACCGCTTGAACCGCCTGCTGGTGCTGACCGAACTGTTTTTGCCGACCAAGGGCGGCACCGCCGTATGGGCGGCCGAGGTGTACAAACGCCTCGGCGGCAAGGAAATCCATATCGTCACCGCCGAGGTGCCGGGCGCGGCGGCGGTCGACGCGCAGCACCCCAACACCATCCACCGCCTGAACCTCAAGCGCGTGGCCTGGCTGCGCCCCGAGTCGCTGGCGATGTACGCGCGCTTTTTCTTCAAGGCGCTGGCGCTGGCGCTGACCCACCGCTTCGATGCGATCCATGCCTTCCGCGCGCTGCCCGAAGGACTGGTGGCGTGGGCGGTGGCGCGGCTGACCCGGCGCCCGGTGGTCGTCTATGCCCACGGCGAGGAGCTCACCAGCTGGGGGAGCGGCGGCAAATACAAGGCCATGCGGTTTGCCCTGCGCCATGCCGACCGGGTCGTCGCCAACAGCGAGCATACGCGCGCCACCCTGCTTGCCATGGGCGTCGCCGCGGCCCGCATTGCCGTCATTTATCCCGGCGTCGATGTATCGGTGTTCCGGTCGGGACTGGATGCCGAGGACTTGCGCGCAAGCCTGGGAATCGGCCGCGACGACAAGCTGGTGTTCTCGGTCGGCCGGCTGTCGCGCCGCAAGGGCTTCGATCAGGCGATCCGTGCGGTGGCGCGGCTGCGCAGCGAAGGCCTTGCGGTGCGCTACGTCATCGCGGGAATCGGCGAGGACGCTGATTATCTCGACGGCCTGATCGCGCAACATCGTCTGCAGGGCATCGCCCACCGCATCGGCGCGGTCAAGGAAGCCGATCTGCCGCGCTGGCTGAATGCCTGCGACGTGTTCGCCATGCCCAACCGCGACATCGACGGCGACAATGAGGGCTTCGGCATGGTGTTCATCGAGGCGGCCGCCTGCGGCAAGCCCAGCCTGGCGGGCGCGGCCGGCGGCACCGGTTCGGCGGTGCTGCACGGCGAGACCGGGTTGCGGGTGGACGGCGCCTCGGTCGAGGCGGTGGCGGACGGCCTGCGCAGCCTGCTGACGCAGCCGGCGCAGACCCTCGAATGGGGACAGCGCGCGCTGCAGCGGGTCGAGCGCGAATTTGCCTGGGAACGCGTCGCCGACAAGACCCGCAAGCTGAGCCTGAACGCAAACGAACCTTGACCCTGTCCATGACCGACACTACGCAAGCCTGGCCCGTCGCCGTCTTTGCCCACAACGAGGCGCGCAACATCGTCGCCTGCCTCGACAGCCTGCGGGCCGCCGTCGGCGATCCAGCCGAATGCTACGTGCTGGCCAACGCCTGCACCGACCGTACCGAAGCCCTGGTGCGCGAATACAGCGCCAGCCATCCCGGCGTGCACCTGGTGTCGATCGCGCTGGGCGACAAGGCCAACGCCTGGAATGTGTTCGTGCACGAAGTCGCGCCGCGCGGCGCGGCGCACTATTTCTTCATCGACGGCGACGTGCGCGCCACGCCGGGTTCGCTCGACGCCATGGCGCAGGCATTGGCGCTGCATCCGCAGGCCAACGGCGCATCGGCGCTGCCCCGAAGCGGTCGCGGCGTGGCCGCATTTCAGCGCGACATGCTGAAAGACAACGGCATCGCCGGAAACCTGTATGGGCTGCGCGGCAGCTTCGTCGAACGCATCCGCGCCCAGGCCATCAGAATGCCCGTCGGCACCATCGGCGAAGATGCCTTGATGGGGGCGATGCTGAAATGGGATTTGCGCGGCGACACGCGCTGGGACAACGACAGGGTGGTGGTGGCGCGCGAGGCCGGGTTCGCGTTCGACTCGGTGTCCACCTGGCTGCCGCGCGAATGGAAGAAATACTTTCGCCGGCGCGTGCGCTACAGTATTCGGGGCTACCAGAACAAAATGCTGGGCAAGGCGATCCAGCCCGCTGGTTTCGAGGAGCTGCCGCAGCAGATAAGCGATCTGTATCGGCGTTATCCGGATTTGCTGAGGGTTGGGTGGCGTGGGCTGGATACCCTCTTCGACTGGCTGGCGGTCAGGGAGATCCGGTCGGCTAGAGCCGGTCGGAGCGACGTCTGCAGATAAGTGGAGACGCTTCAATGACGGGAGCATGAAAACATGAAACGGATACAACTACTCCGATATGCGGGTATAGCAGGCCTCGCGCTGTCCACCTTGGTTCACCCGCCGGTTTGGGCGGCGAGGGAGACGCCGGCCGAGATTGCCATGCTGCCTCCCTACTGCGATGCGAAGATGGGCAGCCAGTCCCCCGAGGCCGTTGCGTACTGGCGGGCGAGACTGGGGCATGAGAACTGGATCCACATTCATCATTATTGCGGCGGACTTGCGTCGCTGAACCGCTATTACCGCCAGAGCGGGGCGAATCGGGATGGCAGCCTGCGCAATGCGCTTTGGGAGTTTAACTATGTCCTCGACCATACCGGCCCGAGCTTCACCATGCGTGCTGATCTGTACTATAACCGTGGCAAGGTACTGCAGCTGCAGGGCAAGGATGGCGCGGCGCTGGCCGATCTCGCGAAGGCGCTGGAATTGAATCCCGCGATGCCCGCCGCAAGCATCGAACTCGCCAGTCTTTACCGCAAAGTTGGGAAGAAGGGCCTGGCCCTGGGCGTGCTGAAAGCGGCGCTTGAGAAGTCGCCCGAGCACAAGGGGCTGCGCAGAAATTATCAGGAAATGGGCGGCGATCTCGCCGCAATCTCCGACAAGCCCCCTGCCGAAGTGGCAGCGCCTGTCGAGGCGGCGGCCAAGGCGAGTCAGGCCGATACCGCAAGCAGCAAGTCTCCAGAGCCGGCACCGTCAACGCCGTCTGTGAGCGAGCAGAAAATCGGCAACCAAACCAACCCCTGGTGCCGGTTCTGCCCCGACCCCGCCGCAGAGCCCAGCAAGCCGGAGCCGAAATGAGCCATGTTCTATAACCTGAAAAACAAGCTCGGTCGCGCGTGGTTTGACCATCGGGCACGGGGGGTGCTGCGATCGCTGCCCGTGACGCTTGTGAAGGATGCGAACGCACCGGCGGTGCTCTCACAGGTGCAGCACAAGGACGTGCTGATGTATCTCGGGGCAGTCCAGTCTTTCGCATGCCGGTTGGCGCTGGCCGAGGTACATGTCGTGAGTGATGGCAGCCTGACCGAAGCCGACCGTGCATTGCTGGCGCGGCAGATCCCGGGCATCCAGTTCCACGAATTGGCCGATTGCCGCGAACCTGGCTTGCCACAGGGGGCATGCTGGGAACGCCTGACAGCGATCGCCAGACTGTCCCGGACACGATACGTCATTCAGCTCGATGCGGATACGTTGACGCTGGCTGGCATCGACGAAGTCAGATCGGCGGTTCGCAATGGCCAGTCATTTTCGATCGGCACGTGGGATGGCCAGGTCATCGAGGCAGCTGTCGACCGGGCACACGCAGCCCAGGCACGCATCAGCGGTGCGAAGCCCCACATCCAATTGCTGGCGGAAGCCCACTTCGACCGTCTGAACGAAGCACCGGCCCTGAAATATGTGCGCGGTTGTGCTGGATTCTCCGGATTCGCTCGGGGCGAGGGCAAGCTGGAGCTGATGCGCAATCTGTCCGGGCAGCTGCAGGCCTTGCTTGGCGATCGCTGGCTGGAGTGGGGGAGCGAACAGGTCATGTCCAATCTGGTCGTTGCGAACCAGCAGGGTGCGATCGTGCTGCCGCATCCCGAGTATGCCGACTGCATCAAGATGCGCCAAGGGACGACGCGTTTCATTCATTTCATCGGAACGTGCCGTTTCCAGGGTGGCATTTACGCCCGCCTGATCGGCGGCTTCAATTGGGGGAAGCGCTGATCCTCAAGCCTCCCGTCGGTGAGCCATTGTCCGGCCCAAGTCCGATTCGCCAGTCGCGGGTCCCGATGCGTCCAGGGGGGACGTTTGCCTGGTATCCACGCTCAAGAAGTGCCTCAATCGTTTCCACAACTCAGCTGTTACGGCGGCGTGCTGCGCCGACACGTCATGCTGGCAGGCAGGGTCGGTTTCCAGGTCGAACAGCCGTAGCGCGTGGCCGGATTCCAGCGGTTGATACACCAGCTTCCAGCGGCCGTGGCGAATCATGCGGTCCTTTGCTGCGAGGATGGCGGGGCAGTAATTTGGCTTGATCCCCAGCGTGCCGCTGGCACGGTCAGGCACTTCTATCAGTTCGAACAGATCCGGATAGCGCAGGTGATCGTCGGGCAGGCCCGGCACGTCGGCGATCCAGATGCCAGTCTCGTTGAAAGCATCGAGATCGGGGCAGACCCCTTCCGCTGACAGACAACCCGCGAGCGACACGCCGTCCATCCCGGGGGCGGGCGGCATGCCCGCCAGATCGAGCAGCGTGGGCGCGAGGTCGATCGAGCGCACCACCTGATCCACCTTGCCGCGTGGGGCGAGACGGGGATCGCGGATCAACAGCGGAATGCGTGGGCTGAAGTCGCCGATCGCGGAATTTCCCTGTCCCCATGTGTCGTGTTCGAAGAATTCCATGCCATGGTCGGAATAGACGACGACGAGGGTATTGTCGGCGAGTCCGCTGGTTTCCAGATGGGCCATCATTTTCCCGATTTCATCGTCGAATTCGGCGACACAGCCGTCGTACAGATCGATGATCTGGTCAAGGTCGAACTCCTCCTTGGGCGCACCCTGGCGGCGGATGATCTCGAACGGGTCGGTCAGGCGCGCCATCGCGAACTTGGATTCGCCGGCATAGGCGGGGTCGGCGAAGCGCGTGTACCACGGCCATTCCGAGGCGAACGGCGGATGCGTGGTGGAATAGAACACGTTGAGAAAAAACGGCTGCGCGCTTTGCGCCAGGCGCGCCGCCAGCCGCCGCGCCCGTTTGCCCAGCGGCTGCGTCAGCGGCACCCCGCCCAGGTAATACAGTTCGGGCAGCAGCAGCCGTCCCAGCCGGTTATGGGTGAACAGCGAGACGAACAGGCGCAGATCCTTGGGCCCCTGGCGGATCAGATACTTCAGGTTCCATTGGTCTTGCGGCAGGTCGGTGTAATCGAACCCGAAGGAGAACTTGCCCATGTCTGCGCCGCACCAGTCGGAGATTGCGGCAGTGCGGTAGCCGGCCTGTTTCAGCAGTGCGGGTAGGGCATCGACCTTCAGGTCCGTACTTTCGTCATCGACGAAGTTGTCGCGGATGCCATGGGTGTGCGGCCAGGTGCCGGTGAGCATCGAGATCAGACTCGGCGCGGTGCGTGCGCACGGCACGTAGCAGTTGGCGAACAGCGCGCCGTCGGCCGCCAGACGGTCGATGTGCGGGGTCAGCGCGCGGCGGTAGCCGAGCGCACCCAGGCGGTCGGCGCGCAAGGTGTCGGAGCCGATCATCAGGATGTTGGGCGGCGCATCCGCTGCGCGCGCGGGACGCTTGCGCGGGGCGCGCGTCTGCGGCTGCCAGCCGGCCCACGCGATCGAGCCGGCGAAGAACAGCGCGCTCGCCCACAGCGCTATCAGGTCCCCCACCCGGTTTTCCTTTGCCAGCTGCCAGGAGGCTGCCGCGAACAGCAGTCCGGCTGCGCCCAGCCCCAATGCCTGCATGCGGGCGATACGTTGCGGCGTCATTGCATGCCACAAACGATACAGTCGGCTCATGCGGTAATGCATCGATGCCATCAGCAGGCCGGGGTTGAAGCGCAGCTTGCGAATGAACTGCAGCATGAAGCCGCCGAGAATGCCGAGCAGGGCCGCGACGGCGGCGAGCGTAGTCGACCAGCCCGCGCCCACCACGGTGGCGAGCATGAAATATCCCAGTACGCCCGCGCCACCGCTGAACAGCATCAGGGCGAATGCCCACGTCGACAGCCGTGCCAGGGCAAACAGGGTATAGCGCCGGTAGTGCGTGAGTACTTCCTCGCGGACGTGTGGGCCGGTCTGCGAAAAGTCGAGCAGCGACTTGGCGAGCAGGGCGGCGGTGCCCACTCCGGCCACCAGCATGGCGGGTTCCAGGCCGGCCCAGCGTGCATCGCCGCTGGCGAGCCAGGCAATCAGCCCGCTGGCCACGGTGACAATCGCCAGTGTTTCGACCCGCAGCATGCCGCGATCCGGCTGCAGAGCAAATCCGGCGGTGCCGGCCTGCATGCGCAGCGTCTCGACGGCACCGGTTAGTTCGCCCAAGCTTGCCGCCAGCCGCACCAGATAGAAGAAGCGACGGCGGGCGTCGAGCGTGAAGACAGCGCTGCCCATATGCTCCAGTATCTTCCGGAACATATAGAGCCGAGGGCGCCGTTCATCGCGGCGGATCAGGAAGTTGGCGCGTGAACGCAAAAAGCTTTTGCGCAGCGTATAAGGCGTGCTCATGCGCTCCGCATCGATTGCGTGCAGTTGCCGCACACCGGGCAGGTAGCGGATGGAAAAGCCCTTGTCTGTTGCACGCTTGAGGAAGTCGTGGTCCTCGCCGCCCGCGAGATTGTGTCCGGTCGGTCCCAGTTCCACCGCAAACAGCCCGATGGCGTCGAACACCTGACGCCGCACCGCGATGTTGCCGCCGCTGGGATAGCGATCATGCGGGGTAATGACGAGAGACTCACTGCCAAGGTCGAATTCGGGGAATGGCCGGATCGGGATTGCATAGGCACCCTGTGTATGTACCCAGACTGGCTCGCTGCCGTCCCAGGCCGGCCAGATACGTCCGCAGTAGATGGCGTCCTCGGGAAAATTATCCATGCCGTCGAGCAGGCGGGCGAGAAAACCGGCTTCGACGGTCTGATCGTCGTCGATGAAACACAGCGCATCGTGCGTCGTCTGCGCAATCGCGGCATTCAGCGCATGCGACTTGCCAGCGCGCGGCTCCTCGATCCAGGACAACGTCAGGTTGCCGCGTGGATGGGCCGCCTTGAAGTCGGCCAGGCGGGCCAGCGTGTCGTCGCTGCAGGCATTGGCCACCACTACGACGTCGATGCGCTCCCGACCGCTGTAGCCACAGTCGGCAATCGAGGCCAGAGTGTGGATGAGCGATGCGCTGCGGTTGTAGGTGCAGATGACGACGGCAAGGCGAACGGGTTCGGGCGACACGGGCATTCAGTCCAGTGTGCGGCCGTGCTTGCGCAGCACCGCCAGCCATTCATTGATGTGTTCGCCCTCGGTACGCATGTCCCACTTGAAGCCGGTGCGCCTGAACGGATAAATGCCGTTTTCCACCGCCCAGATCAGGTCGTCCAGATAGCGCACGTAGTTCTCGTCGTGGCGCCAGGGATGGATCGCCCAGTGGGTGTAGCCGTTCATCGACCAGCGTTGGTAGCCCTTGCGGGTGAACGTGTGGGAGAGGCTGTTTTCCAGCGGTTCGCCGGGCTTGGCCTGCTGCAGCGGCAGGCAGGCGCGGAAGCGTGCGGCATCCATCAGGAAGTAGCGGGTCGAAGTGAAGCTGGCATGGTGCCAGTCGGTTGTCGGCTTCGGCTCGAACGAAAAACCGGTCAGCCGTTCCAGCCAGTTGCGCGCCTGCGGCGGGCCGCCCTGTGGCGTGGCGACGATGACGCGGCTTTCGCGTTGCAGCAGCTCCAGCCCGTCGAACAGCCAGGAGCGTTCGCCCTGGCGGTAGAACAGCATATCGGAGTCGACATGGAACAGGTAATCGCCGCTGCAGGCATCCATCGCGTACAGGTACTGGTAGATGGGCGCGCCGGAGAAGTCCTTGAGGCCGATGCTGCCGTCGCCGAAGTACTTCAGCAGGATGCGGTTCTGTTCTTCCTCGGTCCACGGGATCACGTCCACGCGGTCGATCACGCCTTCCGCCAGCAGCGTCTGCAGGATGCGCTCGACCTCGCTCTGCGAGCCCTGGATGCGCTCGGCGTACTTGCCGACCTGGCGGCCGGGATCGTAGGTGGCGATGCGTTCAAAAAACGGAAAATTCAGCTGCCGCAGCATGTGGCGCAGCGTCTGCTCCAGGTACGGCGCATCGGAATTGCAGACGTTGACGGTGAAACTGACCTTGGGGACGGACGTGGCGTTCATGATGTCGAGGACGGTTGCTGCGCCCGGGCCGGGCGCACGACGAAATTCAGCTTGCTGCGGTTGCGCCCGAGAAACCGGTACAGCCGGATGGCAAGCGCATTGTGCAGCCGGTACAGCGCACGGACCGGCAGCGGCAGGCGGCGCGCGGAGGTCAGCAGCGGGTAGCCGGACTGCCGCAGGGTGGGGCCGGCCTCGCTCTCGAACACGCGGATCTGCCAGGCGTTGAGGGCGCGCCGCCATTTTGCCTGGTTGTCCCGGTTGACCGTCTTCAGTTGCCGTGAGGCTGCGTCGAGTCCGGCCTTCGGATGCTGCGCAGCGTCGGGGAGGGGCTCGCCGATGAAATCGCAGACGCTGCGCATGGCGGCGTCCTGGTCGTTCAGCACATCCTCGTAGCGGATTTCGAGATACTGCCCGGCGGGCAGGCGGCGGCCCTGCTCGCGGCAGACGTCGACGTATTTCTGCCAGTACTGCGCGGCGTAGTAGACGTTGTAGGCGCTGAAGTCGTGCTGGCGGCCGAACAGCGACAGCGCGACGTCGCGGCCGTCGCGGACCAGATGGATGATTTTTGCGCCGGGCCACCATTCGGTCAGCTTGTCGAGATGCAGCGCGTAATACGGCGTCTTGTCGCCCCAGCGGGTCTTGCCCATGCCGCGCGCATTGTGCTCGAAGATGCCGCTGATGACGTCGCGCACGCTGGCCCGGCCTTCGGCGAGAAAGGCCTGCGCCAGCGCCTCGACATCGAATTTCACGCCGTGTAGGTCGGTGTCGAGGAATTCGGCATTGAAGTCGTGCAAGGTCTGCAGCAGGCGGCGCATGCCCGCGGGGGTCGCCACGTCCGCATAGGCGGTCTGACTGCGGAACAGCGGGATGATGAAATGTGATTCGCCGGTGGGCATCGACAGTCCGGGCAGGTCATCCAGGATGTACTGCAGCATGGTGGTGCCCGAGCGCGGAGCGCCGACGATGAAGACCGGGCCGGCATGCTGCGGTGGAATAGGCGGAATATTCATGGCGTGGGTCAAGATGGGATGCGCCGCCGGTAGCCGACCATGACGCCGAGCGCGTTGGACGCATTCATGGCCTGCCGCACCAGCCCAGGCTTGCCGGTCAGCAGTAGGCCCAGCGTTTTCAAGCTGTGGCTGAAGAACTGGCGCACGAGAAAGGGCGGGATGCCTAGCAGAGGCGCGGGGAAATCAGGCAGACGGAACTGGGCCTGGCGCAGACCGGCCTGGTAATGTAGTTTCAGAAAATAGCGCGGATTCAGCTTCCAGCGGTCGACCGCGTGCCACACTGCCATGTCCGGCCGGTAACGGATTTTTGCGCCTAGTAGCAGCAGCCCGCGCAGCATCATGGCATCTTCGCCGCCGCCGATGCCCTCGCCGGCGCGGTTATAGCGCGAGTCGAAGCGCAGGCCCGGGTGGTCACGGAAGAACTTCATCGCGTACGCCGTATTGCCGCTCCAGACCGGCGTCGCCTCGTCGGTAATCCACAACGGCGCGGACCCGTGATCGAGCCGGCCGAGAAATCCCGCCACTTCGTCGTCGAGCCAGGCCGGCCGGCCGCAGGGGCTGAAATCGATCTCGATGCGGCCGCCTGCGCATTGGGCGCCTTCGTTCGTGATGGCGTCATGGGCTGCTTCAAGGAAACCGGGCTGTGGTAACTCGTCATCGTCGATGAACACCAGGATGCCGCTGTCGATCGCTTCGGCCAGCGCCCGGTTGCGCGCGGGAACGATGCCGGGTGCCGCCTCGGTCACGACGCGCAGGGGTGCGCCGGGCAGGGCCTGTAGCCGTGCCAGCACGTCGAGCGTGTCGTCCGGACTGTCGTTGTTGACGGCCAGGATATCGAACGGCACCGGGCTGTTTTGCGCGCGCAGCGCCGTAACCAGCTTGTCCAGCCGGTCGGCGCGTTTGAAGGTGCAGAAGGCGACGGTGAGTGTCGTTGGCATCACGAAAATCAGATGTTGTTGCGTGTGCTGCGCCGGGTATCGATTGCCCGGATCAGCGATTCGAATAGCGGTGCAGGCAAGAAGCTGGCCAGCAGGTATTTGACGTCGCGCGCCTTCCAGTCGGCCTTGCGGAATGCGCGCCGGAACAGGCGGCGCGAGGAATCGGTGTCGCGCCGCCAGTGGCAGCGATAGGCCTCGGGCAGCAGCGAGCCGTAGACCCGCGCGTCGCGCCCGGCGCGGCCGAGATGCTCGATTTGCGCGGGGTGGCGGCGGACGAACTCCTCCCGCACGGAGATGGCGTCGAACACCTGCCGCCAGCGCGGGATATGCGCATCGCCGCGCGGGTAGCGCCGGTAATACGCCAGCACCTCGGGCACGCGAACCACGACGGGCCGGGTGGTGAGCATGCGCAGCCACAAATCGTAGTCCATGGCGGTGGGCAGCCGTTCCGAAAATCCGCGCAAAGTGTCGACAAGCTGACGCCGCATCAGCACGCCATTGATCGGCCACGGGCAGGATTGCAGGAATGCGGCAGCCGCGTCGGCTGCGGCGTAATCGGGCGGGATGTGGGGCTGCGTGTTGACGGCGGCCTCCCCCACGTTTTGCCAGCCGCAATAGGCCGCATCGGCCCGGACTTGCGTCATGGCGGCGTGCAGCTGGCGCAGTGCGTCGGGATGCCAGTAATCGTCGGCATCGAGGAAGGCGACGAAATTGCCGCGCGCATGCGACAGCCCGTGGTTGCGCGCCGCATAGGGCCCGCTGTTGGTCTGGTGCAGCACGCTGATGCGCTCGGGATTGCCGTCTGCCAGCCGCGCGATGATTTCCGCGGACGCGTCGTGCGAGCCATCGTCCACGACGATGAGTTCGACCTGCCGGTAGCTTTGCCGCAGCACGCATTCGATCGCCTCTTCCACATAAGGCGCGGCGTTGTAGCAGGGCATGACGACGGAGATCAGAGCGGGGTCAAAGTTGTCCATCGGGTGTCGTGTGGTTGCGGTCTCGCGTGCCGATCAGCCAGCGGTGCCAGGGTTCGGGCAGCCAGGCGGGCAGCATGTATTTCCAGTCCCACAGTGTGCCATAGCCCTGCCGCATCACGGCGCGGAAAATCCGCCGTGCGGCGACCAGGTCGCGCTGCCAGTAGCGGGCGTAGCCGCGCTTGAGCAGTTCGCCCGCTGTCAGTTCGCGGATGCGCGATTTGCCGAGCACGCTGCCCAGCGCCGGATGCGCGGCCAGATATTTCAGCTGCGCCTGGTAGTGCTGCAGGGCGGCGCGGGCATGGTCGCCCGACGCCTGTTCGCCGCCGTGGAAGTGATAGAACGCCAGCACCTCGGGCACCCGCACGATGGGCGCGGTCGTCGCCACCCGCAGCCACAGGGCGTAGTCTTCGGCGTTCTTCAGCGCCGGATCGAAACCGCCTGCCGCCAGCACGGCCGCGCGCTTGACCAGCGCGGCGTGGATCGGCCAGCGGCAGCCCGCAAACAGGGTTTCGGCCTTGTCGGCATTCTCGTAATCCGGCGGTACGAAGGGCGCACCGCGCCCACCCGGTAGCCCCAGATTCTGCCAGCCGCAATAGGCGAGCACCGCGTCGGGATTGGCCTGCAATGCGGCTAGCATCCTTTCCAGATAGTCCGCGGCCCAGGTGTCGTCCGCGTCCAGAAACGCCACGTAGCGGCCGCGTGCCAGGGCCAGGCCTGCATTGCGCGCCGCGCTGACGCCGCAGTTACTCTGCGTGTGAACGCGGATGCGCGGATCGGTTTGCGAACGCAGCCAGTCCAGCGTGGCATCTGTCGAGCCGTCGTCTACCGCGATCAATTCCCAGTCGCCGCAGGTCTGGGCCAGCACGCTGCCTACGCTGGCTGGCAAATGCGCCGCAGCGTTGTAGCAGGGCATGACGATGGAGACGCGGCCGGGCATCGAATCAGCGCCCGCGCAGGTGCCGCAGCGCATAGCCTGCAATGTCCCGCCAGCGCACGTCATGGCTGCCGAAATAGAGCTTGCGCGCGAAGCTGCTAAGGGTGTCGTGGCTGAACACGGTCAAGCGCCGCAGCCGGTACGGATCGTTGTCGCGCAGCGCCCAGCCGGTACGGGTGGTGCAGGCGGCGGCGTAGCCGGCCTGTTTCACCGCATCGGCGCAGCGTTCGTCCCACGCGCCGTAGGGGTAGGCGAAGCTGGAGACGGCCGCGCCGAGGAGGTTTTCCAGGGCCGCCCTGGAATCGTGGAGTTCCTGCCGCAGGCAGGCTTCGCCGATTTCGGGCAGACGGACATGGCTGACCGTATGCGAGCCGATTTCCATGCCGGCAGCGTGCATTTCGCGCAGTTCGGCCGCGTCGAGCAGACGCCCGCCGGGGCGGCCGTCGGCGGGCCAGCCGGGTTCGTGCCCGATGGAGCCGGACACGATGAACCAGGTGGCACGCATCCCCCGTTTCTGCAGTTCTTCGCATGCCGCGAGATTGTCCACGTAGCCGTCGTCGAAGGTGATGACGGCAGTGCGCCCGCGAAACTGCCCGGGGGCGGCCGCCAGTTCGCCCATGGTCGGTGTGGCGTAGCCTTCCGCCGCCAGGAAATCGAGCTGGTCGCGGAAGCGCTGCAGGGAGACGGCCCATGGCCAGGCCGGCGCCCCCTTTCCGGGCAATACGGCGTGATACATCAACATCATCGAACCGTGCTGTCCAGCATGGCGGTGAAGATAGCGGGTAACTGGATCAATCATCGGTCGAGCATTGGGGTGGCATCCCGGGTATAGAGTTTGTGCTGGGAATCGGATACCGCAGGCTCTTCGCGAAATCCCTGGCTGATGAAAAACGTCTCGACTGCGGATGCCGCCCCGCTTCCGATGACATGGGGGTGCAATTCGATGCAGACCTTGCGGACACCTTCGAGGCAGGCATAACGGATGAAGTCGCGTTCTCCGCCCTCGATGTCGATAATCAGGAAACTGGGGCGTATGCGCGCGAGTTCGTCATTGAAACATTTCATTGGAACCTGAATGGGTCTGGCGCCCGGGTGCCGCCTGATGGCAGACGAACTCCAGAAGTTCTTCATGACATAGAAAGTGATTGCGCCGCTTTTTTCGCCAAGAAGCGCAATTTCAAGCCGCGGCGACAGGGCGTTGAGCCGGTAGTTTTTCAGGATCGCGCGCCGCAATGCGGGGTTTGCCTCGAAAGAGTGCACGTTGTCGCCGCCGATGCGCTTGGCGCACAAGGATGAGATAAAGCCCAGCCCGGTCCCCAGTTCGAGGACGATGTCGCCGGCCTGGAGCGCGTGGCCGACAATGCGGGCTTCGGGGGTTTCATAGCGTTCTGCCTTGAGGCTTTCCAGCACCGGGATGCTCAGTCCGCGGCCCCGGTATAGTTTGATGCCTTCGATCTCGACGATGGGGTGCCGCCATGCGTGCAAACGCAGTGCCGCGCGCCGGCGGATTTCCGCCGGCGCGCATTGGCGCCGCCAGATGGCGTACTGCTCGCGTTTTTTCCAGTAACTGCGCTTGAGTGCTTCGAGAGTCCCCGGTTTCACTTGCTCCTCCCGGAAAAAGGATAAAGCGCCCTGGCCAGCCGCTTGCCTGCCTGGATGGGCAGGCCGATGATGCGTGTCAGCCTTTCCATCTCCCGCAGGCGCCGCTCCTGTTGCTGGAGCTGCTCGCCCAACTGCCCGCACAGGCTGATCAGATTGATCGTCGTCTCGGCCGTTGCAGACGGCATGTGGTTGTTCCGCAGCCCTGCCTTGAGCAGCGTGTCGTAGAGCGCCATCCACTGCGCGCACACCCGTTCTTCGCTGTATCTCTCGCGCACGAGGCGGCCGCCGGCCCGCGCCAGGCTGGCGGCAAGCTCCGGCTGGTCGAGCAGCTTTTCGACCTGGTCGGCAAGCCTGCCGACATCGCCCGGATCGGCAAGCAGTGCCGTTTCACCATCGATCAGGTACTCCTCGGGCCCCAGGCAGCGGGTGGATACGACCGGCAGTTCCACGAGCAGGGATTCCATGCAGACGCGCGCCAAGCCTTCGAACGACGTCGAGGTAAAGAGCAGGATGTCGGCGCCGCGAAAGCTATCCAGCGGCGCCGCTACCGTACCCGCAAACGTGACCGAAGCGGACAGGCTGCCGAGGGAGGCCTTCAGCTCCTCGAAGTAGGCGGCGTTGTCCACGCTGCCGAAATGGGCGAAATGCAGGTTCTGCGGAGGCCGCCGGCGCAGCAGCTCGCGGGCGGTGTCGATAAATGTTTTCAGATCCTTCTCGGGACTGATGCGCCCCATGGTGACGATCAGCCGGGCTGCATCGGGCAACGCCAGGCGCTGGCGCAATGCGGCCCGGGTAGCCGATTTGTCCCCGGGGCCCGCCAGCTTGACGCCGCTTGGAATGATGTGGAATTTGCCTGCTGGTATGGTGCCCGGGAAAGTGCCGATCAATGGCTGCGAGTTGGGCACGATGCGGTCGGATAAACCTGCCATGATCTCTCCCAGCGCGTCGGGCGTGAGCGGAAAAAAACGCAGGATATCCATGTCGGCGCCGAAGATCTGGCGGATGTTCCATATGTGTGGGGTCTTGGTCTGCGCGGCCGCCAGTGCGCCTTCAAACGCATATTCCGCATTGGTGTGGACGACTCTCACCTGCCGCGTACGGATGATTTCGACCAAATGCCGGATGCGGGACTGGAAGCCGGCCGCGCTGCGGAAGAAATGTTCCTGGCCGGGATACCACCAGTTGTTCATCCGGTAATCGACGGTTTCCACATGCCGCTCTCGCAGCAATTCGGCGAAGGCGCTGTGCTCGGGGGTGGCGACGATGGGGTGAAAGCGGGGATCGAGCCCTGCGATCAGGCTGAGCAGGCTGAGGTTGCAGCCCGCCTCGCGCCTTGGGTCCGGATTCAGGAACAGGATGGCGGTTTTGCGGGTCATGGCCGGCGGGAAGCGTTGCGGGCGACGCGCCGGGCGCGAAAGTAATCGCGGGCTTCCAAGGACTCGGGGTCGCGATACTTGATTGCGTGCGCAAGCAGGCGCTTCTGCGCGACCAGCTCATGGGGCGGCATCGGGAGGCCGATATCCCAGATGCCGAAAGGCTGGCCGGGGCCGCCGATATCCGCTGCCCGGTAGCCAGCCGCGTAAGTCAGCATGGCAATGAGGCTGTCCTCGGCAACATGCAGACCCTTGATCCCGGAGGGTCGATAATCGTCCGCGCCATGAAACCAGCCGCGGCGGACGATGGCGTCCAGGCAGTCGCGCGCCAGCGCATAGGCGCCACCCTGCACGCCGTCGCCGACCTGGTAGCCGTTGCGGACCGCCAAGTCGTAGGGTTTGCCCAGATCCTTGCGGCGACGGAGCATGCGCTCTTTCCAGTGGCTGAGGTCGCGCGGCTCGCCGTTCCAGTCGATCCGGTACGTGCCGAGCAGGCCGATCCCTGGGGCGGCGCTGAACGCAGTGCTGAGCGCACCCAAAAGCCCGCCATCGATGACCAGCGCGTCGGGATCGATTTTCAAGTAGATGGGGGCATCGAATAGCCGATGCGCTTCGCTGAAAGCGCGCCGCAGCGTGAGATCGTTGCCTGCCAGAAAGAGTTTTTCAGGATTGCGCACCACCCAGCAGCCGGCATGGAGCAGGCGTTCGTAGGCGCCGTCGGTGGTGACGTCGTCGGCGACGACGGTTTCGTAGTCGCAATCGAGATAGGTGGCGAGACTGTCCAGCAGGTCTTCCATGCCCGGCCATTCGCCATCGCTGATGGCCGACACCACGACCAGGTCGCAGCGCCGGCGCGCCTGCGGAAAAACGGGACGCTTGACGCGCAGTCGTTCAAAAAATTTTTTCATGGCGACCTAGTCTTTCCGGCGGCTGAGCCTGCCTGGCACCAGATGCTGCCGGCAGCGGCGCGCCAGGGCGAAGACTGCCTGCCGCCCAAGCCAGGCAGCAATGCCGAGCCGGCTGGAGGGAAAGCGGGTGGTAACCGGGTGAAACATCCGCGCACCGCCCGGGGTCAGGCATTCCGCCGCAATGGTGCCTGGGAGGATGTCGGCTTTGGCGGTGGTCAGTGTCCTGCGTTTTCCGGGAGGGGGGTTGCCGAACCAGGCCGTCGGCAGGTTTGCCAGGTCGCACATGGGGTTGCCGAACAGCTTCGCGTAGGCGGGAATCTTGTATTCCAGAAAGCCCAGTTCAGGTCTAGGGATCAGGCTGTAGCGCTGCAGAAAGCTGCGCGGCAGGGCCGCGGTGAAAAACTGGCAGGCGTACAGGGGGAAAGCTTTGGAACCATGCTGCTCGCTGAGCCAGGCCTTGAATGCCAGAAAATCGCCATGCACTTCGGTGCCGGGTTTGGTCCACCAGAAGCGAGATTCGATTTCGTCCAGGGCGCGAAGTCCGGGCAGGTAAAGCTCGTCGTGGCGCAAGCTTGCAAAGAGTTTGTCCGCGGGTTCCAGCAAAAGCATGTCCCATTGCATGACGATCAGGGTGTCCCACGCGAACTCCTGGCCACGGTCGCGAAACCAGAGCTTGATCATCTGGTCGCCATGGCGCCACTTCCATTCGGCATCCCCGTTGCCGCGATAAGCCCAGTTGTCGTCCAGCCAGGGGGCGAGGGCGCGCTCGAAGCGGGGGAAGTCGTCGATCTGGCCGCCATACAGGCCGAGGATGGGCAGGCCCGGATTAAGGCGGCGCAGCAGGCGAACCCTGTCGATGCAGACCTCCGGCGATTTGTAATACCAGAACAGGATGGCAAAGCGGGGGGGCATGGGGGCCTTAACGGGGTGTCCGACTTCTCATGAATTGAAGCATATAACCTGGAATGTTTTCCGGCAGCGGGCCTGGTCTGGTTTTTTCGCGCAAGCATGCATCCGCAGCCGGTCGGGGCCGCTGGTCGAGCGGGTCGGACAAAGCATGCCGGAACTGAAGGCGGACGGGCCGGCGTAAGCGATGAGGAGGATCCGGCTCATGCGGGGAGGCTGGCCAGCTTGAGTTTGACTTTCCAGCGTTGCCGCTCGGTT
>VFQO010001091.1_pt1 | contig 23091 bp, 21 predicted proteins | sample 3512331 | NCBI WGS metagenome assembly VFQO01 (sample SAMN10412371, study PRJNA504923) | tailings metagenome | isolation source: Replicate 3 from Balatoc abandoned mine | place: Philippines: Itogon, Benguet | collected 2017-08-28 | reverse complement strand
CGCAGGGGGTCGAGGCCCAGACCCTCGCCAACGTCTACCAGTCGATCGAGCACGATCACGAGATCGTCCCCGTCATCAACAAGATCGACCTCCCCGCCGCCGAGCCCGAGAAGGTCCGCGCCGAGATCGAGGAGATCATCGGCCTCGACGCCTCCAACGCGGTCATGACCAGCGCCAAGTCCGGCATCGGGATCGAGGACGTGCTCGAAGCCGTCGTCCAGCGCATCCCCGCGCCCAAGGGCAAGATCGACGCGCCGCTCACCGCCAGCCTCGTGGATTCGTGGTACGACCCCTATCTCGGCGTCGTCATCCTCGTGCGCGTAATCGACGGCAAGCTCACCAAGGGGCTCAACATCCGCTTCATGCAGGGCGGAACCCAGCACCTCGTCGACCGCGTCGGCTGCTTCACGCCCAAGCGCACCGACCTCAATGAACTCGGCCCGGGCGAAATCGGCTTCATCACCGCCCAGATCAAGGAGGTCGAGCAGGCCCGCGTCGGTGACACCATCACCACCGTGAAGGGCGGATCGGACACCCCGTTGCCGGGCTACAAGGAAGTCCAGCCGGTCGTCTTCTGCGGCCTCTTCCCGGTCGACGCCGCCGATTTCGAGAAGCTGCGCGAGAGCATCGCCAAGCTGCGCCTGAACGACGCCTCCTTCTCCTTCGAGATGGAAAGCTCCGCCGCATTGGGCTTCGGCTTCCGCTGCGGCTTCCTCGGCCTGCTGCATCTGGAAATCATCCAGGAACGCCTCAGCCGCGAATACGACCTCGACCTCATCACCACCGCGCCCAGCGTTGTGTACCGCATCCACCTCGGCCACTCGAAATACGAGGACGCCAAGGTGATCGACATCCACAACCCCGCCGATTGGCCTGACACCAACCGGATCGAGGTGATCGAGGAGCCGTGGATCAAGGCGGTGATCTACACGCCTGACGAGTACCTCGGCGCGATCCTGAAACTGTGCCAGGACCGCCGCGGCATCCAGACCGAGCTCACATACGTGGGCGGCCGCGCGCAGGTGACCTACGAACTGCCGCTCAATGAAGTGGTGTTCGATTTCTACGACCGGTTGAAGTCGATCAGCCGCGGCTACGCCTCCTTCGATTACGAGCAGATCGGCACGCGCGAGGGCGACCTCGTGAAGATGAACATCCTCGTCAACGCCGAGCCGGTCGACGCGCTGAGCCTGATCGTCCACCGCCACGTCGCCGAAGAACGCGGCCGCGGCATGTGCGAGCGCCTGAAAGACCTGATCCCCCGCCACCTGTTCAAGATCCCGATCCAGGCCGCGATCGGCGGCAAGGTGATCGCCCGCGAGACGATTGCGGCGATGCGCAAGGACGTGACGGCCAAGTGTTACGGCGGGGATATTTCCCGGAAGAAGAAGCTGCTGGACAAGCAGAAGAAGGGGAAGGCCCGGATGCGGGAGTATGGGAATGTCAGTATTCCTCAGGAAGCTTTCATTGCGGCGTTGCGGATGGGGGAGGAGTGAAGCCCCGCGCCTAGCGCAGGCGATTGCGCAGCAATCGACAAGCTAGAAGCGAGAGGCTGTAACTCCGGCCGGGGGCCGGCGGGCCTAAGCCCGTCCGAGCCCTTCGACGTCACGGCCGCGGCTTTGCCGCGGCTAACCTTCAATCCTCCCCATCAGGGGTCGTGAAGGGCCACGCGCCCTTATCGCTGACCGATTTTTGGTTCGCGCCAAGCTGCCAAGAAGCCAAGATGGCGGCGCTTGGAGCCAAAAAGGGTTTCACGCAGGGCCCCCAGAGGGGGGGAAGACCGCAAATCCTCCCCTTCAGGGGAGGGGGACCACCGGAGGTGGTGGAGGGGCGAGCAAGGCCAACCCCCCAAGCAACCACCCTACAAAGTGCTCCCCATCGCCGTCCTGATCGTGTCGAACACATCCGACAGCGTCAGCCCGAGCGACTGAAACGCAATAAGAGCCGCAATCGCGATCAGCGCGACGATCAACCCATATTCAATCGCGGTGGCCCCCGCCTCATCATCCCGCAGCTGCGTGAACATTGCAAACCCTTTCAATGCGTTGTGCAAAGGTGGGCGCGAAAGGTTGCCGAGATGTGGTGGGGTGTGGTTAAGACTGCGGCCGGAGCCTAGCGCAGACGTTTGGACAGCGAAAAGCAAGCTAGAAGTCAGAGGCCGCATTCCGGCCGGCGGGGATGCGAAGCAGAGCCCGTTCGACGTCATGGCCGCGGCTTTGCCGCGGCCGGCCTCTCTTCCCGTTCGCCCTGAGCTTGTCGAAGGGCTGACTTACTCTTTCGTAGTTGCGCGCAAACCAAGAAGTGTAGTGCTTCGATGAACTCAACACGGACGGTTTTCTTGACAGAAGTGGGCGCTTCCCCTTCCAGCTTGCCGGGGGCAATTCCAATGGTTGGTAACCGCTTGACTCTATTGCGCTGACGCAGGATCACTTGCGCATGGCTTTCGGTGTATTCATGCACAAGGATGGGTCGATTTACGACGACATCCCCGCTGTCCAATATCAATTTCCGAAAATCTATCTCAGTCGCGCTGAGCAGATGGTTGGTGACTGGGTCATCTACCTCGAATCAGGTAAAGTTCGATACTCTCGAGGCTATTTTGCCGCGGCGAAGGTTGAAAAAATTGTTCCTGACCCCCGGGCCGAAGATTTGTTTTTAGCTTTGATTGAAGTTGGTACTTATCTTGATTTCTCATCAGAAGTATCTTTTCGAGTTGGAGAAATGCCGGTTGAACTCGGTCTTTTGAATGAGGCCGGGAAGATTTCTGGGCGTGCCCAATCTGCTGTTCGCCCACTTTCCAACTCTGACTTCGCTCGCATCATCTCCTTGGGCCTGCCGGACGACCAAGCGCTTCCACGCGTTGGCGATCCCGAACCATTTGATCGCGTCCGGGAAGAACAGACGCCATTCGAAGTCGAACGCCCGCTTGTTCAGTCGCTTCTCAACCGCCCTTTCCGCGACCGCGCGTTTCGCCGCGCCGTGCTGCATGCCTATGACGGCCGCTGCGCGGTCACAGGCTGGCGGCTGGTTAACGGGGGAGGGCGGCTTGAAGCCGAAGCCGCGCATATTCGACCTGTTGAGCACGGCGGACCTGACTCGATCCGGAACGGCCTTGCCCTTTCAGGTACGGCCCATTGGATGTTCGATCGTGGCTTGATTGGCGTGGCCGACAACCACGAAATCATTGTTCACCGCAAGGTCAATGACCGTAGCGGGGTGGAGGCAATCATCAATTCTTCCGGCAAACTGATTGCGCCCTCGCGCGAGGCGGACCGCCCCCATCCGCAATTTCTGGATTGGCACCGTGAGTTTCACGCCTTCGCGGCCTAGACGCCAACTGAGCCCGCCCCTCCACCATCCTGCGGATGGTCCCCCTCCCCTGGAAGCGAAGCTGTCCCAAGGGGACAACGGGAGGATGCCTTCACCGCACCTTTTCAATCAGCGCCAGCGCCGCCTTGGGGTCAGCATCCACCATCCCCAATAGCGTCCGCGCGGGCGCATCGGGGGTGCGGCGGTGCTGTTCCCAGTCGCGCACGGTGCCGACCGGCACGCGCAATTTCTCGGCAAATTTAGCTTGGCTGAGTTTTGTCTTTGAGCGGATCGCCTTCACGTCCGGACCAGCGACGATGCGGCCTCGCGTCGTATCACCTTGCGCAAAGGCGATGGCATCTTCCAACCCGGCAGCGATTTTTTCAAACGCGGTTCCCATGATTATCGGCCTCCTTTGCCGTTCCAACTTTCTCTTAATGTTCCAACCATCGCACGAAGCGCATTGCGCTCTGATGGGGACAGGTTGGATTTCTCGCCCTTGCCGAACACGGTGAGTAGAAACACCGGAATATCATCGCCGCCGAAATACCAGACGATGCGATAGCCACCGGACTTCCCCTTGCCGCGACCAGCCAGTCGTGCCTTGCGAACACCGCCTGTGCCTTGCATGATGTCCCCATCTTCTGGGACGGTAGCGACCAGATCGACCGCAGCCGTCATTTCCTCGGAGGACATTCCCGCGTCCTTGGCGGCGCGCAAATAACTCCCAGTTTCAATTACGGACTGCATCGCGATACTATACGGCAAAGCCGTAGTCATGGCAAGAATCAAAAATACGGCAATGCCGTACCACTGCTCATATCTCTCATCCTTCAGCGCCCATTCCGTTCTCGGTTCGCGCCTTCACTCGTCCTTTGGCCCCGGCAACCCCTTCACCTCGGGCGGATCAAAGCGATCACCCGACGCATTCCACTTCACATCCAGCACCTCGCGGGTCTTGGCGTCGGCCTTCATCGCGTCGAGGTCGCGGTTGCGCAAGGATATGAAGTGGGCCCAGGCGGTGCGGGTTTCCTCGGTGAGCGCGGCCCAGCGGTGTTCGGACTCGTGGCGCAAGCGGAGGCGGATTTCCTCGACCTTGCGGTCGATGCTGCGGCGGACATCCTCGGCTGAGACCTGGGGCTTGCTGGCCTCGTGCTCGGCAATCCATTCCTGCTTGAGCCGGTCGAGCTGCATCTGGCTGACCGCGTTGAGGCCTTTCGGTCCGCCGCCCGCCGCGAAGCGCTCGGGTGCGCGGTTGCGCAGGATGAACATCAGCAGGCGGTCGTTGTAACGGGTGCGGGTGCCGATGAGCTTGCCGTAGGAGTAGAGCGGTTCCTCCACGCCGTTGAGCGCGCGGTCCATCACCACATCCTCGATGCGGGCCACGCCAAGCTGGAGCGCGGCCTCCCATGCGGCGCGGAAGCTCTCGGCGCCGGGCTGGCGGCGCAGGTGGTAGGCACCCTCGGCGCTCATGTCGACGGCGCGGGCGGCGGCCTTGACCGAGCCGGTGTCGGCCAGCGCCTCGATGAAGGCGATCTGGCGCGCGGGGGTCCAGCCGTCATGGCGCTCGTACTGGCGGGGGACGGGGGCGAAGGGGGGCAGCTCTCCCTGCGCGACAGGGAGGCGGGCGGTGCGGGGGTCTGATCGTCGGGTCATGGGGGAGGTGGATCACAAAACGCCGGAGTAGGAAAATCGGGAGGGGCCGCCGCGGCAAAGCCGCGACGTCGAACGGGTTCGCCAAGCCGACCCGCCGGCCGGGCTTCCGCCTCTCATGCCCAAGCCTTCGGCTTTGGGCATAGGGCATCAGCCTTCACTTGGCGTTCAGCGCGGGGCTGGCTATAGGGTCGGGCATGTCGACCAAGCTCACCACTCGTCTCGCGCAGGCAGCGCTCGCCGCCGCCACTCTTGCGACCCTCTCCGCCTGTGCCGGGAGCACCGAGGGCAAGGACGTCGCCTACGTCGCGCGCGATGTCGAATCGCTCTATGCCGAGGCGCAGCGGCGGTTGGACAAGGGCAACACCTTGCAGGCCGCAGCGCTGTTTGACGAGGTGGAGCGCCAGCACCCCTATTCGCCCTGGGCCCGCCGCGCCCAGCTGATGAGCGCGTTCAGCTATTACATCGCGCGCGATTACAACAAGGCGATCCAGAACGCGCAGCGGTTCCTGTCGATCCACCCGGGCAACAAGGACGCGCCTTACGCCTATTATCTGATCGCGCTCAGCTATTACGAGCAGATCAGCGACGTGAACCGCGACCAGAAGATCACCGAGCAGGCGCAGACCGCGCTGCGCGAGGTCAACCGGCGTTTCCCGCAGAGCGAATATGCGGCCGACGCGCGGTTGAAGCTCGATCTGGTGGCGGATCACCTCGCGGGCAAGGAGATGGAGATCGGCCGCCACTATCAGCGCATGGGCCTGTGGCTCGCGGCGGATATGCGGTTCCGGAACGTGGTCGAGAAGTTCGACACCACCAGCCACACGCCCGAGGCGCTCTACCGCCTCACCGAAAGCAGCCTCGCCCTCGGCGTGCGGGAGGAAGCGGTGAAGTATGCTGCGGTGCTGGGTGCGAACTACCCCGGCAGCGAGTGGTACGACCGCGCCTTCAAGCTGGTCGGCAAGCACGCCGAGGGTGTGACGGCGAGCTGATTGGTCCGGTCACGGTCAGGCCTGGCCTGGCCTGGCAGCGCGCGGCCTCCCCTTATAGTGATCCTCCCCACCGGGTGAGCGCGCACCCGCGCGCCGTGCAGCCGTGCAAGCCATCGCCGCCCCCGACCCGGCGTGTAACCGGAATGCCACATTCATATCCAAACATCTGTCAACATAGTAATTTAGTTATACATGACCGCGCTGATCGGTAACTTTCGGGCCCTGTACGCCAATTCTACCGATGAGGAACAAACTCGATGTCCATCCGCACGACCTTCAAGGCGGGCAGCGCTCTGCTCGTCCTCGCCGTTGCCAGCGCCGCGCAGCCTGTGCTCGCGCAGGAAGAAACTGTCTCTGAGGAGGCCGAGGCTGCTGCCCCCGAAGACACCATCATCGTTACCGGGACGCGCCGCACCGACCGGACAATTGCCGAAAGCACCGTACCGATCGACGTGATCGGGTCCGAGGCGCTGCTCAACCAGGGCACGACCGAGACCAATCGGTTGCTCAACAATCTGGTGCCCTCGTTCAACTTCCCGCAGCCTTCGTTGACCGACGGCACGGACTCGCTGCGCCCGGCAACCTTGCGAGGGCTGGCGCCCGATCAGGTGCTGGTGCTGGTGAATGGCAAGCGTCGCCATTCCTCGGCGCTGCTCAATCTCAACGGATCGGTCGGACGCGGATCGACCGGGGTCGACATGAACACGATCCCGCCGCTGGCCATCGAACGGATCGAAGTGCTGCGCGATGGCGCCGCTTCGCAATATGGTTCCGATGCGATTGCCGGGGTGATCAATATCCAGCTGAAAAAGCGCGAAGGTGGCCGCGCGCAGGTGACCTACGGCAAGTATATCACCACCATGGAAGGCGTGGGGCAGGTTGCCAGCGTCGCGCCGACGACAACTGCGAACGGCGATCCGGCGATCACCTTCACCGGTGAAGATCGCAAGCGGCGCGACGGCGACACCGTGACACTGGCCGCCAATTTCGGCCTGCCGGTGGGCGATACAGCCTATGTGAACATCACCGGCGAATATAAGGATCGCAATCCCACCAACCGGTCTGGCCCGGATATTCGCCGCCAGTATTCCGGCATCGGCGATCCGCGCGAAACCACGATCAATCGTTACAACCACCGCTTCGGTGACGGCGAGTCCGAGGACGTGAACATCTTCGTCAACTCCGGCGTGGAAATCGGCACCACTTTCGAACTTTATGCCTTCGGCAGCTATGGCAGCCGCGTCGCCAACGGTGCCGGTTTCTATCGCCGTGCGAATGACGCCCGCAACCGTGACTTTGCCAATGGCGGTGCGCCATTCTACGCGGACGGCTTCCTGCCGTTTATCGATGCCGATATTGAAGATATCGCCGCCGCTATGGGCGTGCGCGGGGAGGCTGGCGGCTGGAACCTCGATCTGTCGGTCAACTACGGCACCAACCGCATTGATTACGGCGTGTCAAACAGCTGGAACGCATCGCTCGGCGGGCTGGTTAGTCCGACGGAATTTGAGGCGGGCGGTCTTCGTTCCGGCCAGACCTCGGTCAATTTCGATGCCCAGCGCAGCATTGATTTGGGCATTGGCGACAGCTCGTTCGCGGTCGGCGGCGAATGGCGTAACGAGAACTACAAGATCGTGCCAGGTGAGGAGGCGAGCTATATCGCCGGGCCGTTCACCTTCTCCAACGGGGCGGCACCGGGCGCACAGGTGTTCCCCGGATTCCAGCCTTCGACCGCAGTCGATGCCTCGCGCGATAGCTTTGCCGTCTATGCGGAGCTCGATACCGATCTGTCGGACATGTTCAACGTCCAGATCGCCGGGCGTTACGAGAACTTCTCGGATTTCGGTGACACGCTGAACGGCAAGATCGCCGCGCGGTTCGAGCCGGTTGAAGGGCTGGCCTTGCGCGGATCGGCGTCGACGGGCTTCCGCGCCCCGGGCCTTGCGCAGCAGTTCTTCTCCACCACCTCGACCAACAATGTCACCGGCATCGGGTTGGTCGAGATCGGTACCTTCCCGGTCAATTCCCCGATCGCCGTTGCGCTGGGTGCGCAACCTCTCGAAGCGGAAAAGTCCGTCAATCTCGGCGCTGGCCTGGTGTTCACCATGATCGACCGGCTGAGCGTGACGGTCGATTACTACAACATCAAGATCAATGACCGGATCGTGCTAACGGAAAACCTGCAAGGCGCAGACGTGGTCGCGTTGCTGCAAAATGCCGGGGTGGTCGGCACTTCGGCGCGGTTCTTCATCAACGGGATCGACACCCGCACGCAGGGTCTCGATATCGTCGCGAGCTACCGCGTGCCCGATTTCGGGATGGGCAATTTCACTCTGACGGCGGGATACAACGTCAACGATCAGGAGATTACGGACCGGGCGACCTTCTCCGGGTTCGATCCGCAGCGCCTGTTCGGCCGCCCGGAAAGCTTCCGCCTGACCGATGGCCAGCCTTCAAACAAACTCAATGTCGGGCTTGATTGGTCCATGAACGCGCTGGGCGCTACGCTGCGGGCCAACCGCTTTGGTTCGGTTTTCCTGCCCATCGGGTCGAACAACAATCTGGCGATTGCCGAAGGCGATGCGCCGGGGGATCTCACGCTGTCGCCCAAGTGGGTGGTCGATCTGGAAGTTCGTTTCAACCCGGCGGAAATGGTGCAGCTGGCGGTGGGCGCGAACAACCTGCTGGACGAATATCCCGACCGTTTGCCCTTCGGCACGGTTGACGGGTTCAACTTCGGCCAGAACCAGAGCTTCCTGCCCTATTCCTCGCAGTCGCCGTTCGGCTTCAGCGGGCGGTTCCTGTATGGCCGGGTAAGCGTGGAGTTCTAAACTGCGCGCAGCAGCACAAGGGGGGTGCGGCTGGCCCGCACCCCTTTGGCCGGCGCCCCATGATTTGCGCGACTTTTGGGGATTGGCGCGCCTTCCGCAGGTGACGCGGGCCGGGCTATGCGCTATCTGTTCTCCTGCCCATGCTGACCCGCCTGTCCATCCGCAACATTGTGCTTATCGAAGCGCTCGATCTTACCTTCGCGCGTGGGCTGGGCGTGCTGACGGGGGAGACGGGGGCGGGTAAGTCGATCCTGCTGGATGCGCTGGGGCTCGTGCTGGGCGACCGTGCGGAAACATCCCTGGTGCGCGCCGGGGAGGACAAGGCGAGTGTTACCGCCAGCTTTGAGTTCGCCGCGCTGCCGGGGGGCATTGCTGCTGCGCTCGACGATGCCGAGATCGCCATCGAGCCGGGAGAGCCGCTGTTGATCCGGCGGCAAGTTCGCGTTGATGGCGGCTCCAAGGCCTTCATCAATGATCAACCCGCCAGCGTTGCGCTGCTGCGCGAATTGGCGCCTGCGCTGGTGGAACTGCACGGCCAGCATGATGACCGGGGCCTTGTCAATCCGCGCGGCCACCGGCTCCTGCTGGATCGCTATGCCGGGACCGACACCGCTGGGCTCGAGCGCGCTTATGCCGATTGGGCGCGCACCGAAGCGCAGCTTTCTGAAGCGCGTGGCGCGGTCGAGCAGGCCAAGGCCGATCAGGATCTCCTGATCGCGCACCTTGCTGAACTCGCTGCGCTGGAGCCGGTCGCGGGGGAGGAAGCGCGGCTCGCCGGTGCGCGGGCGGATATGCAGAAGGGCGAGAAGCTCTCGGATGATCTCGAAACGCTGCGGCACTTGTGGGAAGGCTCGGATTCGCCGCTGGCGTCCTTGCGGGTCGCTGCGCGCAAGCTCGACCGGATTGCCGAACAGCACGCGCTGCTGGCCGAAGCGCTCGCCGCGCTCGACCGTGCGGTGATCGAGGCGACCGAGGCGGAGGACAAGCTGCGCGCTGCGGCCGAGGCGCTGGTGCATGATCCGCACGAATTGGAGCGCGCCGAGACTCGCCTGTTCGAACTGCGGGCGGCGGCGCGAAAGCATCGCTGCGAGGTCGATGATCTGCCCGAACTGATGCGGACGATGCGCAGCCGATTGGATGCAATCGAGGGCGGGGAGGCGCAGCTCGACGCGCTGGAAGCCGCTGCCAAGGAAGCGCGCACGGCTTACGTTGCGGCCGCCGAGGCGGCGCACACTGCGCGGGCGGCGGGCGCGGAACGGCTGGATGCAGCGGTGGCGGCTGAGCTTGCGCCGTTGAAGCTGGACGCCGCCCGGTTCCGCACCGCGATCACCCCGCTGCCCGAAGAGCGCTGGAACGCGCACGGGATGGACGCGGTGGAGTTCCTGATCTCAACCAACCCCGGTGCGGATTTCGCGCCTTTGGGCAAGATCGCGAGCGGCGGGGAATTGTCGCGCTTCATCCTCGCGCTGAAGGTCGCGCTGGCCGAGCAGGGCGGGGCCGCGACGATCATCTTTGATGAAATCGACCGGGGTGTCGGCGGCGCGGTGGCGTCTGCCATCGGCGAGCGATTGGCTCGGCTGGCGTCGCAAGAGGGGCAATTGCTGGCGGTGACCCACTCGCCCCAGGTCGCGGCGCGCGGGGGACAGCATTACCTGATCGCCAAGGCTTCGAGTGGGATCGTGACCAAGACCAGCGTCGTGCTGCTTGACCAGGCCGGGCGACAGGAGGAGATCGCGCGGATGCTGTCCGGGGCGGAGGTGACGCCCGAGGCCCGCGCGCAGGCGGACCGGTTGCTGGAGGGCGTGTGATGCGCCTGTTCCCGCTTCTCCTGCTCACCGCCGCCTGCGCCCCCACCACACCCGCGCCCGAGGAGGCTCCGACGCTCGTGCAACCCAACAACGCGACCTATGGCACCGACGCCAACCTCGCGCCTTCCGCGCCCGACGCGATCTGGCGCTATGCCGACCATCCGCGCGGGTTTGCGGAGTTGCGCCTGCCGGAGGGGGAAGGCCCGTTTCCGCTGGCAGTGATCTATCACGGCGGATGCTGGAAGACCGGGATCGCCTCGCAGGCCTATATGGCCCCGCTCGCCACGCGTTGGCAGCAGCTTGGCATCGCCACGCTCAATGTCGATTACCGCGAGGTCGGAGACGGGGGCGGCTGGCCGGGGTCGTTTGAGGATTGGGCGGCTTCGGCCGAGCTGATCGACCAGATAGCAGCGCGCTATCCCATCGACCGTGCGCGCGTTACGCTGGTCGGCCATTCGGCGGGCGCGCTGCCCGCGCAGTGGTTGGCGAGCGCGCAGGGCGAAGATGGCCCCGTTGGCAAGCGCGCCGCGCTCACAGCCCGCGCTGCGATCGTGCTCGACGGGCCGGGCGATGTCGGGGCGGAGCGTTCGGCCTTCGACACGCTGTGCCAATTCTCGGCGGTCGATCCCTTCATCGGCGCCCCGCCTGATGCCGCGCGCGATCGCTATGCTGCGATTTCGCCTGCCACCCATGCGCCGCAGCTTGCGGAGCTGCTGTTCGTGCAGGCCAAGCTGCCCGCGCCGTCTGCCGTGACGCAGGCCGCGCTCGGGTCGGGCGGGGCGAAGGTGGCGGTGCGCGAGAATGTCGGCATGAGCCACTTTGCCATCATCACGCCCGGCAACCCCGTCTACACCGCCAATGAGGCGGCGATGCTGGGTGTGCTCAAGGGCGGTGAATGACCCGTTGCCCGCCGCCGCTGCGGCGCGCTATGCTGCGGCAGTTCAAGGGGGAGGGACGATCATGAAGCCTGTCATTTCGCTGCTGGCGCTAGCCACAATGCTTGCCTCCTGTGCGCCCGCCGCGCCGGTTGCTGTGGCCCCGTCAGTGCCTGACCCGCGCTTTGCCGTGACCGATACCGCCGACTACGATCCGATGTCGATCAATACGCTCTCTGCCGCCGCACCGACGCTCAAAGTCGCTTACGGCACCGCGTCCGACCGGCAATATGGGGAGTTGCGGATGCCCAAGGGCAAGGGTCCGTTCCCGCTCGCGGTGCTCTACCACGGCGGGTGCTGGGCGGGCATGGGCGGCACGGCCAACCTCGCCGCGCTCGCCAGTTTCCTCGCGGCGAACGGCGTTGCCACCTGGTCGCCAAGCTACCGCGAGATCGGATCGGGCGGCGGCTGGCCCAACACCTTTGCCGACTGGGCGCAGGGTCTCGGCTATGTGAAGACACTCGCGCGCGATTATCCGCTCGATCTGTCGCGCATCACCGTGATGGGCCATTCCGCCGGAGTGACGCCGGTGATGTGGCTGGCAACCGGCGACAAGGGCGATGCCGTGGTCACCGGCGAATTGCCAAGGGTGACGGCCGCAGTGGCCATCGACGGGCCGCTCAGGATTGCCGATTTCGTCGGGGCGGATGCAATGATCTGCGGCGCGCCGGTGATCGCGACCATGATGGGCGGCACGCCTGCCCAGCAACCGGCACGCTACGCGATGCTTGATCCGCTCGCCAACAAGCCCCTCGTTGGTAAGTTGCTGGTGATTGATGGCGCATTGCCCGATCCCGATCCGGCGATGCTGGAGGGGTTGCGCGCGCAGGGCATCGCGGTCGAGGTGATCGGCGTGTCGCAGGACCAGCACTTCAACATGCTGGTGCCGGGCACCAAGGATTTTGCCGCCATCGGCCCGGCGCTGCTGGACATTGCAGGCGGGCGCTGAGTAAGCGGACCGCATGAGTATCGACGGGCTGAACGAGGCGGATGCCGCCAATGAGATGATGCGGCTGGCGCGTGCCATCGCCAGGCACGACCGCTTGTACCACGCCGAGGATTCGCCGGAGATTTCCGACGCTGAATATGACGCGCTCGTCCGCCGGAATGCCGAGCTTGAAGCTGCCTTTCCGCATCTGATCCGCGAGGATTCCCCCTCGCGCAAGGTGGGCCATGCCATCGCCGCCTCGCCGCTCGGCAAGGTTGCACACGAGGTTCGGATGATGAGCCTCGACAACGCCTTCAGCCCGGACGAAGTGGCCGAGTGGCTGGCCCGGATGCGCCGGTTCCTCAACCTGCCCGAAGGCGAGCCGCTGGCGGTGACCAGCGAGGACAAGATCGACGGTTTGTCCTGCTCGCTGCGCTACGAAAACGGAGTGCTGGTGCGCGCCGCGACGCGCGGTGACGGGCAGGTCGGCGAGGATGTGACGGCCAATGTCGCGCATATACCCGACATCCCGCAAAGCCTGCCTCAAGGGGTGCCCGCAGTGTTTGAAGTGCGCGGAGAGGTCTATATGGAAAAACAGGCCTTTACCGCACTCAATGCTGCGCAGCATGAGGCGGGCGGAAAGTTGTTTGCCAACCCGCGCAATGCGGCGGCGGGGAGCCTGCGGCAGAAGGATGCAAGCGTCACTGCCAAGCGGCCCTTGCGCTTCTGGGCCCATGGCTGGGGTGCGGCTTCGGCAGTGCCGGGAGCGACCCAGGCCGAGGTGGTTGAAATGCTGCGAGCGTGGGGCTTCCCGGTATCGCCGCTGTTCGCTCGCGTCGTTGGCGGAGCGGATGAGCTGGTGACGCAATTCAATGCCATCGGCGCGGCACGGCCCAGTCTGCCCTACGATATCGACGGCGTGGTCTATAAACTCGATCGGCTCGATTGGCAGGAGCGGCTGGGCTTTGTCGCCAAGGCCCCGCGCTGGGCGCTGGCGCACAAGTTCCCGGCCGAGCGCGCTGAAACCGTGGTGCAGGGGATCGACATTCAGGTCGGGCGCACCGGCAAGCTGACCCCGGTGGGCAGGCTCGCCCCCGTGCTGGTCGGCGGGGTGACGGTCACCAATGTCACGCTCCACAACCGCGACGAGATCGCGCGGCTGGGCCTCAGGATCGGCGACCGTGTCGTGATCCAGCGCGCGGGCGATGTGATCCCGCAGGTGGTCGAGAACCTGACCCGCGAAGACCCGCGCGAGGCCTTCCCGTTCCCCGATCACTGCCCCGAATGCGGCAGCGAGGCGGTGGCCGAGGAAGGCGAGGTCGATGTGCGCTGCACCGCAGGCCTGATCTGCCCGGCGCAGCGCACCCAGCGGCTCGAACATTTCGTCAGCCGCAAGGCGCTCGATATCGAAGGGCTGGGCGAAAAGACGATTGCGCAGTTCTTCGCGCTCGGCTGGCTCGAAAGTCCGGCGGATATCTTCCGGCTGCGCAAGCGGCGTGGCGCGATTCTGGAGCTTGAAGGCTGGCAGGAGAAGTCCGTCGACAATCTCCTCGCCGCGATTGAAGCCAAGCGCACGCCCGATGCGGCCCGGCTGCTGTTCGCGCTCGGCATTCGCCACGTCGGCGAGGTGACGGCGCGGGATCTGATGAAGAATTTTCACACGCTCGAAGCCCTGCGCGCAGCGGCAGAGCGCGCGCAATCCTCCCCATCAGGGGAGGGGGACCATCCGCAGGATGGTGGAGGGGCAGGTGCGGCTGATCCGGATGGCGAGAATGGGGAGCAGCCACCTGTGCCCCTCCACCCCGACCCTGCGGGTCGCGGTCCCCCTCCCCTGAAGGGGGAGGATTTGCTGGCGATTGACGGGATCGGTCCCTCTGTCGTCGAAGCGCTAGGCGATTTCTTCCACGAACCGCACAATGTCGCGGTGTGGGAAGACCTGCTCGGTGAAGTCACCCCGCCGCGTTTCGAGGTAAAAACCGTCGCCAGCCGGGTTGCGGGCAAGACGGTGGTGTTCACCGGCAAGCTCGAAACCATGAGCCGTGACGAGGCCAAGGCGCAGGCCGAACGGCTGGGTGCGAAGGCGGCCGGTTCGGTGTCCGCGAAAACCGATCTGCTGGTCGCAGGGCCGGGAGCGGGATCGAAGCTCAAGAAGGCTGCCGAACTCGGGATCGAAGTGGTAGACGAGGCGGGCTGGGCGGCGATTGTCGCCGAAGCCGGTTGAATCTGCGCGAGAAGGAATGCCCATGATCACGGCCAGTCGCACAAGCGGGCTGCTTGCTATCTTGGCCCTCGCGCTTGCTGTCCCCTGTCTGGGACGGGAACCCCCGGTCGTTCAGGCCGCCCAGGATTCGACCTCCGAAACGGTCACCATCCCCTTCGCCCCGCCGCTTGGCACGCCCGTCACCTACGCCTTGCGGTTCGAGCGCAAGCGCCCGAGCGGTGACAGCGTGATCGATTTCGAACAGCAGCTGACCTTTGACCGGATCGCCAGCGGCTATGTGCTGCGGCTGGAGACATTGGCCTTTGCCAGCGAAGGCCAGCGGTTCGATCTGGCCGACAAGCGGGTGCTGGATGCCGTGCCAGCGGCGCTGCGGGTCTATCTCCTGCCCATGACGGTCGAGCTTGATGCATCGGGAGAAATGGTGCGGATGCTTGACTGGGACGCGATGCGCGAGGCCTTGAACCAGCTGCCCGAGGCGGCTGCGGCCATGTCCGGTGCGCCGCTGAACGAAGCGGCGATTGTTGCGGTCAGAAGCGTCCTTGACCCGATCATCAATGCCTCCCCCGAGGAAGCTCCGGCAATGATCATCCGCGGTTGGCCGAACGTGCTGGGTTATGGCGGGGCTGAACTGGTTCCGGGCGAGACCGTCGAGGCTGAAACCGAAGTGACCGGCGGCATCCTGACCACGCCGCTTCCGGCGGTGGTGCAGGGATCGCTGAATCGAACGCCCGAGGGCAATTTGCGTGTGTTTCAGACCACGCTCTACGATCCGGCAGAGATGCGGGCGGCCACCCTTGCGACGGTTGAAAGGTTGAAGGCACAAGCAGGAAGAGCGGGTGGCCCAAAGCCGGGCGATGCATTTCAGTCGATCACCATCACGGATGATGTGGAGATCGAGCTCGACCCGCTCACCGGATTGCCGATCTCCGCCAGACTGGCGCGGATCACCAGCGCCGCCACCAGAACCGAATCCCAGGTCGGCGGCGAGATCACGACGATTCGGCGGATCGAACCTTGAGCGACCTGCTGCGCGACCTTCACCCTCAGGCCTTGCGCATCGCAGCCTTGCTTCGCGCGCGGGGCGAGAAGGTGGCGGTTGCAGACGGGGCCACTGGCGGCTTGATTGCGGCCACGCTTCTGACCGTTCCCGGCGCGCTCGATGTCTTTATGGGCGGCGGGGTGGTCTATTCCTTTCGCGCCCGCGATGTGCTGTTCGCTCTCCCGCGTGACGCCTACAAGGGGATGCGCGGTGCGACTGAAGACTACGCATTGCTTCAGGCCCGCGCCATCCGCGACAATTTCGGGGCGGATTGGGGGCTTGCCGAAAGCGGTTCGGTCGGCGGGTCGTCGCATCCTTCCGGCGCTCCCGCCGGGCGCTCGGTTGCCGCGCTGGCGGGCCCGTGCGGGGAGCATACCCGCCTCATCGAAACCGGCAGCGATGACCGGATCGCCAATATGGCCGCCTTCACCCGCAATGCGCTGCAGGCTTTCGAGGATGCGCTGGTCGCGGCAGACCCCGCCTGATCCTTGCAAGCCGGAGGCGTTCGCAGCCAAGTTACTGTGTGGTAAGGCTGGTCATGCTAATGCAGAATGGTAAACCATGTGGGGCGATATGGCAGGCTATCTTCAGACATTGATGCGCGACCTTGAATCGCCGGTGGAAGTGCGGCGGTTCGGCTCTGGCTGGTTCGCCGGGTTCTTCGGCCTGCTGTTTGCTATCAGCGGGCTGGTGATGGTCGTCGCGCTCAAATTCCCGGCCTGGTTCACGACGCCCGAATTGCAGATCGTGCGCGACTGGGGCGGATTTCGCACCGCGATCCATGTGATCCTGCTGACGAGCTATGCGCTTGCGTTGCTGAGCCTGCTGCTGCGCCCGAGGAAGGTGCTGGGGATGACGGCGCTCGGTATCGGCCTTGGCGCGGCATTGCTGGGCGGCGCGTCCGTCGAAGCGGACAATGCCGGCGGCTGGGGGATGTTCTTCGGGCTCGATTTCTTCATCGTCAATCTGCTGGCGACTGGCTTCATGTACGCCCCGCTTGAACGCTTCGTGCCGCACCGGCGCGAACAACGCCTGTTCCGCAATGAATGGCGCGAGGACCTGTTCTACTTCCTGGTCAGCTCGATGTTCGTGCAGATTCTCGCGTTCCTGTCGTTGGCGCCGTCGCAGATCATCAACGCCAATACGAGCAATTGGCAGGCGTTCCGCGCGATGGTCGCCGACCTGCCGTGGCTGGTCCAGTTTGCCATCGTGCTGGTCGCGTCAGACATGCTGCAATACTGGTACCACCGCCTGTTCCATAAGGTGCCCTTCCTGTGGGGCTTCCACGCGGTGCATCACAGCGCCAAGTCGATGGACTGGCTGGCGGGATCGCGGATGCATGTGGTCGAGGTGGTCTTGCTGCGCGCGGTGACATCGCTGCCGCTGTTCACGCTGGGCTTCGGCGCGTCGGTGATGCAGGCCTATATCGGCTTCATCTATGTCTGGTCCTCGCTGCTGCACGCCAATGTCGGGGGCAACTTCAACCGGCTCGGCCACTGGATCGCCACGCCGCGCTTCCACCATTGGCATCACGGGCTGGAACGCGAGGCCTTCGACGTGAACTTCGCGATCCACTTCCCCTGGATCGACAAGCTGTTCGGCACCTTCCATCTACCGGAGGACCGCTGGCCCAAGGATTATGGCATCCCCGAAGACGTGCCGCGCGGCTATGGCCCGCAGTTCCTGTACCCCTGGACCCGGACCGGGAAGAAGACCGAGGAACCCGGCGCCGAGCCCGCGGAATAATTTTCACAAGGCCTGTCGATTCCGGCTTGCGGCCCGCGTCTCCCTGTCAGAGCCTCGCCGTTCCGGCGGGGTGGATGACGGAGACGGACCCATGCAATTCATGCTGATGATCAACGAGGATGAAAGCGCCTATGCGGGCGAGGGCGGCGCGGCGCTGCTGGAAGCGACGCTGGCCGGGCACATGAAGCTGGCCGAGGATCTTGTGGCGGCCGGCGTGCCGTTCTCCGGCGAGCGGCTCAAGCCTGCCGCGATGGCAACCACGATCCGCTGGGATAATGGCGCGGCAACTCTGCATGACGGCCCCTTTGCTGAAACGCACGAAGAACTTGGCGGCTTCTACATCATCGATGTCGCCAGCCTTGATGAAGCGCTCGAATGGGCCAAGCGCATTCCGGTGCCCAAAGGCGGGATCGAGGTGCGCCCGGTCTGGCCGATGCAGGGGTGACGCTTCAGGCCGATCTGGCCCAGACGATCATGGCGGCGCGGCCCCGCGTGGTCGCCGCGCTCGCCGCCCAATTGCGCGATCTGGATGCGGCAGAGGAGGCCTTCGCCAATGCCGCCGCGTCCTGCATCGCGCTCGCCGAACCGCCGCGCGATGTCGCCGCCTGGCTGTTCGTCGCGGCCAAGCGGCGCGCGGTGGATGCGATCCGCAAGGCGCGCAGCGAGGCGCGGACCGCTGACGCCTTGGGAGATGTGAGCGACATGGCTGACATCCTCGAACTACCCGAACCGATCCCGGATGAGCGCCTGCGGCTGCTGTTCATCTGCTGCCACCCGGCGCTGGGGGCCGAGGTGCGCGCGCCGCTCGCATTGAAGGTGATCTGCGGCCTGCCGGTAGCGGTCATTGCGCGGCTGTTCGTGGTGAGCGAGCCGACCATGTTCCAGCGCATCACCCGCGCCAAGGCCAAGGTGCGCGAGGCTGGGATCGCGTTCGAACTGCCCCCGCGCAAGGCGTGGCCCGAGCGGCTGAGCGCCGTGCTGCTGGCGCTCGAACTCGCCTTCACCGCCGCCTATGCCGATGCAGGCGGGGAGCTGTCAGCGGCGCTGGAGGAGGATTTTGGCGCGGAGGTCGAGCGGCTGGCGATGCTGGTCGCCGAACTGCTGCCGCAAGAGCCCGAGGCGCTTGGCCTTGCCGCACTGGTGCTGCTCGTCCGGTCGCGCGCCGGGGCGCGGCTCGATGGGGAGGGCGCGATGGTGCCTCTGTCGCAACAGGATGTTGCCCTGTGGGACTATGCGCGGATCGCTGCGGCGCGCGGATTGATGGACCGGGCGGCTGCCTTGGCGCGATCGGGGCCGTATCAAGTGATGGCCGCGATCCAACTCACCCACGCCCGCCGCGCGTTCGACGGTATGGTAGATTGGAGCGCGGTGCTGCGGCTCTATGACGTGCTGCTCGCGCTGCGACCGTCGCCGATGGTGGCGTTAAGCCGCGCGCTGGCTGTGGCGCAGGTTGAGGGTGCTGAGGCTGGGCTGGCGGCGTTCGACGCGCTTCCGGCCGAGCGGCTGGCGCTGGCGCGACCTTACCATGTGGCGCGCGCCGATCTGCTGGCGCGGGCTGGGCGGGTGGGAGAGGCGGCGGCGGCGCTGGATTCGGCGCTCGCGCTTGCGCCGCCAAAGGCCGAGCGATTGCTCCTTGAGCGGCGGCGGGCCGCGCTTACCTGACGCGCCGCCGGCGCAGCCACAGAATCGCCCAGTCGCCGCGTTGGAGCCGAGCGGCCATGCGGAACCCGGCCCGGTGCATCGCGCGCTTGACCGCGGCTTCCTGCTCGCCCGCCAGCAAACCGGCGAGCAGCAGGCTGCCACCCGGCGGCACCGCTTTGGCGAAATCGGGCGCGAGGCCGACCAGCGGTCCGGCGAGGATGTTGGCGATCAGCAGATCATAAGGCCCGCGCAATTGCAGCAGCGGATCGTCCATCCCGTCGGCCACGATCATCACCGCCTCGCCGGCACCGCCGCCCATCGGGACAGCGTTGAGCCGCGCGTTCTCCTCGACCACGCCCACGCACACCGCGTCGATATCGGTGAGCGTGCACAGCGCACGCGGCCACAGCGCCAGCGCGGCAAAGCCCAGCAGGCCCGTGCCGGTGCCGATGTCAGCCAGATTGCGGGCGATCACGCCGCTCGCTTTCATGTGGCCCAGCATTTCGAGACACCCGGCCGTGGTCTTGTGCTGGCCGGTGCCAAACGCTTGGCTGGCGGGTATCACAAAGTCGATCAGGTCGGGATCGGCAGGGTAATCGGGCGTGTGGACGTGGAACAGGCCCGCGCGGATTGGCGGGGCGTTGTGCTGGCTCAGCGTCACCCAGTCTTCGGGCGGCAATTCCTCGACTGTGATCTTGGGTGCCTTGCCCTCAAACAGCCCGGCAAGTGCAGCCTTCTCCGCCTTGCCCGGCTTGCGCGGATACCAGCCTTCGAGCACCCAGTCGTCGGGCTTGTCCTCCGCTTCCTCGCGGCCCGCGATGACGAGTTCGTAGTCCCACTCGTCGATCAGATCATGCGCCAGCAGCGCGGCCTGCACGATGGGCTTGGGTGCTAAGAGAGAAAGTTTCCAGGTAGAGGTCATTGCGCCGCCGCTTCCTTGGCGAGTCGGCCATCAAGCGCCTTGGTCTTGCTGTCGGCATAGGCCGCGCAGGTCATGCCGCCCACCATCGTCCCGGTGCGCGCCCGGGTGAGCATGTCGCTGGCCGAGGGGTGGGGGGTCAGCAACATGCCGCATTCGAGCGGACGCAGCCGGGCAATTCCGCGCCGGAACATGGCGACATAGTCCGGATGGTCGGTAAAGCGGTAATCATCGGCACTGACCGGCGAGAGGCTGTCGGCGTAGACGATAGTGACACAGCCGCCGACGTCGCAGCTTTCCCATTGCCAGCTCATCGCGCCGATGGTGTGGCCGGGGGTGGCGAAGCCGGTGATTTCCAGTCCGTCGATCTTCACCAACTCGCCGTCCGCGACGGCGCGGATGGTGCCGGTGACCGGCGCCATCGGTGCGTGCAGCCCGGCTTGCGGATCGCGCGGATCGTCCTTGCCGGTGCGGATCACCTCGGTTGCGCCAGCGCCAACCAGCACGGGTGCGCCGATCAGGCCTTGTAGCCGGGCAAACCCGCCGACGTGGTCAAAGTGCTCATGGCTCCCCACGATCACCTTCACGTCGGACAGCTTGACGCCGAGGCTCTCGATATTGGCGGCAATCGCTTCTGAGCCTTTGGCAGTTCCGCTGTCGATAAGCACCGCGCCATCCTGGCCCCGGACCAGCAGCGCGGTGATCCCGCAGGTGCCGACATACCAGGTGTCGCCGTGGATATGGAACGGCTCGGTCGGCTTGTCCCAATCATCAAAATCTTTGCAGACCTTGCCAAAGCGCACCATGTCGTCGGAATGCTGCGCGTCCTCGACCTTGGCAGATGCTTGCGAGGTGGCGGCGGCCATGGTGCACCCGGACAGGGCGAGCGCGGCCGCAGCGAGCATTACAATCTTATCGAACAAAGCTCGCTCCATTGGCGTCGATCACCGCGCCGGTCATGCTTGGCGGCGCGTCGAGCGCGCAGAAGGTGATGATGGCAGCGATTTCCTCCGGTGTCGCCACTCGGCCCAGCGGAATGTCCGCCAGCAGCCCCGGTCCGCCGCGGCTGGCGAGGTAATCGTCGGCCATGCTGGTGTCGGTAAAGCCGGGGGTGACGGCAAAGCTCAGGATGCCGTCCTTGGCATAGGCCCGTGCGATGGTCTTGTGCATCCCGATCATCCCGCTCTTGGCGGCGGCATAGTGCCAGTGCGCCGGTGAGTCCCCGCGATAGGCGGCGCGGCTGGCGACATGGACGAGCCGCCCGGCAAAGCCGCGCTCCTGCCAGTGCAGCACGGCAAAGCGCGACAACTGCGCGGCGCTGGTGAGATTGACCCGCAGCGTGTCCTCCCACGCATCGAGCCATTCGATGTCCGAGCGTTCCAGCCGGTTCGCCTCGAACCGTCCGGCATTGTTGACCACCGCGTCAATTTCACCGCCCGCCAGATCAAGTGCCTGATCCCACAGGCCTTGGACGCTGAGCGGATCGCCGAAATCGGCGGCGATGATCGGCGGCGCGCCGGGCGTGGGGGTAATGGCGCGCGAGGCGTGGCCAATCACGGGGACCCCGCGCGCCGCCAAAGCATCCAGAGCTGCCTTGCCGATTCCGCGGCTCGATCCGGTAACTAGAGTGTATCCCATGCACGTCCCTATCCAAAACTTTGCAAGCTGTGTCCACCGCTCCCCGCTTGCCTCATGCGTCAGCGGCGCTAAGTGGAATGGCGAAAATCTAGGGACCGGACGGGATCACCATGAATCAAAGACCGCTTTCTCCCCATTTGCAGGTGTGGCGCTGGGGGCCGCATATGCTGGTATCGATCCTCCACCGCGCAACCGGTGACGGCATGGCGTTGGTCGGGCTCGGCGTCCTGCTGTGGTGGCTCGGCTCGCTCGCGAGCGGGGCCGAGGCCTATGCCACGTTCCAGGGCGCGATGGGCTCGCCGGTCGGGATGCTGGTGCTGGTTGGCCTGTCGTGGGCGTTCTTCACGCACATGATGAGCGGGATGCGCCACTTTGTGCTGGATATCGGGGCGGGTTACGAACTCGATACCAACCGCATGTGGTCGATCGCTGCGCCGATCATCGCCGTCGTTCTCACCGCGGGCTTCTGGGCCCTGATCCTGCTGCGCTGAGGAGCGACGACTATGGGTAACGGAACTTCCATCGGACGCGTGCGCGGTCTTGGCGCGGCGCATCATGGCCCGCATCACTGGCTGGTGCAGCGCTTCACCGCGATCGGCAATGTGGTGCTGATGAGCTGGCTGCTCGTCAGCCTGATTATGCTGGGCGATTATGGCTACGGCAATGTGGTCAAGTGGCTCTCGCAGCCGCTCTCGGCCACTGCGATGATCCTGCTGGTGTTCAGCCTGTTCTGGCACGCACGCCTCGGCCTGCAAGTGCTGATCGAGGATTACATTCATGACGCCGGCAGCAAGTTTGCTGCGATCTCGGCGCTCAATCTGGCAACAATTGGCGGCGGCGCGTTCGGCATTTTCAGCGTCGCCACGCTCGCATTCGGAGGTAACGCCTGATGGCAACCGCAGCTCCCAAGGGAACCGCAAATGACGTGGGCGGCGCGCATCTGACGGGCGCTTACACCATCGTCGATCACACCTATGACGTGGTCGTGGTGGGCGCGGGCGGTTCTGGCCTGCGCGCGACGATGGGCGCGGCCGAAAGCGGCCTGCGCACGGCGAATATCTCGAAGGTGTTCCCCACCCGCTCGCACACTGTGGCTGCGCAAGGCGGGATCGCCGCGTCGCTGGGCAACAACTCGCCCGATCATTGGACGTGGCACATGTACGATACCGTCAAGGGGTCGGACTGGCTGGGCGATCAGGACGCGATCGAATATCTCGCGCGCGAGGCTCCGGCGGCGGTCTATGAACTGGAGCACGCGGGCGTGCCCTTCAGCCGCAATGCCGACGGCACGATCTACCAGCGCCCCTTCGGCGGCCACATGCAGAACATGGGCGCGGGCCCGCCGGTGCAGCGCACCTGCGCCGCGGCTGACCGCACCGGCCACGCCATGCTCCACGCGCTGTATCAGCAGAGCCTGAAGTATGACGCCGA
>VFQO010001089.1_pt1 | contig 23131 bp, 20 predicted proteins | sample 3512331 | NCBI WGS metagenome assembly VFQO01 (sample SAMN10412371, study PRJNA504923) | tailings metagenome | isolation source: Replicate 3 from Balatoc abandoned mine | place: Philippines: Itogon, Benguet | collected 2017-08-28 | reverse complement strand
TCCGCGCCAGTGCTAGCTTTTCGTACCGTCACTTATTGCACTGAAAACGAGGAGACCCCAAGGTGGCGCTGCTGCCCTCGAAGCGGGGCAGCAGCTTGACCCAGATGTCGGTAACGGATTGGGCGGGACGCATGGGGCGGCTGGCGATGGAATTCTGGCACCAAAGAAAACCCATTATGGATCTAACACGGCATCGCGCACAGGCCTAGCATTCCAACACCTCTTCACCGCCACCCCCACCCAACGCACCCACAGGCACACCATGACCACCGAATACCTGAAAAAAGCCACACCACCCCAGGCCACCATCGACGCGGCCACGGGTGAGACCGTGCAGCGCATGCTGGCCACCATCAAGAGCGAAGGTCGCGAAGCGGTGGAGCGTTACGCCCGCGATCTGGACGGCTATCGCGGCAAGATCGTGCTCGATGAGGCCGACATCGCCGCGGCGGTCAAGGCCGTGCCGCTGACGGTGCGCGAAGACATCGCATTCGCCCACCAGCGGGTGCGCGACTTCGCCCAGCGCCAGCGCGACTCGCTGGCCGAATTTGAAGTCGAGCTGATGAGCGGACTGGTGGCCGGCCAGAAGCTGATTCCAGTCAACACGGCAGGTTGCTATGTGCCGGGCGGGCGCTACGCCCACGCGGCGTCTGCCATCATGAGCGTGTGCACCGCGCGCGTCGCCGGTGTGCCCAACATCGTCGCCACCTCCCCCGCGCACAAAGAGGCGGGCGTCAACCCGGCCATCCTCTATGCCATGCAACTGTGCGGTGCCCACACTGTGCTAGCGCTCGGCGGCGTGCAGGCCATCGCGGCCCTGGCGTACGGCTTGTATGCCAAGGCTCCGGCTGACATCATCGTCGGCCCCGGCAACCGTTTCGTGGCCGAAGCCAAGCGCACGCTGTTCGGCAGCATCGGCATCGACGTGGTCGCCGGGCCCACAGAGTCGGCCATCATTGCCGACGAGAGCGCCGACGCAGAAATCGTGGCCGCCGATCTGGCCGGCCAGGCGGAGCACGGGCCGGACTCGCCGGTGTGGCTGTACACCACCTCGCGCGCGCTCGGCGAGCAGGTGATCGCCATCATGCCGCGCGTGATCGCCGCCCTGCCCGAACCGGCCCGCTCTTCGGCCACTGCTGCCTGGCGCGATTACGGCGAAGTGGTGTTTGCCCCGACCCGCGAAGAGATTTGCGAAATCAGCGACCGTTACGCGCCGGAGCACCTGCAGGTGATGGCATCCGACCTGGACTGGTGGCTGCAGCGGCTGACCAATTACGGCTCGCTGTTCCTGGGCGAAGAAACCACCGTGGCCTATGGCGACAAATGTGCCGGCCCCAACCACATCCTGCCGACCCGGGGCGCGGCGCGGTACTCGGGTGGCCTGAGCGTGGGCAAGTTCATCAAGACCGTGACCTACCAGCGACTGAACCGCGCAGCCAGCCGCGAGGTCGGCCAGGTGGCAGCACGCATTTCCCGGCTCGAAGGCATGGAAGGCCACGCCCGCACCGGCGACATCCGCCTGAAAAAGTACTTTCCGCAAGAACAGTTCGAACTCGGCACCCTGCAAGGCCACCAGCACTGACATGAACACCACCACCACACCCACCCGCGCCGCCGACGGCTTGTGGTTCGGCAAGGATCTGAGCGCGTCCGAGCCCATCCCCGAAGCTGCCATCGAGCAAGCCGTGGCGCTGTTGCGCAGCGGCCGCCTGCACCGCTACGGCGAACAGGGCGCCGGCACGCCAGAGCCCTCTTTGCTGGAACAGGAATACGCAGCCTACGTGGGTGCTAAATACTGCGTGGCCGTCAACTCCTGCGGCGCAGCCATGTTCCTGGCGCTCAAGGCCCTGGGCGTACAAGCTGGCGACAAGGTGCTTACCAGCAGCTTCACGCTCGCCCCGGTGCCAGGCGCGATTGCACACGCCGGTGCGTCAGCGGTGCTGGTTGAAACGCGGGACGACTACACCACCGACCTGGCCGATCTGGAGCGCAAGGCGGCCAGCAGCGGGGCGCGCGTGCTTTTGCTCTCGCACATGCGTGGCCACATCGCCGACCTGCGCGCGGTGCAGGGCATCTGCGAACGCCACAACATCGCCCTGGTCGAAGACTGCGCCCACACCATGGGCGCGCGCTGGGACGGCCAGTACACCGGCACGTTTGGCCGCATCGGCTGCTACAGCAGCCAGACCTACAAACACATCAACTCTGGCGAAGGCGGCCTGCTGGTCACCGACGACGATGACATTGCTGCGCAGGTCATTCTGATGTCGGGCTGCTACATGATGTATGACCAGCATGTGCTGCGCCCACCGGCCGAGGTGTTTGAGCGCTGGCGCTACGTCACGCCCAACTTCAGCATGCGCATGTCCAATCTGGCTGCAGCCCTGCTGCGCCCACAAATTGCGCTGCTGCCCGAGCGGCGTCAGCGCTGGCGGCGCATCTACGACGACCTGGCCCAGGCGTTTACCAGCGTGCCCCAGATCTCGCTACCGGTGCGCGATGCACGCGAAGACTTCGTGCCCAGTTCGATCCAGTTCTCGCTCGATTTGTCGCCCGCGCAGATCGAACATTTTTTGACCGAGTGCGCGGCGCGCGGTCTGTACATCAAGTGGTTTGGCCTGCGCCTGCCCACGGCATTCACCAGCCATTTCGGCCACTGGCATTACCTGCCGGAGCAAGCGCCGCTCCCGCAGTCACAACGCGTTCTGCGCCAGTTGCTCGATCTGCGCACCCCGCTCTCGCTCACGCCCGACGACTGCCGCCTGATCGGCCAGATCGTGCAAGTGGCCGCCACCGCCGCGGCCGCCCACCCGCCCGGCGGGTGAACACCTGAAAGACAAGCCATGAAACCTTACCCAAACCCGACCTTTGCGCCCGAACAGACGCTGGACCCCGCCGACTGGAACGCCTTTCGCGCCCAGGCCCACCGCCTGCTGGACGCTGCGGTGGACCGCATGGAGCGCTACCGAGAAGGCCCGGTCTGGACCGCGCTGCCACAGGCGCTGCAAGCGGACTACCAGGCGCCTTTGCCCAGCATGGGCATCGGGCCAGAAGCCACCCAGGCCCACATGGAGGCCTTGCTGCCCTACGGCGTAGGCAACACCCACCCCCGCTTTTTTGGCTGGGTGCATGGCTCGGGCACGCCGGGCAACCTCATGGCCGACATCACTGCCGCAGCCATCAATGCCAACCTCGGCGGGCGCGACCACGGCGCGATGTATGTGGAAAAGCAGGTGGTGAACTGGTGCCGCGAGCTGTTTCAGTTTCCAGCGACGTCCAGCGGCCTGATCGTGAGCGGCACATCGATCGCCACCGTCATTGCCCTGAAAGCGGCGCGCGACCGCTGCTTTGACTTCGGCAGCCGCAAAGCCGGGCTGCAAAATACCGCGCGAGGCCGGCTGGTAGGTTACACCTCGGAGCAAACCCACTCCTGCGTGGCCCGGGCCTTCGACATCCTGGGCCTGGGCACCGAAGCATTGCGCAAGATCGCTGTCAACGGGCGCTTCGAGATCGACACCGAGGCACTTAAGGCGGCCATCGCGCAAGACCGGGCGGCCAACCTCACGCCCTTTCTCATCGTCGGCACGGCAGGCGCTGTGAACGTCGGTGCCATCGACGATCTGGAGACCTTGGCCGATATCGCGCAGGCAGAACAGCTCTGGCTGCACATCGATGGCGCGTTCGGAGCCCTGGGTGTTCTGAGCGAGCGCCTGCGCCCACGCCTGACCGGATTGCAGCGCGCCGACTCGATAGCGTTTGATTTCCACAAGTGGCTGCACGTGAACTACGACGCTGGCTTCATCCTTATGCGCTCCGAAGAATCGCACCGCCGCGCTTTCTCAGAGCGCCCGGAATACCTCAAAGGCGCATCGCGCGGGCTGGCTGCCGGCAACCCCTGGCCGGTGGAATACGGACCGGAACTCTCGCGCGGCTTCCGCGCGCTCAAGGTCTGGGCCCAACTGGCCGAGCACGGCACCGCCAAGCTCGGGGCGCTGATCACACAGAACTGCGAGCAGGCGGCCTACCTCGCCGAGTTGGTGAATGCATGCCCGCAGATGACGCTGGTGGCACCGGTGGCCATGAACATTTGCTGCTTCCGCTACCAGATCGAGGGCCAAGACGCAAAAACCACCGACGTGCTGAACGACGAGATCGTGGTGCAACTGCAGACCCAGGGCATCGCCGCGCCGTCCACCACCCTGGTCAATGGGCGCAACGCCATCCGCGTGAACATCACCAACCACCGCACCACGCGCGCCGATCTGGAGCTGCTGGTGCGCGAGGTGCACCGCATCGGACAGGAGCTGCTGAACAATGGTCTTGCCCCGGAAAAATGGAATTTCTAAGCCCAGGCCTTTTCAGAAACACTGCTGTCCGCTTCCGCACCCACGCCGGATCGCTTACCCGGCGGTGGCGATCAAGCTCACGCCGGCCATGAGCAACAGACCGGCAGCTACGCGCGACACCGCCACCGGAGAGAGCTTCAGCGGATAGTGCCGGTTGCCCCAGGTGACTCCGAACAGCAACGGCACGGCCAGCACCGCGTAAAGGGCCGAGGCTGGCGTGAACTGCCCGGTGATCAACACCGTCGCCAGCCGCACCAACTGGCTCAGGCCAAACATCACCAGCAGCGCTTGGCGAATCACCGCCAGACTGAGGGGCTGGCGATAGAGTTTGTAGACCAGCGGAGGCCCAGCGGTGGAAAACATGCCGCCCATCAAGCCTGCTAGCACACCGGTCCACGCAAACGAGGCCGCTGTATCCATCTCGGTTTTGGGCTGAAACCGCATCACGAGCAAGGCAGCGGAACCCACCACCGACACCCCCAACGCGATCTTGAGCAGGAAAAGAGCGCTGTCACCGAGCCAATACAGCAAAGCCAGTCCTCCAATCACACCGATCAAGCTAGGCCAGATCGCCGGCTGGATGACCCGCCACTCGGGTGTGATCGGAAATTCGCGGAAATGGATCAGGGTCTGGCTCAACGTGATCAGCGTCACGGCATTGGCCGCGGTCGCGATCGGGATCAAGTCGAACATGCCCACCAGCGCCAAAAAAATGAGGCCAAAGGCAAAACCCGTCAGACCTTGCACATAGGCTGCCAAAGCAACACAGAGCAATATCCAGAGCGTATTGAGAGTCAGCAAAGCATCCAGCGACATGGCGAAGAGATTTTTTCAGAGAACGCAATCGACCGCAGAACGCCAGCCGCCGATGGGCCGATGCAAAACGCACCGCAAAGCCACGGCCGGGCTGCGCCACCATCAGGTGGCGCGGCACTCACTGTTTCAAAAGTAACCTTGCTGGCGCGCGATGATGGCGGCCAACACCAAGACAGCCATCCAGACCGTCTCCACCAGCAACAGGGAAAACGGCCGCCAGCCCGCTTTGGCCAGTTGCTGGAACGAGGTCTTGATGCCCAGTGCGGCAATCGCCACCACCAAACACAGGCGCGAGATATCACTCAATCCCTTGCCGACCTCGGCCGGCACAAATCCCAGTGAGTTGATCGCTACCAGGATCACAAACACCCAGAGAAACCAGGGCACCAGGGGTTGCTTCTTGGCTGCGGCGTGGCCGCCATTGGCCGCAATTTCGTGCTCTGCGCGCTCGCGCTCGGTCTTGAACATGGCCGAAACCACCACCACCACCACCGCGAGCATGGAGACGCGGAATAGTTTGACGATGGTGGCGTAGTCACCGGTTGGATGGTCAATCATGTACCCTGCGCCGACCACCTGGGCTACGTCGTGGATGGTGCCACCCAGGAACAGGCCGGCCAGTTCGGGGGGTAGGTTGAGCGCACGCGCGATCAGCGGGTATACCACCATGGCCACGGTGGACAACACAGTCACAGTGACCACCACCATCAGCGTGAAACGCTCGCTTTCCTTAGTGCGCGGCAGCACCGACGAGATCGCCAGCGCGGCTGAGGCGCCGCAGATCGCCACAGAGCCACCGGAGAGCACACCCTGGGCGCGATCCAGCCCCAGACGCTTGCCCAGCAGATAGCCGACCAGCAAGGTGGTGACCACCGCAACGATCACGATTGCAGCGGTCGACCAGCCCAGACCGGCGATCTGCGCGGCGGTGATGCGTGCACCCAGCAAGCCCACGCCCAGGCGCAGCACATTGCGCGAACAGAACTCGATGCCGGGCTTGGCCTTGGGGTCCGAGCTGAGGTAGTGGAACGCGACGCCGAAAAACAGTGCATAAAGCAGCTGCGGACCACCGTGGAGGGTGGAGACCAGGGTTGCGGCCATAGCCACCACAGCAGCCAGCAGTGTGCCGGGCAGTACATGCAGCACGAACTTCACTGGCTGCAGCCCGCTGGAGACGGCCGCGCTCATGCTCGAGCTCCAACGCCCGATGCACGGGTAGCTACCAGCACCGCAAGCGCACACGAGGTGATGCGTGCGGTGATCGAGTCGGAGCGGCTGGTCAGGATGATCGGTACCTTCATGCCCAGTACCAGACCCGCGCACTCGGCACCGGCCATGTAGACCAGTTGCTTGTAGATCATGTTGCCAGCCTCAAGGTCGGGCAGCAACAAAATGTCGGGGCGACCTGCGACCTCGGAAACAATGCCTTTATTGATCGCTGAAGCACTGGAGACGGCGTTGTCGTAGGCCAGCGGACCGTCGAGCACTGCGCCGGTGATCTGGCCGCGGTCGGCCATTTTGCACAGGATCGCAGCGTCCAGCGTGCTGGCGATCGCGGGGTTGATGCTCTCCACGGCGGAGAGGATGGCAACGCGCGGACGCTCGATGCCGATGGCCTGGGCGAAGTGGATGGCGTTCTGCACGATGTCGCGCTTTTCCATCAGGCCTGGCTCGATGTTGACCACGCAGTCGGTCAACACCAGCGGACGCTCCAAGCCGGGGACATCCATTACAAAGGCATGGCTGGCGCGCGAGCTGCCACGCAGGCCGGCCTCGCGCGATACGGCTGCGCCCAGCAGTTCGTCGGTGTGCAGGCTGCCCTTCATCAGGGCGGCGGCCGCGCCTTCGCGGCACAAGCTGGCCGCTTGGGCGGCGGCGGCGCGCGGGTTGTCGGCGGTGTCCACGATTTCCAGACCTGCGAGGTCCAGGCCGCCCTGGCTGGCCGCGGCCTGCATGCGCGTGCTTGGGCCGACCAGCAGTGGCGTGATCAGCCCTACGCGGGCCGCTTCGATGGCCGCGCCGAGCGAGGCCGCGTCACAGGGGTAGGCGATGGCCACCCGCAGCGGGCCACAAGCCTTGGCGGCGTCGACCAGCGACTTCAAATGGGGGTGGGCAGGCGCTTGTGCGGCCTGCGCCGGTGCCGTGGCGGCCACCGGTGAAACGAGGGAATCAGCCATGTGGCCTCCAGGGTCGGTGCTCTGCTCACGCGATGGTCAAACCGTTGTCGCGGTGGGCAGATGTCATCAAGAAGGCGCTGCGCGGGGAAAACCAGCGCAGCGCCACGGAGTTCAAAGACGCTGCGTGATCACACGTAGTCTTTGTACTTCTCCAGGAAGCGCACCGGCTTGGACAGCGCATCGCGGCGGAACGGATCGCCGAGTTCGCGGGTGCACATGATTTCGATGACGCAGGTCTTGCGTTCGTTCATCTGCATGTCCACTGCCTTCTTGAGCGCCGGGCCCACATCTTCGAGCTTGTCAACCACGATGGCTTCGGCGCCCATGGCCTTAGCCATGCCAGACCAGCTTTCGTTTTCCAGCTCGGCGGCCACAAAGCGGCGGTTATAGAAGTCGACCTGGTTCTTCTTCTCGGCACCCCACTGGCGGTTATGGAAGACGACGGCGGTGACCGGGATGTCGTGGCGCACGGCGGTCAGGATCTCGACCATGCTCATGGCCCAGGCGCCGTCACCGGCGTAGGCGATCGCAGGGCGGTCCATGGCGGCCAGCTTGGCGCCGATGATGGTCGGCAGCGCGTAGCCGCAATTGCCGAAGCTCATCGGGGCGAAGAAGCTGCGCGGCTCTTCGAAGCGCAAGTAGCTGTTGGCCACCGAGTTGATGTTGCCGATGTCGGTGGAGACCATGACGCGCTCGGGCATGGCTTTTTCCAGCTCGCGCAGGACCTGGCGTGGGTGCAGATAGTCGCCGCCGTTGAAGGTCTTTTCCTTCTTGTTCTGCTCGATCATGTCGAGGCTGAAGGCATCCTTCTCATGCGTCCACTCGTCGAGCTCCTTTTCCCATGCGGCCTTCTCGCTGGCGATGGTCTTGGCACGCTCGGCCTTGGTGGCGTCGCAGGCCAGGGTCTTGCCGCTCAGGCGCTTGGTCAACTCGGCGGCGGTGGCTTTTGCATCGCCACAGATGCCGACGGAGATCTTCTTCACCAAACCGAGGTTGGTGTGATCGGCCTCGACCTGGATGATCTTGGCGTTCTTGGGCCAGTAGTCCATGCCGTGCTGCGGCAAGGTGCCGAATGGGCCCATGCGCGAACCCAGCGCAATCACCACGTCTGCTTGCGCGATCAGCTTCATGCCGGCCTTGGAGCCCTGGTAGCCCAATGGGCCTGCCCACAGCGGATGGCTGGCGGGGAAGGCGTCGTTGCGCAGGTAGCCGGTGACAACGGGCGCGCCCAGGCGCTCGGCCAAGGCCTTGCACTCTTCCACGGCGTTGCCCATCACCACGCCACCGCCGGCCAGAATGACCGGGAACTTGGCCGTGGCCAGCAGCTCGGCGGCGGCCTGCAGCGAAGCTTCACCACCGGGACCCCGATCGACACGCTGGGGCTTGGGAATCTCGCACTCGATCTCGCCGTAGAAATAGTCGCGCGGGATGTTGAGCTGGGTCGGGCCGTTGTCGCTCATGGCGCGGTCGAAGCAGCGGGCCGTGTACTCGGCCATGCGTTTGGGGTGGGTGACGTGGCCCTGGTACTTGGTGAATTCTTGGAACATGGGCAGTTGGTTGGCTTCCTGGAAGCCACCCAGGCCGATGCCGGTGGTGCCTGTTTCGGGCGTGATGATCACCACAGGGCTGTGAGCCCAGTAAGCGGCAGCGATGGCTGTCACGCAGTTGCTGATGCCAGGGCCGTTCTGGCCAATGGTCACGCCATGGCGACCGGACACGCGGGCATAGCCGTCGGCCATGTGGGCGGCCCCCTGCTCATGCACCACCGGGATCAGGCGGATGCCGGCGGGAGCGAAGATGTCCATCGCGTCCATGAAGGCCGAACCCATGATGCCGAACATGTCGGTGACGCCGTTGGCGACCAGGGTTTCGACAAATGCCTCGGAAGGCGTCATCTTTTGCACGCCGCTGACGACGGTGCGGGTATCAGAGGGGGTCTTGCTCATGAGTGTCTCCTGGGGCCTGGGCCTATCGACTGGGGTGAAATATGGAACATGACATTCCGTTTTTTGGAATGTGTGCGAACTTTAGGGCACTTCTGTTTCTTGGTCAATATGAATTTCATTTTTCGGAATATTTTTTGTGTTTTTTCGGAATATTGATATCATGCGTCCATGAAAAGCGTGCTCACCCCCGTCCCAACGTCCACCACCACCCCGGTCGAGATCAATGGCGACACGCCCACGATGCGCTTGTTCGCGTTGCTGGAGGTGATTGCGTCCAAAGACCAGTTTTTCTCTCTGCAAGGCCTGGCCGAGGAGACCGGCACGCCCAAGCCCACCCTGCACCGTATGCTTCAGCAACTGGAGAATGCGGGCTTACTGGAGCGTGGTGCGGACAGTCGGCAATACGGCACCGGCGTGCGCCTGCGCAAGTTGGCCGAGAACCTGCTGCTCAACGACACCTTTCATGGCGCGCGCCACGGCGTGCTGCGCGCCCTGGTCAACGAGGTTGGCGAGAGCTGCAATCTGACCGCGCTCAGCGGCAGCGAGGTGATTTACCTCGACCGTGTGGAAACTCCCGCGCCGCTGCGCTTTTATTTGCATTCGGGCTCCCGGGTGCCCGTGCACTGCTCGGCGAGCGGCAAGATATTTCTTGCGGGCATGACGCCTGCGCAACGCCAGCGGCTGTTGGCCCATTCGCCACTCGAAGCCTTCACGCCCAAGACGCTGACCGACAAGGATGCGCTGGAGGAAGAGATCAAACAGGTCAAGCGCCAGGGCTTTGCATTTGACAACGAGGAATTTCTGCCCGGCCTGCTGTGCGTGGCGGTGCTGGTTCCCAGCGACAGCGGCCGCTCCAATCTGTGTGTGGCGGTGCAAGCGCCGATCATGCGGCTTGGTCCTGACAAGGCCTTGAAACTATTGCCCGCCCTTCAACGTGCGGCCCAGGCGATCAGCCGTATCGAACGCGACGCAACTGCCCCCGTCGGCGGCAGCAGTGCAAGCGCTTGACGGGGCGTAAGCACCCCAGCCCTTTCAGGAGCCTGTCGGATTTGGAGCGTCGAAAGCCAAAGCAACTCCAGCAAGACTGGTTTTGCCGGATTTACAGCCGATGAATTGCAAGTCAGACAGGCTCCCTAGAGGGTAGCCCATCCAAATAGGAGACACACCATGACCGAACTGACCAACCTGCGACCCACCGAGATGGTGTCGGTTCGCGAAGTGTTTGGCATCGACACTGAACTCAAGGTGCCGGCCTTTGCCGAGCGCGACGAGCACGTGCCCGATGTCGATGCCAACTACCGCTTCAACCCTGCAGTCACGTTGGCCCTGCTCGCCGGATTCAGTCGCGACCGCCGTGTGATGGTGCAAGGCCTGCACGGCACCGGTAAATCGACCCATATCGAGCAGGTGGCCGCGCGGCTGAACTGGCCCTGTGTGCGCGTGAACCTCGACGGCCACGTGAGCCGGCTTGACCTTGTGGGCAAGGACGCTGTGGTATTGCGCGATGGCCAGCAGGTGACCGAGTTTCAGGAAGGGATCGTGCCCTGGTCACTGCAGCGCCCAATGGCGCTGATTTTTGATGAGTACGATGCCGGTCGTCCAGACGTGATGTTTGTGATCCAGCGTATCCTGGAGCGCGACGGCCAGCTCACGCTCCTGGACCAGAACCGCGTGCTGCGCCCAAATCCCTATTTCCGTCTGTTCGCCACCGCCAACACCGTGGGCCAGGGTAACCTCAGCGGTCTCTACCACGGCGCGCAGCGCCTAAACCACGCGCAAATCGATCGTTGGAACATTGTGGTGGCGCTCAATTATCTAGCGCGCGAAGAAGAGGTGGCTATCGTGACCGCCCGCGTGCCCGCTTACGCCGACACAGCAGGCCAGGAAATGATCAACTCCATGGTGGCGGTGGCCGAGCTCACCCGCCAGGGTTTCCGTGTCGGCGATCTGTCCACGCTGATGTCGCCGCGCACCGTGATCACCTGGGCCGAGAACGTGGAGATCTTCCACGACCCCGGGCTAGCGTTCAAACTGTCATTTGTGAACAAGTGCGACGAGTCCGAGCGCCCCATCGTGGCTGAGTATTTCCAACGTTGCTTCCATCGCGAGCTCGACGAATCGCACGCTCTGGTGGCCTGAGGCACATGCGATGACCCAGCCCCCGGCCGGCGCGGCCAGCGCTACCCGCCAGCAGCAGCGCATAGACGACCTGTGCGCGGCCTCCATCCGCGCGCTCAGCGGCGACGCCGGCCTGCACTTTCGCGGCCGCCGGCTGTACCGGGGTGACAAGGCGCTGCCTCCGTTTGCGCCCCACCTGAACCCAGCGCCGGTCACCGACGATTTCGGCTCGTTCCGTGGCGCGGCCGACGCGATGGCGCTGCGGGTGCGCCTGAGTGACGCCGAGCTGCACAAGCGCCTGCGCCCCAGCGAGCCGCTGCCGCGCATGCTGTTCGAGATGCTGGAGCAGTTCCGCGTTGAAGCGCTGGCGCCGGCCGACATGCCGGGCATGGTGCACAACCTGCGACACCGCTTCGAGGCCTGGTCGCTCGCGTTCTTCAACAGCGGCCTGACCGAAACCTCGCGCGGCATGCTGCTCTACACCGTGGCGCAAATTACCCGCTCGCGGGTCACGGCTCAGCCGGTGGTGGAGGCCAGCGAAGATGCCATCGAGGCGACCCGTATGTCGGTGGTACCCACGCTGGGCACCGCCCTGGCCGGCCTACGCCGCACGCGGCACGACCAGGCTGCCTATGCGGTGCACGCGCTGTTCATCGCGCGGACTGTCGACGACATGCTGAACGCCGGCGAGGAGGGGGATGAAGCCGACGATGCGGCCAACGAGGCCGAGGCCGACGACAAATCCGTGCTGTTCAACCTCTGGATGGACTTCGAGAGCGACGGGGAAGAGGGGTTTGTGGCCGCCAGCAGCGGCCAGAGCCGCCTGCTGAGCGAGGCGGGCGATGCCTACCGCGTGTTCACCGACGAGTTCGACACCGAGGTCGAGGCCGAAAGCCTGGTGCGTACCGCCCTACTCGACGAATACCGCGAGCGCATGGATCAGCGCATCGCACAGCAGGCGATCCAGCAGGCGCGTCTGGCGCGCGAGCTTCAGGCAGTGCTCGCCGCGCCGCAGCGCGACGGTTGGCTGGGCGGCCAGGAAGAGGGTTACATCGACGGCCGCCAACTCAGTCGCCTGATCACTTCCCCCTCGGAGCGCCGGTTGTTCCAGCAGGAGCAGCTCACTCCGCAGTCCGACGCCGCAGTGAGTTTTCTGATCGACTGCTCTGGTTCCATGCGCCAGCACATCGAGGCAGTGGCCACGCTGGTCGATGTGATGGTGCGTGCGCTCGACCAGATCGGTGTGACCAGCGAAGTACTCGGTTTCACCACCGGCAGCTGGAACGGCGGCCGCGTCCAGAAGGCCTGGCTGCGCGCCGGGCGCCCCGCGCACCCGGGCCGCCTGAACGAAACCTGCCATATCGTGTTCAAGGACAGCAATACCCCGTGGCGGCGTGCACGGCGCTCGATCGCCGCATTGCTCAAGGCCGATCTGTTCCGCGAAGGGGTGGACGGCGAGGCGGTGTTGTGGGCCGCGCGGCGGCTGGTAGAGCGCTGCGACGGCCGGCGCCTGCTGCTGGTGTTTTCCGACGGAAGCCCCACCGATGGCGCCACTGCACTGGCCAACGACGCCCACTACCTCGACCACCACCTGAGCCATGTGGTGGCCCAACTGTCGGCACAGGGCGAGGTGGAGATTTATGGCGTGGGCGTGGGCCTGGACCTGAGCCCCTACTACCGGCAAAACCGCGCCTTCGACCTGTCGAACTCGGTGAGCAACCAGGTGCTGCGCGAGATCGTGGCGATGCTCGCCGCCGGGCCGCGCCGACGCTTCGGATAGCGCGTGCGCTGATCTGTGTTCAAAGCCGCCGCATCAGGCGGTCGGCTGCCTGTGGCATCAATGTGAACCGCTCCAACGCGAGCACCAGTGGCATTCGAGCCGCAAGCGCGTGTTCCGCCAGTGCCGCGCGGACCTCGAGCACCGGCAACCGCCGCCATCGTCACCGGACCCAGCACAGCCGGCGAAGCGGCGCAGGGCTGCCGCACCACGCGACAGGGCCTCTCTGGCTTGGCGCACAATTCTGCGCATTCACCCTAATTCACTACTTTTTTCAAAATTTACCGCCATGCTCCAGCCCCTACAAGGCGCAATGTGGAAACAGCTGCTGCAACGCAGCGCGCGCGAGAATCTGACGCTGCAAGGCCAGATACGCGAGATGCTGGTCTCGGCGATCCTGGACGGGCAACTCAAGCCGGGGGCACCTGTGCCCTCCAGCCGCGAACTGGCCACCGAGCTGGGCGTGGGCCGCATCACCGTGGTGCTGGCCTACCAGCAACTGGCCGATGAGGGCTACCTGATTTCGAGGGAACGCAAGGGCCACTTCGTGAGCTCGACCTTGCTAGGCCAGCGCATGCAAAACCGTGCTCCGGCCGACCAAGGCCACCAGGCTCCATCCATCGCCTGGGCGCAGCGCCTTTACCAACAGCCCAGCGCACAGCGCAGCATCGTCAAGCCCGCCAACTGGCAAAAAAGCCCCTACCCGTTTCTCTATGGCCAGTTTGACGAATCGCTGTTTCCCACCGCGGCCTGGCGCGAGTGCTGCCTCAAGGCGCTGAGCGTGCTCGACATTCGCGACTGGGCGCCAGATCAGATCACTCGCGACGACGAATCGCTAGTGGATCAGATCTGCACCCGCGTGCTGCCCCGGCGTGGTGTCTGGGCCACGGCGGACCAGCTCATCATCACCGTGGGCGCGCAACACGCTCTCTATATGGTGGCCGACCTGCTGATGCGCGAGCAAACCCGGGTGGCAATCGAAGATCCGTGCTATCCCGATGCGCGCAACATCTTTGCCAGCCGCACCCCGCAGATCACGCCCTTGCCGGTGGACGACAACGGCCTGATCGTGGACGACCGCCTGCGCCATTTCGATTACCTCTACACCACGCCCAGTCACCAGTGCCCGACCGGCGTGACCATGCCCTTGCATCGGCGCGAAGAGCTGCTGCGCCTGGCAGATGCCGCCGATCTCGTGATCATCGAGGACGACTTCGAGAGTGAAAACAACTTCGCGGGCAACCCGATCCCGGCGCTCAAGAGCCTGGACCGCAGCGAGCGCGTGATCTACATCGGCAGCCTTTCCAAGAGCATGGCGCCGGGCCTGCGCATCGGCTACATCGTGGCTGCTCCCGCGCTGATCACCGAGTTGCGTGCGCTGCGCCGCCTCATGATCCGCCATCCCTCATCGTTCATCCAGCGCAGCCTCTCGTTGTTCATTTCTCTGGGCTACAACGATGCGCACCTCAAACGATTGGCCCAGGCGCAAAAAGAGCGCGGGACGCTGATGCTCGACGCACTGGCGCGCCATGCCCCGCAGTGCACCGTGACGCCCATGAGTGGCGGCGGTTCGTGCTGGGTGCAACTACCCGACAACGTCCCGGCCACCGAACTGGCCGAACGCGCCGCCGAGCGTGGCGTGTTGATTGAGCCGGGCGATGTGTTCTTTCAGGCCGAACAGCCCACCGGTCACTTCGTCCGCCTGGGTTTTCAGTCGATCCGCGCGCGCGTGATCGACGAAGGCATTGCCACTTTGGCTGGGGTGATCGCCGAGATGCAAAAACGCCGTCCGCCGATGCTAATCGGCTGACGGCGCTGTGCATCGATGACCTGGGTTCAGTAGCCCATCAGCGAGGGTAGCCAGAGAGAGATCTGCGGCACAAAGGCGATCAGGAAAACCGCGATCGTGGACACCAGCACGAAGGGCAGCACTCTCACGACGATCTTTTCCACCGATTCCCCACCGATGCCCGAGGCCACGAAAAGGTTCTCTCCCAGCGGGGGCGTCATGAAACCGATCGACAGGGTACAGATCACCACGATGCCCACATGGGTCGGATCAGCGCCGGCCAGGTACATCACCGGCAGCAACACCGGCACCAGGATCAGGATGGCCGCAAGGGTTTCCATGAACATGCCGACAAACAGCAGAAACATGATTACCAGCGTCCAGATGATGTAGGGGTTGGTCGTCATGCCGAGCATGGCCTCGGCGATGTTGCTGGGAATGCGCTGTTCCACCAGCAGGCGGCCGAATGCGGTGGCCGTGAAAAGGATGAGCAGCACGCGCCCGGTAATCCAGGTGGTGGTGCGCAGCGATACCTTGATCGCGAGCCAGCTCAGTTCGCGATGGACAAACCAGCCGACGAACAAGGTATAGAAGATCGCCACGATGGCCGATTCAGTGGGGGTGAAGATGCCGGCGTAGATACCGCCGAGGATGATCACCGGCGCCAGGATGGACCAGACGCCGCGTTTCAGCGCCGCACGCAGATCGCTGCCCGACCAATTTTCAGACAGGCCCCGGTAGTTGCGCTTTTTGGAGATGAAGTAGTTCATCACCAGCAGGGCGCCAGCCATCACCAAACCAGGCATCACGCCGGCAACAAACAGCTTGGGAATGGACAGCGAAGCAAAAGTGCCAAATTTCTCCACCGCCTCGGGTGGCGGCTCCATGCCCAGTGCCGCGATGCCGAAGATCACCATCGGAATCGAGGGTGGAATGATGATGCCCAGCCCGCCAGAGGCTGCGGTCACCGCCGAGGCGTAGGCGCGATCGTATTTGCGCTTGGTCATGGCGGGGATCATCAGCATGCCCACCGCCGCGGTGGTCGCCGGCCCCGAGCCAGAGATCGCACCGAAGAACAGACAGGCCAGCACCGTCGCCACACCCAGGCCACCGGTGATGGGGCCGGCCATGGCTTCGGCGATGTCAACCAGGCGCCGGGAAATGCCAGCGGCCTCCATCAGGGCACCGGCCAGCACGAAGGCGGGCAGGGCCATCAGCGGAAAACTGCCGACCGAGTTGAACGCAATCTGCACGAGCGCGATGGGATCTTTGTCGAGCACCACATAGGCGCCCATGGCCGCGCCGCCCAGCGCCACCGTGATTGGCGCGCCCAGCAGCAGCAGCAGCAGGAATCCGCCAAACAGAATTTCGGATAAATACATGTCCATGATCTTGTCTCCGGTACGCGCTCAGTTCCGAGCCTGCGCGTCGTTGTTTTTCAGCATTTTCTTGATCTCTGCAGTTTCGGGGTCCAGCAACTCCTCGCCTCTGAACACGCTGAGGTAGATGTTCCACAGCACGCGGAGAGACATCAGGGTGAAGGCCACCGGCAGGATCATGTAGATATATTTCATAGGCACACCCAGCGTCTGCGCTTTCCAAAACAGGTTCATGCGGTTGAACACGAAGTCGTAGCTGAGCCAGACGAAATACAGGTTGAACGCCACCCAGAGCAGATCGGCCAAGGTCATCATCGTCTTGGCCAGCCAATTCGGCAGGTACTGCATGTGCACGGTGACGCGGTTGTGTGCCGACATCTTGGCTGCCACCACCGCGCCGAGGTAGGCAAACCAGACAAACATGTAGGTGGAGAGCTCTTCCGACCAGGCGATCGAGTAGCCGAAGAGCTGACGCGAGACGACCTGCGCAAACAGCAAGATCACAAATAGCGCGAGCAACCACTCGCACACCAGTGTCTCGATGTCGTTCAACCAGGCCAGTGATTTGCGCAAAGGCGTCATGGCGATTACCTCAAAAAAGGGCGCGCGCGGCACGCCGGACAGGCGCTTTCAAAAGCGCAGTACAACACAAAAATCCACAAAAAAAGGCGGCCACCGAGCGGTGGCCGCCGCCATCAGGCGATCAACGGCCCAGGGTCTTCAGGACTTTGTCGAGCTTGTCCTTGCCGCCGATGCTGGCGTAGAACTTGGGCCACACCGTTGTAGTGGCCTTGGCGATCCACTCTTTTTCGCCATCGGCCGGGTCGGTGATCTGCATGCCCTTGGCGGTCAGCTCTTTCTTGATCTTTCCTTCTGTGTCAGCCAACCACTTGTAGCTGTGCTCGGTGGCTTCAGTGCCTGCTTCCAGGATCGCTTTTTGCACATCGGCCGGCTGCTTCTTGAAGGTGGCCTCGCCCACGATGATGGGTTCGAGCGAGAACACGTAGCGGATGTTGGTGATGTACTTCTGCACTTCGCTGAACTTCATTGAGTGCACTGTGAGGTAAGGGTTGTCCTGGCCATCCACCACGCCTTGCTGCAATGCGGTGAAGGTCTCGGACCAGGCCATGGGCGTGGGGTTGATGCCCCAGGCCTGATAAGAAGCAATCATGATTTCGTTCTTGGGAACGCGGATCTTCAGGCCCTTGAGGTCGGCGATGGTCTTGATCGGTTTCTTGGAGTTGGTCAGCACACGGAAACCGGTGAAGGTCCAGCCAACGATGCGCACGCCAGCGTCGCGCACGGTGTTGGCGGTGAGCTCCTTGCCAATTTCGCCAGTCACCAGCTGTTTGGCTTCTTCGGCGCTCTGGATCACGTAGGGCAGCGTAAGCACGCCCACAGTGGGCGAGAACGGGGTGATGTTGTTGATGGCCAGGACGGAAAAGTCCAGGGTGCCGATCGAGGCGCTGTTGACCGTGGTCTCTTCGCTGCCGAGCTGGCCGTTGGGGAATAGGTCTACCTTGTGTTTGCCGCCGGTTTTGGCCTCAAAGGTTGTCTTGAACTTGCTCGCCATTTCCCACTGGGCGCTGCCCTGGGCGTCGCCCACGGCGACCTTGAAGGTGGTGGCCAGCGCACTGCCGCCAATGAAGAAAGAAGAGGCTGCCAGCAGCGATACCAGGGTGGTGGTCTTGAATACCATGATTGTCTCCATGGGTGGTTTAAATACTAAACAAACGGGTCGACTTTGGCGTCGATCTTGGTTACGGACTGTGATCAGCTTGGGCCGGCTCGGGCCTTCATGCCCGCAGCCGGCACAACAAGGGAAAAAATGCCTGAGGGCCGGGTGGGCTCAGGTCGTCAGTGCAGGACGGTCTTTGCGGAAGGCGTTCTTCACCAAAATCTTGCCGTCCTTGAAGGTGAACACATCGACCATGCGGGCTTCGATGCGCGAACCGTCGGCCTTGGTGCCCTTGAAGGTGCACTCGGACACGCCACGATCGCCCACCACAAAGTGATTGCCATCGAGCCAAGCGGCGTCGGGGAAGTTGGTCCAGGCGGCCTTGAAGCCTTCGCGGACCTCGTCGCGGCCACTGAAGGTGCGGCCCAGCAGATCTGGACCGGCCACAGCGTGGAACAGACAGTCGTCGTGCATGAAGCTCATCAGGGCCTCGATATCGTGACGGTTCCAGGCGTCGGCAAATTCGGCCAGGGTTTCTGCGGTGATGGTGTTGTGTGGCTCTGTCATCTTGTCTCCTGCTATCAGTGTCAAACTTTTCGCATGGGGCCGGGGGAACGGTGCTTGCCGCCCGTGCGACCGATTTGCGAACGGACTCTATTGTTGGACCCTGGCGGCCCGCCACTGTAGAACCAGTTCCGGCGATTCGTTAGGTCCAATGATGCGGGTTAATACTGAGGAGATTTTTTTGAGGTAAACGCGAGGCGGCTGCTGGCCCCATGGATTGGTCGGAACTGGTTCTAGCCAGTGCCTGCTGCTCCTGCCTATCCTTCGTTTGAGCGTGATCCCAGGGGCATGGCTCCCAGGATCCGCGCGCTTACACCACTTGCACTGCTCGACAGCAAGGCGCACCTGCTACAAACCCTGGAGACACTTGATGACCTCGACTACCCTTGGCGGCCACGTGATGCGGCCCTACGAACCCACCTATGACCCGCTGGTGAACCCCACGCCGGGCCAGGGCACCGGTTATGCCCCCACCTACTGGGTGGCCTCGGCGGGCAACCCGCCGCCAGATGATGGCCCGATCCGTGGTGACATCAATGCCGACGTGGTTGTGATCGGTTCGGGCTCTACCGGCATGTCCACCGCGCTCTACCTGGCGCGCGAACACGGCATTGTGGCCACGGTGCTCGAAGCGGCCCAGACCTCCTGGGGCTGCTCCAGCCGCAGCGGTGGCCAGGGGCAAAACGCCAACGGCCGCCTCACCCGCTCACAGTGGATCGAGCGCTGGGGCCTGGACGTGGCCAAGAAGCTTGATGCCGAGGTCCGCATGGGTTTCGAGAACTTCCGTCAGCTCACCAAGGAGATTGAGTGCGAGGCCTACGACGGTGGTCACCTCTACATGGCACACCGCCCCAAGAAGCTCGACTACCTGCGCGAGATGACCCGCGTGCGCAATGAGGTGTTCGGCTATCGCACGCGCATGCTCACCGCGGAAGAAGTCCGCGAACAATTCTGCGACGAGCGCGAGCACGTGGGCGCGATGTTCGAAGAGGAGGGCGTGGGCATCCATCCGTTGAAATTCACCTTCGGCCTGATTCGCAAGGCACGCGAGTTGGGCGTGAAAGTGCATCCGGCCAGCCCGGTGCAAGGGTGGAAAACGGTCAACGGCGTGCACCACCTGCAGACCCCCGGCGGCGTCGTGCGCGCCAAGCGCGTGGTGGTCTGCACCGGCGGCTACACCGGTCAGAAGCTCACCCCCATACTCAAGAACAAAATCCTGCCCATCCTGTCCAACTCGGTGGTCACCCGCCCGCTGACGGACGCCGAAATGCAGGCCTGCAACTTCAAGTCCAAAACCTTCATGACGGACACGCGCACGCTGCGCTTCTACTACCGCCTGCTTGAAGGTAACCGCCTGCAACTGGGCAGCCGCAGCTCGATCACGGGTGCCGATGCCGAAGACCCGGTACACCTGAAACTTCTCACCGACGCCATCGCACGCAAGTTCCCGCCGCTGGCAGGCATTCAGATCGACCATTCCTGGTGGGGTTGGGTCGATGTGAGCCATGACATGATGCCGCGCATCACCCGCCCAGACCCGAAAGAGACCGTGTGGCACGCCCTGGGCTATGGCGGCAACGGTGTCTCCTCCTCCACCTGGGCGGGCAAGCGCATCGCCGAACGCGTGGCAGGCAAGGATGCTGGGAAAGAAGTGTTTCAGCTGCCAATCTACAACTCACCGCTGGAGTACCCCAATATCTGGAACATGGTGCGTTCGGAGGCATTTGCGCCGTTTCGCCGTTTTGGCCAATTCTTCTTGTACAAGTGGTACTGGCTGCGCGACGAGAAGATCTAAACGCACAATGCAAAAGGTGAAGACATGAGCAAGGCACTTCAGGCCATCGATTTCCAGCGGGACAGCGGCGAACACGAGGCGCGGCGTCTGCGCGATCTACCCGGTCGCGTGATCGAGGGTGATCCGCAACACGAAAGCACCGTGTTTTTCAAGGGGGCAGAGGGTGATCTCATTGCCGGGACCTGGACCAGCACACCCGGACAGTGGCATGCCTTCACCGATCGTGACGAGTTCTGCTATATCGTCTCGGGCCATGTCCGCCTGATCGGCAATGACGGCACGATTCAATCGTTCAAGACTGGGGATGCCTTTCTGATCCCCAACGGATTCAGTGGGCGCTGGGAAGTGGTCGAGACCACTACCAAGCACTTCGTCATCCGTCAATACGAAGCCGATTGACGCAAGTTGCCGGGCTGGGCCCGGGCCTGGCCCGCGCCGTTTCCACTCACTTACTCGAACAGTACATCCGCCATGGCAATGAAGCGCGTCGTCACGCAATTCGGTATGGGAACCTCGATTCGCAGCCGCAACTACACCGAGGCTGCCGCGCGGGCCATCCGCGACGCGTTGTGGCACAACTCGTTGAATGTGGCCGATGCCTTCGGGTTCCCCCGTGAGGCCATGGTCATCCAGGTCGAGATCGGCGTTCAGCGACCCGAGGAGGTGGATTGTCAAGCCTTGCTGGGAATCTTTCCCTACGGACAGCCGTCTGTGACGGTGGTCAAGGGCGGGCTCGACATTCCCCGCCGAGAAAAAGAGGGCTGGAGCGTTGTCGCCAATGCTGCGGTCATGGTCTCCTTCGACATGGAGCCCGCTCATGGCTGAAAGACGCATCATTCTCGAAATGGGGTCGGGCAACGATCTGTATGGCGGCGACTACACCAAGGCAGCCTGCCGAGCAGTGCAGGATGCCTTGCACCACTCGTCCATCGTGTTGTTCAAGTCGCTCGGTTATGACCACCGTGACATGCGCGTGCAGGTCACCATCGGCGTGCAGGAACCAGACAAGGTTGACACGGCCCGCGTCTGCGCGGAACTGCCGCGAGGCCGTGCAGAGGTCACTGCCGTCCATGGTGGACTCAATGTGCACGATGCCGAGCAAGGAACCACGCACGTCATCGCCACTGCCGCGATCGAGGCGTTTTTGCCGATAGAGCCAGGCCAGTGGCGACTCAGCCAATAAGCGGCAGCTGACTGCTTGCCATTTTCACGGGAGCCGCATGGATGTTGGCCTTTGCAGCTTCGCCCACGCGCACGGGTTTCGACGATGTTGCTTTCGATCGGGCGGTTGGTGCCTCCCCGCCATGACCACTATTTCGAGGATCTGGATGTCGGGCAGCCGTCAGTCCACGACCAGCAGATGGAAGGGTTCACAGCGCAAATTTTCGCTATAGAAATAGTATTGCTGTGTCCTGCTCAGGCGTTGGATGCGGTAGCCAGGGCCTGTAGGGCCGCAGTCACTTCGATGGTGTCCACGCCCGCCACGGGTGCCAGCTGCCCAGCCAGGGCCTGCAGGGCGCCGGCTTCTTTTTGCAGGCGGGCAATGGCCTGGCCGGCCTCGCGTGGCATGTCAAAGCCAGTGCTTTGCAGCAGCAGCCTGCCATCGGCAGCCACCAGCTTGAAGTAGAACTTGCCGTCCGCCTCGCGGTATTGCTTGAAGGTGGGCAGCGCAGCCTTGCTGGCCTTGTGTGTGTCCTGGGGCTGGGTTTGCATGGCGCTGAGCGGCCGCAGGCCCACGGCGGCGCGCAGCTGCTTCAGGAAGGGGGTCGCCAGAGCGCGCGCGCGCTGGGCGCCGATCTGCAGCGCGGCTTCCACCTGCCCGGGGTGGGCCATGAACTCGTCGTAGCGCGCACGCATGGGGGTGATCTCGCGGTCTATGCGCTCAAACAGGATCTGCTTGGCCTCGCCCCAGGCGATGCCGTCGGCATAGGCGCGGCGCATGGCTGCGGTTTCCTCGGGTGTGGCGAAGGCCTGGTAGAGCTGGAACAGGGTCGAGCCCTCGACCTCCTTGGGTTCGCCGGGGGCGCGGGAATCGGTGACGACGGCGCCAATGAGTTTTTTCAACTGTTCGCGTGGGCAAAACAACGGGATCGTGTTGTCGTAGCTCTTGCTCATCTTGCGCCCATCCAGGCCCAGGAGGGTGGCCACGCTGTCCTCGATGGCGGCTTCGGGCAGCGTGAAATGCTCGCCGTAGAGGTGGTTGAAGCTGGCGGCGATGTCGCGCGCCATCTCGATGTGCTGGATCTGGTCGCGGCCCACGGGCACTTGATGTGCGTTGAATATCAGGATGTCTGCCGCCATCAGCACCGGGTACATGAATAGGCCGGCGCTCACGCCGTCGTCGCTCTCGCGCCCGGTCTCAAGGTTCTTGTCCTGCGCGGCCTTGTAGGCATGGGCGCGGTTGAGCAGGCCCTTGCCGGTGACGCAGGTCAACAGCCAGGTCAGCTCGGGGATTTCGGGGATGTCGGACTGGCGGTAAAAGGTCACCTGCTCGGGGTCCAGCCCCGCGGCCAGCCAACTGGCGGCGATCTCCAGCGTGGAGCGGTGCACACGCTCGGGCTCCTGGCACTTGATGAGGGCGTGGTAGTCGGCCAGGAAGTAGAAATTCTCGACCCCGGGCCTGCGGGTGGCGGCAATGGCCGGGCGCATCATGGGGTCTCCTCGTTTTCAGTGCAATAAGTGACGGTACGCGGTTCTGTCGCAGTAAGCACAAACGACAATCCGGGCCATGCTTGATTTCCGAAAA
>VFQO010001088.1_pt1 | contig 23136 bp, 27 predicted proteins | sample 3512331 | NCBI WGS metagenome assembly VFQO01 (sample SAMN10412371, study PRJNA504923) | tailings metagenome | isolation source: Replicate 3 from Balatoc abandoned mine | place: Philippines: Itogon, Benguet | collected 2017-08-28 | reverse complement strand
CGGTCAACTGGACGGCGATCACCTCAATCTGGCCGAAGGTTTCGAGGAAGCCGAATCCGTAATAGCCCTGTTTGGCCTTGCGGGCTGCTGGTCCGTGAATGGGGCAGAGCTATATGCGCGGGTCCATATCCCCGACCATATCCGTTCGATCACCATCTATTCGCAGCACGGCGCAGCCGCCGCCAAGGGCGTTGCCAAGGCCAGATCGCATCTTGGCGCTCGCGGCCGAACGATCGCGGTCGAGCTGCCACCCCCCGGTGGCGACTGGAACGACGCATGGCGGGCCGCGTGATCGGCCGCATCCCGATCTTCTTTTCAGGCGGGATCATTCTCGCTGCCCTGTTTTCCAAAGCACACCCCGACTTGATCGCCAATCCGCCGCAAAGCGCGCGCGGGGCGTGCGATCAGTTCGTTGACCAGGCGCTTTGCCAAGTCGCCGGCACCATCGACGCATTGCGGCATGATCGCCCGCCCGTTCCGGGCGTTTCAACCTTCCTCCCCGAACGGATCGAAACCCCCGGTGCCGTCGACCCGGCCATAACCCAGCGCGATTTAGCTTCGACCGTCTGCGATCCCGGTTATCTGTCCGCGCGCACGCCCAGGCCGTCATGGACGGCCGCGGCGCGGCGCCGCCTCGCCAGCGCGCGGCTCCCCGGCGAAAGCGCGGAGAATTACGCGCTGGATCAGCTCGTCCCGATCTCCCTTGGCGGCGCTGCGTCCGACGCGCGCAACCTGTGGCTCCAATCATGGACCGGGCCGTGGAACGCGAGCCGCAAAGACGCGCTCGAAACCGTGCTGCATCGCATGGTTTGCAACGGGGAACTTACCCTGGACTCAGCGCGGCACGCGATCGCGAGCGACTGGATCGAGACTTACCGCCGTGTCGTGACACCGCAAAATCTCGCGCGTCATCAGTTGCCGCAGCGGTGGGCCTTGAAGAACGGCGATCAGATCGGGCCGTTGATCCAAACCGGAAACGACCAAGGGCCGGTCATTCTGCAAACGAATATCGAGCGGGGAGGGGGAGCCTATGAGGTTCCCGCCATTCCGGTCGAATGACGATTTCACTGAAGGAAGGGAGTTGAAGCCATGTCGCGTGACACAGCAGAGTTTCATATCATCGGGAATATCGGCAGCATCCGACCGCGTGAGAAGGTCACATATGTCCGGGTCGCCGTAAAATATTCCCGCAAGGAAGGCGATGAATGGACGGAGCATACCCGCTGGAACAGCGTGACTTGCTTCGGCAAAGTGGCTGAGAAGGCGCAGAAGGCTGGCGTTGGCGACCTGGTTCGCATTACCGGAGTCCCTGAGGAAACCGCCTATGAGCGTGGCGGCGAAACCATTTACGGCACCGACCTGATCGCCAAACATTTCCATATTCACAATCGCGCTGGAAACAGTGGCGACGACGCCCGGCCCGATGCAGATTGAAAAGGGGAGGGCGGTGCGGCCTGGCGGCACGGCTCTATCGCCGTGGCGGCGACCGAACCCGCATTATGCGGTTTCGTCCCCTTCGGGTGACGATCCTCGCATGAAATTGTCGCAGGATCCGCGTGCGCGGATTTTGCGGCGTCTCTTTCCATCACCCCGCCAGCAACCGGCATGGTGATGGGGCGGCGCAGCGCGTGAGCAGCCCCCCGCTCGCGCGCGCGCCGTCATAGATCGACGGCCGACGAGCGGCCGACTTTTCCCCTTTCGCTTCTTTGTTTCTGATTCCGGGGCCTGTTCCTGCCCCCTGTCGCAAGGGCTGGACCGTCGCGGCCGCAGGCGGCCGCGCTTGGCGGGCACGGCGGTATCCCCGCCTTCCGCACCTTCGGCTTGTGCAGACGGGTGATTCCCCTCCGCCGTCCCCGGCCCTCAATTGCGCCATTCCCCGACCCGGCTCGCCACTCAGGCAGAAGCCGATGGACGCCATCGCCTTCGGCTCCATTTTGGGAAGGGAAACAAGCACATGGCACGGAAATCAGCCCGCAGCGCGCAAGCCAACCGCATCGACGTTTACGAAGAGGTCACAGCCAGCATTATCGCTCTGTTGGAGGCAGGCACCCGCCCGTGGTCGCCATCATGGGCATCGGGTGCGGCAACGCTTCCTTTGCGCCACGAAGGAACGGCCTACCAAGGAATCAATATCCTCCTGCTTTGGTCCGCAGCTATGACGCGCGGCTATTCCAATCCCTATTGGATGACCTACCGGCAAGCGGATGAGCTAGGCGGTCAGGTCCGCAAGGGCGAGAAGGGCAATCTTGTCGTTCACGCCGGAACCTTCACCCCAAAGGACGGCGAGACGGGCGAACCTGTCACGAACAGCGACGGCGAGGAAGCGAGCCGCCGCTATCTGAAACGCTATGTTGTGTTCAATGTCGAGCAGATCGACGGCCTGGACATGGCGAAATATCCGGTTCCGGTTGTGGAGATCAAGAACCGCGACCAGCGCGACCCTGACCTTGATGCGGCTTTTGCCCGCTATCCCGTCCCCTATCGGGAAGGAGGCGGCAGCGCCTTCTATGACGACCGCGCCGACTGTATCCAAATGCCCGCTTTCGCTGACTTTGTGAGCGGCAACGCCTTCTATGCGACCCTTGCCCATGAAGGAATCCATAGCACCGGGCATCCCGACCGCTTGGACCGCGATAGCCTTCGCAAATATGCTGACAGCAAGGAAATCCGGGCTTTCGAGGAATTGATTGCCGAGATTGGCGCAGCGATGCTTTGCGCGCAGCTAGGCATGGAACCGACCGAGCGCGAGGATCACGCCGCCTATATTGCCGATTGGCTTAAGGCCCTACGCAATGACAAGCGCGCCATCTTCCGCGCAGCCAGCGCCGCGCAGACGGCGAGCGAATTGATCCTCTCTCACATGGCCGACCAGCCCGCGAGGCAGGCCGCTTGACCGATCAGGGGGCGGCCGCGCGCCGCCCCGCCATTTTCCGAAAGGATCGAGCCATGACCCCGAACAACGAGCCGCGCTTGCAAACCGGATACGATTATCTGGCAGCGAGCCTCACCAGCGGTCCCGACGCACATCAATATCGCGCGCTATTGCGCGCCTATCTTGACCATTACGACATGGGCACGACAGGCGACGACACCACCGCCGACAGGATCGAGCGGCTTTCTGCTTTCCTTCGCATATTGGCCGCTGCCGCCGTCGCGGAAAGGGCGGCGACATGAGCAGCGACACAGACGAACGCGCCCTAGCGGTGACAGGTTACAACCCGGAAATCGCCACCGTGTCGGCGGCGGAATTTGCCGAGCTTATGGCGCTGGCGCGTGAGCAACCGCGCCTAACGCCCGATGGGCAATGGCGTCACGATTATCACGCCGCCATGATCGCCAAGCGGACCATAGGCGTGCAGCCGGACCTATTCGGCGCGAAGCCGATCATCCACATGCACCGGACGAGGCCGGGGCCGGTAATCGACTGGCAACCGGAGCCTGTGGGCGAGAAGCTGGACCGGATCGCGCGCGATCCCAATGCGGCTTTTGGCATCGGCCGCCCCGCGCTGAGCGACGAGGAAAAGGCGGCGATGCTCCGTTCGGCCGCCAACTGGCTGCGCCTTGGTCAGCGCGTTCGCCTCACTGGATCGACAGGTTCGATAGACGGCCAATTCGAGCGCAGAATCGGCCGCGTCGGCGTGGTCTGGCGCATATCCAGAGTCCTTACCGATCATGTGCATATCTATCTTGATCCGGTGGGGGCCGAGCGATCCGAGAAAATCATTTTCGTCGAGCTGCGCGACGTGGAGCCGGTTGAGGATCAGCCATGAACGCGCCGCCCCGCCCCGGAATAGGCGATAATGGCGGGCCGCCGCTGGACGATCCAGCGCGACCGTCACAGGCTCACGCGCCCCGGCCCTATGATGCTGCCTGTAGCCGCTGCCTCCACTGGAAACCGCCTACCGAGCGCGAGGAATCCGACTATCGCGCATGGCAGGGGGGCTATGGCCGCCGCGTCAAGGAGCCGAGCGGTTATTGCCATCGCATCCGCCACCGCCCCGGTGGCCCCATCGCCAGCGGCGGAACGATGGGCCGCAGCTTTTGCTACAATTTCGAGCGCAAGCCCGATCCCGAACCTGAATGGGGCGAGGGCCGCGCTTTCGTCACCATCTGGCAGGGCGACAAGATCGCGTGGCAGGGCAGGGAAGGGGAGGAACCCGCCGAGTTTCGGCAAGGGGAACTGGACCTGTGAAACGCCGGACCGCCTCAATCGGACACGTCGCCCGCAATGTCCGGAGGCATCAGCAAAAGATAGGCATGGATGCTCAGACCCTTTGCAATGCGCTCGATATTATCAATCGAGACATTGCGTTCGCCGCGCTCAATTCCGCCGAAATAGGTCCGGTCCATTTCTATGTCGTAGGCAAAATCCTGCTGGCTCATACCCAGCGCCTTCCGATGGCGGCGGATATTCGCAGCTACGATCTCGCGTAGGCAACCAGGATGGGTGCGTTTCACCCTTCATGGTTCACCCGCAAGATGGTTATAAGGCGACGGGTTTTAAGCATCACTTCACTTGCTGATTCGTAATTGGAAAATGACGCTAACTAGGGACGCGCGCGTGAATAGTCAGGAGCAGCCGAACGAAGCGGCGGAAAAGCGTGGTATCGTTCATGCCGCAGCATCGCAGCGCGCCATGCTTCTCGGTCGAAACTGCCGGGAGCGCCGCACGACTCTCCAAATGTCGCAGGCAGAGCTATCCGAGCGATCCGGCGTTGCTGCTTCGCACCTGTCGAATATCGAGAAAGGGCGCGGCAATCCGACATTGGAGGTCATGGAGGCTATCGCGAACGCGCTGGATTGCAGCGTTGTCGATCTTCTAGGCGGTTGACGATCGCGCTCTAGGCGATTCCCCCGACAAAGCCTTTCGTGTCCCCGCTTCGCGGCATGGCGAGACGCATTGCCCCGCCACAGCCGCGTTGCCGACACCGCGCGCGCGCTTCGACTTCGGACAGCCAGAGCCGCCCGAAATCTCCGCGCGCCAGCAGCTCGCCCGTTGTCACGAACCGGACCTTGCCGCAGCGGCGGCATGTCAGTTCGAGCCGGTCCCCGGCATCGAGGTCGCGAAGCTGGACAGTATCGAGCCAGCTCACCAATTGTCCTCCGCTTCGGGAATCCGCGTGTAGCTGATCTTCGACCCGACATTGCCCCCCGCAGGCGGTGCCCACGGTCCGAGGCTCACCACCGTTTGCCCATAGCGCGCGTTGAGGCTGTCCATCGCCTGCGTCAGCGTCTCGCAGCGTTGCCGTTCAGCATCGTCATTGGCGAACAGATCCGGTTGCCGCGCCCCGGCGTCGGTCAGCTCGCCCAACGTCACGCTCAGCCGCAGGATTTTCGTTGCAGGCGGGATCCCCGTGACGACATGCTCCCATAGCCGTGCGAACGCGGCGAGGATCGCCATGTCGTCGGCAACCTCGCCCAGCGCCTCCACATCGCCCCAGCTCCGTTCATATCCGCGCAGGCTGAGATAGAGGGCCGAGGCATAGAAATTGGCGCGGCGCATCCGCCGCGCCGCCTTGGTCAGCAGCAAACGGCCCATCACCCGCGCATCGTCGAGGCCGCGGCCGTCAGGCGGCAGCACGCGCGAGTGACCGAACATATTGCGTTCGGTTTCCGGGGATTCGACCGCATAGCCATGCAGCGCATACCAAAGCCGCTCGCCCGTCACATTGCGCCACAGCGCCCGCGCCTGTTTGGGCTGCAATGCCATGAAGCCCGGAATATCGATCACCGCGGCGCGGGCGAGGCGCTTCGCCATCGAGCGGCCGATGCCCGGTATGTCCGCGAGCTTCAGCCGCGCAAGTTGCGCGGGCACATCTTCGGGATGCCAGACCACCAGGCCGTCAGGTTTGCGCGTGTCGCTCGCGATCTTCGCCAGATGCCGATTGGCGGCCATGCCGATCGAGCATGTCAGGGTGGCACCGATATTGTAGCGGATCACCGTCTTGATGCGGTCTGCCAGCTCATGCGGCGCGGCGCGATGCTTGCGATCGAGCCAGCAGGATAGTTCATCAATCGACTTCACCTGGTCGACGGGAATCACCGTGCCGATCTCGCTCACCAGCGCATTATGCGCGCGCCGGTATAGGTCCGGCTTTTGCGGCACCAGCACCAGATCGCGGCACACGGCGCGCGCCTCGTCGACCATCATCACCGACTTGACGCCGCGCGCCTTCGCCTCGCGCGAACAGGCGATGATGCAGGTTCGCCCGCCACCCTGATAGGGCACGACCCCAACAGGGCGGCCGCGCAGGCGCGGTTCGCGCAATTGCTCCACCGACGCGAAAAAGCCGTCAAAGTCGAGGTATAGATGTTCGATGCTGTCCGGCTTCCGCATGTCCCTGGCTCGATTCGGAAATGAGCGGCCAGAAAGAACAGAAAAAGAACAAACGGGCAAGGCGGCTTAGGCGCCCACATTGTCGGATTGTCTCTATTTTACAAATCCGTCATCATGCCCGTTATGACGCAAGGGCCTGATCCTGACCACGATTCCGGCTACGGCTATGTGATCCTGCTGGACTATTGGATTTTGATCGCAGCGATGATGATCGGCGCCGCCTTGGGCTATGGATTGGTTTTATGAGCGTTATCGCCGCAGGGCTGGTTTTTCTTTGCACGCCGACACTGGTTGCCGATGGTGACGGTCCGGTGTGGTGCGCGGAAGGTCCGCGTCTCCGTATCGCCGGGATCGCGGCGCGCGAGCGCGACAATAGCTGTCGACGCGGCCATCCCTGTCCTGACGCATCCGGCGACGATGCCATGCGGGCGCTGGTGAACCTGCTTGGCGGCGCGCGCGGGCGCATCCGGTTTCGGGGCGCGGCCTACGATCATGTGCGCGTCAACGCGCCCGCCATGCGCTGCCTGTCGATCGGCAGCGCCGGGGGCAACCGGACCGGAGCCTTTTGCACCCTTGGCGACGGCCGCAATCTCAGTTGCGCGATGCTCGCCAGCGGCACGGTCGCGCGCTGGGGCCGCTACTGGCGCAGCGAGCAGCGTTGCCGCCGCCAGCCCCGTTAAGCGGGCTTGCGTTTCTGTTCTTTTTTTGTTCTCATTGTTGCATGGAACGAATCTTGGAACGAGTCGGACGTGATGAGCTGTCCGCGATCATTCTGACAGCGCCGGGATGGGCGCGTGTCGCCTTGACGATGCCCGATGAGCAGATGCGCGAACGCGCGGCCGACGCGATCGCCGCGACCATCATCGAAAAAATGTCCGGCGTGCCTGGACCCGACCGCAATCAACTGGCGTTGCCGCTATGAAACCTCGTCAGCAGACCGCCGACGCTGCGCGCTGTCGTTTGATCCGAATCCCAGCAGCTCGTTGCAGGAAAAGCCGCTAACCGCGCGGGTGAGCCGGTCCGTGATCGGCAGGATGACCAAGAAAAAGACCAGCATGAAGATCATGTAATCTTCGATGAGGATCGCAGCTCCCCACATAGCGAAGGTGCCAGCGCCGAACATCGTCATGTAGCCGATAGCCTTGCGCGATTTCGTGGCGGTCCGTTCCATGTGGGAACGGTATCCGACAAATAGGCTGATGCCAATTGCGATCGGGCAGGGCAGGGGGAAGCCTCCCCCTGAGTTCGAGCCGCTTCGCTGTCTCGCCCTACCCCCTCAGCGGGGGACACCCCCGCAACGCCCCCATTGCCTTCCTTCCACGTCGACCAGCTCGCCGGCGCGATCGTCGCGCGCGGATCTAGCGCCGCGGTCGATATAGTGCGCCGCCCTAGCGGCGCGATCTTCATGTCTTGTCGGGGAAAGGGGCGGGCGGCCCCCTCTCCCTGCAACGACAATCAGCCGGACCGGGTTGGCGCAAGCGCCTGCCCGCACCACTCCGGCAGATTCTCGCTGCCCCCTCTCCCCCCGCTGTTCTTGGTCGTCCGTGCCCGCCGAGGCCGATGGCGAAGGAAGCCATCGGCCTGACGGCCAATGAAAAGGAAGGAAAGAGAAATGACGACCCTGAATATCCTGTGGAGCGATCTTGTCGCCACCCCGCGCAATGTCCGCAAGGTCAAGACCGGAATCGAATCCCTTGCCGCAAGCATGGCGTCCGAAGATGGACAGATTCAGAACCTTGTCGTGATTGCCCGCGAGGACGGCAAATATCAGGTTATCGTTGGCGAGCGCCGCAGGCGGGCCGCTGTCCACAACGTCAAGACGAAGGTATGGGGCCGCGATGCGACGTTGCGCTGTGAATTGCGCGACAGCCAAAATGCGACGTCGATCAGCTATGCCGAGAACGCGCAGCGCGTGGCGATGCACCCCGCCGATGCCATCCGGGCCTTTGCCACCTTGCGCGACGAAGGTTTCACCGAGGAAGCTATCGCCAACCGCTACCATTACGATCTAGTCGAGGTCCGCAAGATGCTGGCGCTTGCCGGTCTTAACCCGAAGGTCATCAACGCGCTGGCCAGCAACAAGATCGACGTGGCGTGTGTCGAGGCGTTCACCCTCACCGATGACCACAAGCGGCAAGAACGTGTCCTGAAACGCTATCGCACCGCCCATGAGGTGCGCCGCGCCCTGACCGAAACCAAGGTCACGACAGGCCACCGGCTATTCCGTTTCGTGGGCATGGAAGCCTATCAGGCAGCAGGGGGTACAATCACCGGCGACCTGTTCTCCACCAAGGGGGAAGGCTATGCCGACGACCCCGATCTTGTGCAGCGGCTTGCCGATGAAAAGCTGGACGCACTTGCGGCCGAAGCCGAGGCCGAAGGGTGGGGCGAGGTCATTGCCGCCGAAAGCACCCCTTATGAGAGCTATAGGTGGAATACGCTCTATCCCGACGAGGTGACGCAGACTCTATCCGATGCCGAACAGGTGTTCATGGACGAGCTACAGGAGAAGCGGGAAGCGCGGATTGAGGAACTGTTCGCAGCACTTGGCGAGGATTTCGATACGCAATTCGATCACGATTTGCGCGCGATTGAGGCCGAGATTAACCGTCTTGGCACTGTCGAGCGGTCTTATTCCGAGGATGCCAAGGCGAACGGGCGGCTTTTGATCGTGATTGGCCATGACGGCGCGAGCAACAGAACCGCCTATGCGCGCAAGGCGACCCGGAACGGGAACCGGACCAGCGGCCACAACACCGGCAGCACCAGCGCACCGCGCCCGCTTTACGATGCCCGGATGACCGAGGAACTGTCGCGGATGCGGACCGTCGCCTTGCAGGCCGAGGTTGCGAAGAACCAGCGGCTTGCCAATGCCGTCTTGCTGGACGCGCTCTTGCCAATCCTCTCGCAGAGCTATCCCGACGCCCACGCGGTTCAGCTTCGCGCCAGTGCGGACATTGAAGAACCGTGCCAGCATTTCGACTACAACACGCACGAAATGGCATCGCCCTATGAGGGGGTGGCCGACCTGATCGCGAGCGCACCGAAGAAAGCGGCCAATCGGTTCGCATGGGCGCTGGCGCTTGCCGAACCCGATGTTGCCCGTCTGCTCGCGGCCTGCACCGCTGCGTTGATCGACGGTCGCCAAGGGAAATATGCAGACCCGAAGCGGTTGCGTTCGGTGGACCGTATCGCCCGCGCTGCCAATCTCGATATGCACCAGCATTGGGAGGGAGGCGTCGAGTTTTTCGGAGCGATCAGCAAGAAGGCGATGTTTGCGGCCTTGACCGAGGCTTGCGGCCCCGCTGCTGCCGAGAATTGCGCGAAGATGAAAAAGGACAAGCTGGCAGAAGCCTGCGCCGAGCGCGTCCCCGGCCACGGTTGGCTCCCCCCGGCGCTCGTCACCCCGGAGGAACCCGAAGCCGAGCCGGAGGAAACCGAGGACGAGGACGGTGACGATCAGGAGGCCGATGACACCGATGCCGAAGATACCGGCGATGAGGATGCCGATAATGACGACGAGGATTATCTTGCCGTCGCAGCCGAATGACCATGAGGGAGCCGCCCACTGTGGCGGCTCCCTTTGCCCTATGCCGAGGGCAGGCGGGATGAAGGTCTAGCCAGATCGAGGGGAGGGGCAGCGGAAGCGGCGTGGCCGTCATAGGCGACGGCCGCGCCGCTGCGATTTTCGTCGGGGCTTCGAGGCGGACCAGGCCCGCCCCGAAGCCCCGGATTGATTCACGCACTGAATCAGTCAGGGCGCGGTGATTCAAAATACTCGTCAGACAGTGGCGGCGCACCCGGCTAGATTCGAGTGCATGGAAACGCTCGCTATCGCCCTGTTCGCACCCATCGACCTGATCGCAGTCGATACCGCGCGCAACATGCGCCGCCGCTATGCGATTTGCGTCACGCCCGACCTGTTCGGCGCTTACATCGTCGAAACGAGCTGGGGACGGATCGGCACTCGCGGGCAATCCAAACGCCTCTCCTTCCCCGATCGCACCGGAGCCGAACGGCATGTCGCTGCTATCCTGCGCCGCCGCAGCACGGCGGAAAACCGGATCGGCGTTCCCTATCGCCCAGCGCGGCCCGTCGCGCAGGACCGCGCCGGTTGACGGCATAGCCGTTCACCCCGCATCGCTGACACCCGGCGATTCCGCCCGGACGAGATCGAGCGACACGGCGTTCGCAGGCTGCGCGGCCCCGGCCAGCGTCTCGCGCAGATCTTCGCCGGAAAGCAGCGTGAGCCACGTCCGACCATAGGACCGCGCCGCCAGAAAATAGACGCGGCCATGACAGCCGACGATGTTGCATCCGTCGAGCTGGTCGACGGGCGAGGCCGCGGCCCCGAAGCGTAGCGCCTGGACCGAGGCGTCCACCCGCTGCTGGATTCCGCACATGCGGCATTGCGAGCGCACTTGCGCGTTGGATCGGGCGAGGGTGCCCCACGATGCCGCCCAGCGCGGGAATATGCGATCTATCTGGCTCACCTGTTCTGACTATCAAATCCCCCGCCGCCCCGTCCATCCATAGCTGTTCTATGTCCCGATGAAGCCCGCGCCCGTCATGGCCTGGCGCGGGCGGAGGGCCTTGCCTCCGTCCCAGCGGCGCCCGCCGCAGGCGGGCACGTTCTTTTCCCCTCGTGAACAGTGAGGCGGCAAGCCGCCGCGCATTTGCAGGCGTTTTCGGGGCCTGTTCCTGCCCCCTGTCGCAAGGGCTGGACCGTCTCGGCCGCGAGCGGCCTCGCTTGGCGGGGACGGCGGTATCCCCACCCTTCCGCGCTGCGCTTGTGCAGGGCGGGCGATCCCCCTCCGCCGTCCCCGGCCCTGATTTGCGCCATTCACCGACCCGGCTCGCCACTCAGGCAGAAGCCGATGGACGCCATCGCCTTCGGCTCCATTTTTAGAAGGGAATAAGCGCATGATGAATTTTGCAGAGATGACCCCCGAACAGCGTGCGGCCTATGTCGAAAGGGTTGCCGCGCTGAACGACCAGTTGCGCGCGAATATCAACAGCCCCGCGCCGAATATCGTGGTGATGACACAGGGTATTCTTGCGATGGTCGATAGCAATCCCATCATCGCCGTTGCGCGGCAGATGGAGCTTATGTTCATCGTCGGCAATTACGCCAATTTCAGCGAGGACAACAACCCGCACGGCGAGCGCGATTTTGGCGACTTCGAGTGGCGGGGCGTCCGCTGTTATTGGAAGATCGACTATTACGACCGTCAGACGGAATGGGGATCATCCGACCCGTCAGACCCCGGCGTTACCTGCCGCGTCCTGACCATCCTTCGCGCCGACGAATACTAACCGGCCAGCATCGGGGGCGGCGCTGACCGTCCCCGGCATCCCCCCATTGCACCCTATTCTTGCGAGGAATCGCCCCATGTCTTTTGAATTGATGAACCGTGTCCAGATCGACGAGATCACCGCAGGCCGCGATATGGCAATCGAGCGTTGGCTTGATGCCTTCGACAGCTACCACCGCTTGACCGATGAAGCCGCAGCCTTGAGCATTGGCGGCGCATTTGCCCTTAGTGCGCCGATGGGCGACCGCTATACCGACACCGCCTTGACCCGCGCCTTTCTCGCGAAAACCGACCATGAACATTATGACCGGGAAACGCACAGCCGAACCAAGACCACGGCCCGCGAGCATTTCGCGGAGAGGATGACGGCGGCGGTGGATCGCCGTTGCTGGCGGCATTTGCTGGAAACCTTAGGCTTTGACCAGCTTCTAGACCGACAGGCGCGCGAGGAATTTTATTCCGGCCTTGATGGCGTCCCGCCCGCCTTCACCAGCGAAAATTGCGCGGCGACCTTCGGCCATATTTGGGAGAACCGGCGCGATATTTACTTGCGGGGCGTCGCCAATACCTTCGCGGCGCTGGACCGGCGTTTCCGCTCGCATGATGGTTTCAAGATCGGGAGCCGCCTTATCATCGAGCGCGCGCTAGGCGATAGCGGGAGATGGTGGAGCAATTACAACCGGCGCGATACCTTGCGCGATGTGGAAAGGGTTTTCCGCGAACTGGACGGGCTAGGCCCCTGTCCCGAAAGCATGAGCATCACCGAGCAGGTAACATCACGGCCCGACCATACGCCCTTTGTGATTCACGGCGATTATTTCCGCGTCCGCGTTTTCGGCAACGGCAATCTGCATCTGTGGTTCGAGCGCAAGGATTTGCTCAAGGAGGTGAACAAGCTGCTTGCCGAATATTATGGCGAGGTGATCGGGGACGGCTACGACAGCACCGAGGCCGCCGACGCGCCGGAATTTCATTTGACCCCTGCCAAGGACTTCGGGGCGTTCATGTCCTCCGACGAGGTGGCTTGGCGCGTGATGGAATGTGCGATGATCGGCAAGGGGCTGACTGTGCTTGAACCGAGCGCCGGGACCGGCGTTCTCGCCAAGGCGGCGCGCGATGGCGGTGCGCTGGTGGACTGCATCGAGATACAGCCCGGATTGGCGCACGAATTGCGCGTGCTGCATGGATTTGACGCGGTGCGGCAAGCGGACTTCCTCACCCTTTCCCCGTCCCCGTCCTATGATCGCATCATTATGAACCCGCCCTTTGACCGGGGCCGCGATTGCGATCATGTCCGCCACGCCTTCGAGTTTCTGAAACCGGGAGGCATCCTTGTTGCTGTGATGAGCGCCCGCGCCGAATTTCGGGAGGACAAGCGGCACCGGGCCTTGCATGAAATCGTGGAGCGGTGCCGCCCTGCCTGTGGTTGGAGGAAATGGCACGACCTGCCAGCGGGATCGTTCGCCCATGCGGGCACCAACATCAACACCGTTATTCTGGCGATCAGAAAACCGGGTTGATAGATTAGGGGCGATGGCCCGCCCCGCTATCGCCTCAAGGCGGGCCATCCCTTCCCATTTTTCCGAGCAGCCGGAGGATGAAGGCGAAATGTCCGAAAGCTGCTTATGTGCGCTGGCCGATGGAGTGCATTGCTCCATCGGCCACCCTATCCAAACGGCTCTGCCACCCCGTTCTTTATTCGTTCATCCCAATCTGCTAAGCATAGGCCCATGACGACGAGCGTAACCACCAGCCCATATTGGACTCAGGATCAGGCAGTCGCCTATGAGGCGGCGCTTGAGGCGATCAATGATGTGATCGCCGGTTACAGCGAACAGATTGAGGCGGAGGAAAACAGCCCGCAGCCGAACGCCCAGCGTCTCGCCTGGCTGTCCATGCGCGTGAGCCATGCACGCGATGAAGCCCATTCGCTCGATGTGAACGACGATGCCAGCGTGAGTCAGGTTCTCGCTGAATATGGCGCGATCGTGCGCGCACGGGATGCCGCCGAAGCTCTCGCCAACGCGGCTTGACCCGTCCCGACATGGCCGACGATCCAGAGCGATACAGCCTATCGCGCGAGCGGCTACAACATATCTATGACACGCGGATCGCGCCGGACCTTTTCAGGTCCGCGCAGCCGGTCGAGCGCCCGACTGCTGTTGTCCTTGGCGGACAGCCTGGCGCGGGCAAGACGCCGATGCAAAATCTCGTCTCGCGCGAATTTGCCGACAAAGGCGGTATCGTGAAGATCATTGGTGACGATCTTCGTTCCTACCTTCCGCATTATAAATCCCTGCAACGCGCCGATGACCGGACCGCCGCTTTTTATACCGACCGCGATTCAGGGCGCTTGGTCGAAATGGCGATTGCCGATGCGGCCCAGCGCCGCGTCAATGTGCTGGTCGAAGGGACCATGCGAAGCCCTGAGGTTGTCGCGAAAACCTTGCGCGATTTTCGCGAATCCGGATTCCAGACCGACGCGCGGGCGCTTGCCGTCAGCCCGGAATTGTCGAGCCTTGGCATCCTGCAACGCTATGCCGCTCAGAAGGAGAGCCGGGGCGTTGGCCGCATGACGACCACCGAGGCGCACAGCGCCGCGCTGACCGGAATGCTCGCCACGCTGGACCGGATTCAGGACGAGCGCCTTGCGGACCGGCTGACCCTCTATCGGCGCGGCGGGGAGGTTATCGGCCATCTCGATTTGACCGGCTCACCCAAAGCGAACGAACCGCGCGCCCGCGAGCTGGTCGAGCGCGAACGGTCCCGGCCCCTCACGCCGCAGGAATCCCGATATAAGCAGCGCGAGATCGAGCGGTTGACGCCGATCCTCCAAAAGCACGGCATCATTCCTGCCCGCGAGCGGGACCGCGATCACGTTGACCACCGCCCAGGATCATCGCGATCCCCGCGCGACGACGATCGCGAAAGGTGACGCTTCACGACGCCCGCGGCAAGCAACGGAGATCCGTTCGATCATGACGCCGGTGACCGTGCCCTTCGATATAGAGGTTGCACCGAACGCGGCCGTGTGAATGTCGGTCGCGCTATTGCCAGCGGCGACGTAAGCAATGCACTTTCCGACAGGACGCGGACCCAAGCGACTGCCCCCCACTCGCTACCGCGCGATAGGCGGGGAGGGCGATGCTCAAATCCACCTGACCTTCGATCCTGTGCGATGCCTGCCGATGCGGCCAATGGGCAGAGCTATCATTGCGGCACTTCCTCTCCGCTCCTTCTCCCTGCCGTTGCTGATTGACGCACTTGCGCGTCTCCCCTGCCTAATGCGGGTGCGGTCCAGTCGGACCCAAACAGAAAACCGGCGCTGAAGCGCCTACGGTTTCCGCAAGCGGACCCTCCGTTTTTCGGTTTGCCCGCGTCAGGGGGCCGCGCCTTCCACTGTGCGTCAGCAACGACACGGAAGAAGGAACGGACATGAAGGACATCGCAGAATTTCGCATCACTGGCCGCATTGGCAAGAGCAGCATCATGGACAAGGTGGCGTTTCTCGACATTGCCTCCAACTATCGCCGGAAGGTCAATGACGAGTGGGAGGACGACACGCACTGGAACCGCGTCACCCTGTTCGGCAAGAACATCGACCGCGCTGCCGAGCTGGCCGTAGGTGACAAGGTTCGCGTCAAGGGCCGTGTCCGCCAGAGCCGCTACGAGCGCAATGGCGAGACGGTCTATGGCGTTGATCTGGTCGCGTTTCGCATTGCTCCGGCTGCACAGAACGACGAGCCTGCCAATCGCGACGACGACGAGGGCGAGGGCTAAGCCCAAAGACGGGGCGGCGCGAAAGCGCCGCCCCGCTCGCTGTCCGCTCGCACTTCGGATGCAAATGCCGGAATTGTCTTGCGCTGGACTACAGAACGGCCGATTCTATCCCGTAGTGGCGGAACTTCCCGCCACACGCGCCCGCGATTGGCGGGGGCGCATCGTGACGGGAAAGGCCGCTATGTCGTTCGCAAGCATCTTTGACGGGATTCCGGCATGGGTGCTTGTGCCGTGCGCTTTCATCCTGATCGTGGCGGCGCTGCGCTATCGCGGCACCGTCGCGATTGTCCTTACCGCGCTTTGCCTTTTCGGCCTCTGGAATGCGGGCGACCCGCATCCCTGGCTGGCCTTTCCGTTCGGCCTCCTGATCTATGCTGTGCTGTCAGGCATTGCGGGTATGTTCGGCCGCGCGATCGGAGAGGATGGCGGCGGCGAAGGCGGCGGTTATGACCACGCGGCCGAGCAGGCGCGTTTGGCGAACGAATATCATCGCCGCGAACGCGAAGGCCGCTTCTAATCCGCTGCCAAACCGGCCAGCGATGCCGCCACTCTCGCGCCGCCATGCTTGGCAATAGCCGCGGCGATCGCTTTCGCGTCGGGCCGCTCCATCGCGCCGATCTTGATCCGATCGAGTGCAGCCAGCAGCACCGGCCTGCCCGCATCGCGTTGCGCGGCCTCAGCCTCCTTCTCGCGCTGGACGATCGCGGCGAGCATCGTTTCCAGCTTTGCGCGTTCCTGTTTGATGGCTTGAAGATCGGATGATTTTGCCATGACGTTCCTTGCCTTTCCCATGATGGTCGAGTGCGGCCGATGGTGAGTTGATAAAGGGCCGTTCGACGGTAATCGCAGTCCCTAAGCTGACTGTCGGTATTCTCTAGAAAACAAATCCGATATGGTCTAGCTTCGCGTTCGGTAGCGACCGGAACGAGCGAAAAGCTGTGATTGATCTAGACCGAAATCAAATCGACGCGCGGCGCGGCCGCACCGCTTCGCACACAAGGCAGGCCCGTGCGTCCCGCTCCGGTTTGTCGCCTTGGCGCATAGCCTGCCAACAATCCCTTCCCGTCCACGTTGTTTCGAGAATGGGTGGGGAGGGAGGTCTGTTGAGAGGAAGGGGAAGGTCCAAGAAGGCAAATACGCAGGATAGCGTAAGCGACAGCATTGTAACACAATGGCGATCACTCACGGCTGCTGCACGGGGCTGGTCATGGCGCATCTGACGCTGCGAATTGACGACGACCTTGCGGCCGCCGTGGATGCTCTGGCGAGAGCAGCGGGCATGACCCGCAGCAAATGGATTGCTCGCGCGATCATCGACGCGCTTCCCGCACGTCCCGACGAGGTGCGTGACATGCCCGTCAGCGGCACAGTCTCGAAAATGCTCTCTCTGCGCTTCCCGGTGGAGGAACTGGCTGCGATGGAGCTGGTCGCATCGCGTGCTGGCCTCACGCGCGCGCAATGGATCAAGCGCACCTTGCGCTGGCAACTCTGGACGAGGGCAGGGGAGTTGCGCCTGGTGCCGAGCAGCCATCGGGCGATCATCAAACTTGTGAGCCAGGTGCGGGCGATCGGCCGTTCTCTCAATCAGGCGGTGAAGGCGATGAACGCCGCCAACCGTCCCCAAAGCCCGCTCGAAATCCAGCGCATCGCGGCTGAGGTGATTGCGATGGAGGACCGCATTTCGCAGCTCGTCAACGACGCCGCAGCAGGTTTGACCGAGATCCTTTCCGGCGAGGTCTATTATTGGACCGGACGCGAACGAAAGCTGCCCAGCATCATCGGGACCGCGCGATGAACCCGTTTGTATTCTCCGAGCGGACCCTTGAGGAACTGGAACGTGTGCAGGGCGCGCGCGGGGCAGGGCGGGGGCGCGTCGATCGGAGCGGCAACCGGAAGATGGAGCGCGCCCTTGGCGCGATGCTGCGCGCACCGCATGAACTGGTATTTGCCGGAACCGCGCGCCTGTCCGATGCCATCAGCAGTCGCAACGCCACATCGCATCATGCTCGCAGCGCGAGAGCATTGCAGACGATCGACCGCACGGCGAAGCGCACGCCGCAGGTCATGGTGAAGATCACAAGCCGCATCCATGATGCGGGCAGCACCGTGGGCGCCATGACCTATATAGGCCGCGTCGGCATGTCGGACCGGGAGCCGATCGGGATCGAGACGAGCGAGGGCAAACATCTTGTCGACGCCCGTGACATGCTCATGCTGGCGCGCGAATGGCAGCAATGGGAGCAGGCCGACGAGGCACGCCGGAAGGGTGCGACGGCGATCGCGATGGTATTTTCCATGCCACCGGGCACAGACCCGGAAAAAGTGCGCGACGCCGTTCGGGAGCTGGCCGAAAATGATATGGCCAATTGCCGCTGGGTGATGGCACTCCATACCGATCAGGACCATCCCCATGTGCATCTGCTGATCGCCGGTCGCGACAATGACGGCCGCCGCTTCAACCCCAACCGGGAGTTCCTTCAGCATTGCCGGGAGCGATTTGCCGAGAATCTTCGCGCGCGCGGGATCGAGGCGGACGCCACCCCCCGAAAGGCGCGGGGCTATCCGCCCAAGACAGACCCGTCGCCCGTTGTGAAGATGCGGGAGAGGGGCGTTGTTCCCGATGCAGACAAGGGCCGCCACGACATGATCGCGCCCAAACCGGACGCGCCCGATCAGCTAGTCCAGCGAGAGAAAGCCCGCTCGAAAACCGTCGCGAACATGACTGTGGTGCGCGGCGTCTATCAGCGCGCCATTGCCGAATTGGAAGCGCATGGCGGACAGGAAGAAGCCCAGCGGGCGAAGGCGCTACGCGCCTTTGTCGATGCTATGCCGGGTGCGCTGGACGCGCGCAGCGAGATCGTAGAGCGGTTGAAATCGGGTAATGCCCTGTCGCCCGAATATCAGAAAGACCCGCAGCTTGAACGCCTGAAATCGCGTGTCGAGCGCCGCGATGCCGAACAGCGAACGGAGGCCCTGGACCGTCTTGCACGCGCCACCACTAAAGTCAGATCGGCATCGGCCGAGCTGAAGAAGGAGGGTGCGCCGAAGCGGGCAGGGAAAGACGGAGGCCCCGCCATAGATCGGATTAGAGCGAAGGCGGCCGAGTTGCGGCAAGGACCGGATACCAGCGAACCCCGCGATGCGCTTGCGGCTTCCCGCGAGCGGTTGCAGGCCATGCAGCGCAAGGTTGATGAGGCGGTGAAAGACCAGGATCGCGGCAAGGACCGCGATCGGGAGCGGGGCCGTGACAAGGATCGGGACGGGCCGAGCCGATGACCGATGACGAGCTGCTGAACACTCTTGCCGATCAGATTGCGGCTCTGGCCGACGGCGTAGAGGCCGTTATGGAAAACCAGCGTTTGTTGGTCGCGAGGCTGGACGAACAGGCGGCGAGCCTTGCGGCGATAGGCGTTGCGGTGGGCATGAGCTATCTTGCAACCGGGAGTGAAAAGCCGTTGCCGGTCGATGTGCTTGAGGATCGCGCCTTTGCCCGGTTTCTCGAAAATTATCCGATCGACGGACCGCCTATCGTCGGCAAGCCCAAGATGGACGAGCATATGGCGCAGCTCGACAAAGTTGATCCGGCGCGCCTTGCCAGCGGCTTTCGCGAGTTGGCCCGTCAGGCTGATCTTTCCGCTATCGAGCGGATACGCAACAGACAGATCGAGCGTGCGGCACGGCAGCGGCATGGCGATCTTGAAGCGTTCGAACGGGGGAGGGACCGCTGAGTGCGGTCCGTCGAAGCATTATCGGTCCTCGCGGTCGCGTTCCCGATCACTGCTATCGTGCTGGCGCGCCTGATCCGGCCCAGCTTCTCGTTGCCGTTCGACGTCCCGCACAATCGCCCTCGCGGCGTCCCGTTCAGCATGGAGATGCGGAGGTTGGATTTTCACGCCGTTCGCGAGTGATTCAGCGATGGCCGATCGGGCAGCTCTTTTCATCTCGTCCGCCTCGCCTGACCTTCCGCCATATTTATGATCTATCACGGCATCGATCGCGACGAGCTGCTTGGCAGCACTATTCAGCCGGTTATCCTGCAATCGCTCCTCTTGCGTCATGGTTATAAAATCGAGAGCTGCTTTGCCGTCGCGAAAGCGGTCCGCATAGCTGCGCGGATCGTCTTGCCTTGGCTGAAATCTCTCTTCGTTGATTCGCCACGCCAAAGGCCCGCTATATGTGAGGTGGTCCCAACCCCGCCCCGCTGGACCGTCCCGAAGCGGATCATCGGGGGCCAGTTCTGCCAAGGCTTCATTGACGAATGCGGGCGATGCCCAATCCACATCGAGACTTCGAGAAGGATCTACGGGATTATGTAAGCTATACATACCGGCAGCCAGTCGATCGTCTCCGTCCTTCTCGATTTGCACGTCACCGACATAATCGAAGCCAGCGAGATTTGCCGGATCGTTCCGCCCTTCATGATATTCTCTCGACAATTCATCGAACAGACGTAGGGCTTCGCCAGCGGATAGCTGGACGCGAACCACTCTATAGTCGCGATCTTCCTCGTCCCAGGTCAGAACGGAATAAGGCTTATCGACCGGCTCGACAGCCTGTTCACGCTGCGCCGTGACGCTCGCAGACAAATCATTCGATCTCGTTTCTTCAGCGGTGCGCCTGAAATCGGTTGCGGCTTCTCGCTGCTGTTCAACGTCCAGCACACGCGGCACGGCAACCCGCTCTCCCTGTTCAAGCGTCTGAGCTACTGATTCCAGAGCTGCCCGCTTCATCTTGTCGGCTTCCGGGGTATCCGCGCCATATTTACGGTCTATGGCGGCGTCGAGCGCCGCGACGGCCTTGGCGCCGGCGTTCATGCGGCTGTCCTGCAAGCGTTCGGCCTGGCTGAGCTGCCGGAAATCTCTTGCCCCGTCTCGATCGGGATCGCGGCGTTCGGTGCCCTTGGTCGCATCGCCGGGAGCGCGGTCCTCGCGCATGTCCCCGTTTCGCTCCAACGCCTCAAGCCTGCGATCTTCGGCCAGTTCGGCGGCTTGGTTGCGTTCTTCCGCCAATGTCGACCAGGCTTTCCACGCGGCCTCTCTTTCCCGCAATTGAGCCGCGACCTTTTCAATCTCGCGGTTATGCCGTTCGGAGTTCCGATCCTGTGCGGAAAGCTCGTCGTAGCGGTTGGCGGCGGAACGCATTAAACTCGCCGCGTCCTCGTAATTCGCATAGACATAATCATCGCTGAGGCCCTTCGCCTCCTGGCGGATCTCAGCCGAGATTCTTTCCTCCAGCGACTTGTCGCCCCCGCCGTCTGTCCGCTCCGTATTCATTGACAGCTCCTATACCGCTACATGCCCGCCATCGCCCGAATGGGTCTTAGCCGCGTCGTCGTCGGCCGATGCTGGCGCGGGTGCCGCGTCGAAATCCATGCCGGTAAAGTCCGCCGACAGTCCGAGGCTTTCAAAGAAGGCGGTTGCCTTGTGGGGGTCCGCATCGTCGGGAAGCCCGTCGAGCGGAAAGCCGACGAGGCGCGCGAAATCTATCCCGTTCAGCGCGTCCTCGTCCGACATTTCGGGCGCTTCGGCCGCCGCGATGATCGCCAGCGATCGCCGCGCAATCGACGGGTCCAGCGGCCGCTCCGCAACGGGTGGTGGCGCGATGCTGGACGCCGTGACCATCCACTTGTCCATATAATAGCGCAGCTTCTTGCCCTTCAGCGGTGGGATACCCGCGCGCAGCACGATCACGTCATCCTGCGACATGAGCAGGAGTTCTTGCGGGAGCATGAGCGGGCGGCGCTGATCGGAGGTCGAAACCGATCCTTCAAACGCTTCCCAAACCCGGCGCGATTTGCTGTGTGCGGCATAGGTATAGTTGCCGAGGCGTTCGGATATTTCCTTGGCGACATTGTTGTCCTTGGGTGTGAAAACCAGTTCGACACCGCAGTTCTGGACAATTTCGGAGGTCACATCGGGGCCATACACATCGCGCAATTGCCCGCGTGCCTGGATCACCGGCAGCAGGCGGATACCGTAGCCCGCCACATAGCTGAAGCCCGATGCGATGACGCTGGCGCGTCCGAGACGCGCAAATTCATCGAGCAGCAGGAGCAGCTTCAGCGGATGCTTGCCCGCCTTGGGGTCCGGCAGCTCGCGGACATTAAGGTCGATGAGCTGTTGAAAGAGCAGATTATATATGTCGGAAATCCGCTCCATATTATCGGGCGAGACGCCCAAATAGAGCGAGATTGGCTTGGTGCGAAACTCGCGCAGGTCGAAATCGGATTCCGAGGTTGCCGCATCGACATAGGGGTTGATCCAGAGGTTGATTTTCGCGGACACCGATTGCCGGATGCCGGTGAAGGTATTGGCCGAGCTGGAAATCCAGTCATTCAGTGCCGACACGCAGGCTTCCGAAAGCGGATTGCCCGCGGCCGTCCTGTCCTTGATGATCCGGGGGAACCGCTCTTTCGCATCCCCGGCGCTGAAATTGCGATATACCTCGCCCATCGTGAAGGGGAGTTCGTCGGTTGCGGCGATATAGGAAGCCACGCCGAGAAAGGCGGTGCGGGCGCTGTCCATCCAGAAACTCTCGCCATTGGCGGGAGGCGGCCAGAGCATTGCCGCGATCTTCTGCAATTCGTCGATCACTTCGACAGGATCGGTGCGGTTGATATGCGAGAAGGGATTAAAGCGCGCGGTGCGTCCGTTGGGATCGAGCGGATCGAACAGCAGCACCTTATGGCCCTGGCTCTTGCGCCATCCCGCCGACTTTTCCCAATTCTCCTGTTTCACATCAAGGACGACGATCGAGTCAGGCCATGTCAGCAGATTGGGGATGACGACGCCGACGCCTTTGCCCGCGCGCGTCGGAGCTTCGAGCAAGACATGCTCCGTCCCGCCAAACTGGATGAAATTGCCGCCCATCTTGCCGAGCAACAAGCCTTCACTGGCCATGAGGCTGGCACGGCGCGCTTCGGGTTTGGTGGCCCAGCGCGCCGCGCCATGCAGCGCGTCCTTGCGATTCATGAAAATGTAGGCGGCGATCAGACCGCCAGCGGCCGACACGCCGAGGACGCCCTTGAGCAGCCAGCCCATGACATAGCCATTATGGCGGTAGAACCAGAAATATTCGGGCAGTTTGAGCAGATTCAGATCGGCGCGGAATTGCCCCATGCCGATAATGGCGACAAGGCCGCCCAGGACGAATATCACGATGACCGCGAACACAGCGTATATAGCAAGGGAACGACGGTCCATGCGCCTCTTCCTTCACATGCCGGACGTGTCCGGCTCGAAATAGATTTCCGTCACGCGGAAATGGCCGTCGACCTTCTTGCACTGGACAACCACGTCGACGAGCAGATGGAGCAGCGCGAGGATGTCCTTGCGTTCCAGATCGCGGCCGCCTTCGGATTCCTTCACCAGCAGCGACAATTGCTCGAAAGCGAGCGCGGCCGAGTCCGCATGAATGGTCGTGATCGAACCAGGGTGGCCACTGTTGACGTTGCGGAGATAAAAAAAGGCCGTGCCGTCGCGCAGCTCTTGCAACAGGATGCGATCGGGCCGCATCCGCAAGCTCGCTTCGAGAAGATGCTTGGCCCCGACCTTGGCCTGTCCCTGCCCATCCTTCGAATAGAGCAGATGCACGGCGTTGCGGTGCGGAACGATCAGCTCTCTCGTATCTTCGATCGTCAGCAAACGTTCCTGATCGGGAATGAGCTGGATCAGCGCCTTGGAGAGCGTCGTCTTGCCCGAACCC
>VFQO010001086.1_pt1 | contig 23159 bp, 26 predicted proteins | sample 3512331 | NCBI WGS metagenome assembly VFQO01 (sample SAMN10412371, study PRJNA504923) | tailings metagenome | isolation source: Replicate 3 from Balatoc abandoned mine | place: Philippines: Itogon, Benguet | collected 2017-08-28 | reverse complement strand
CTAATGTGACTAATGTCGCTGGATATGCTTCTGCGGAATTTAGCCCTTCGGCAAAATTGAAATCCATCGTCGGTCTTCGTGCGGAAAAATTCACCCAGTACTATACCGGTACCAATCAAGGTGCCACCATTGTATTGGACAATGATAAAGTATTGGATGATTTGGACTTTTTCCCTACCATCAATTTGGTTTATAGCCTGAAAGAAAATCAAAATCTGAGATTCTCTGCCTCACGCACGATTGCAAGACCTTCTTTCAAAGAGCTGTCCTATGCTGAAATCCTCGATCCTATCACCGGACGAACGTTCATCGGAGGTCTTTTCCCTGAGACGACCAATGGCGGAACTGAGGTAATATGGGATGGTAATCTGACTTCCACACGCATCAACAACTTTGACGTGAGATGGGAATCTTTTCAGCAAAAAGGACAAATGCTATCATTGAGCGCATTTTACAAAACCTTTGACCGACCTATCGAGATCGTACAGTTTCTGGCTGACCCGGGATCTTTCCAAGCGCGAAACGTCGGTAACGGTACCGTAGTCGGTGTCGAAGTGGAATTCAGGAAGTCCCTTGGATTTATCAGCCCAAGTCTGGAAAACTTCCTCTGGAATACCAACGTGACCGTGACTGAGTCTCAGATCAAAATGTCCGAGTCTGAATTCAGATCCCGTAGCCTGACCGCCCGTGAAGGTGAGACTGTAAAAAATACCCGAGATATGGCCGGTCAAGCGCCTTACATCATCAATACGGGACTTTCTTACAACAATTTCACTCGCGGCTGGGAAGCAGGTATCTTCTACAATGTGCAAGGTTCAACCTTAAACTATGTTGGCTTCGGAAACCGAACTGACACCTATTCGGTGCCATTCCATGCGCTGAACCTCAACCTCAACAAAACCTTCGGTGCTGACGAGCGAGTACGCGTAAACTTTGGTGTACAAAACATGCTCAACGATAAGCGTGAGTTCGTCTTCAGATCCTTTGGTGCGCAGGATGCTATTTTCTCAAGATTAGCTCCTGGAGTCCGATTAAATTTCGGAGCTTCATTTGCATTCTAAAAATTCACCACCAACCTATATCAGAAAACCCGCCAGCTCGGTGGGTTTTTTGCTTTTATTCATTTTTAGATTCTTCTTTGACTTCCGAAAAAACCTTCCCATGCACAAATTCAGCTTCCTATGTCTTTTTTTGATCTCTACAGTAAGTTTGGCTCAGCAGTCCAGTCCATCAGAGCTCTTTTGGGCCAACCTAGCTAAGCATTGTGGTAAAGCTTACGAAGGCAAATTAGTGTCTCCGGAATCAGATCCTCGCTTTGCTGGGAAATTGGTAATGCATGTCAGAAGCTGTGAGGAGGGAAGGATTCGCATACCTTTTTTTGTGGGAGATGACCGGTCTAGAACTTGGGTGCTTACTAGGGATGAGGTAGGTTTGATTCAGCTCAAGCACGATCATCGACATGAGGACGGTTCTGAAGATCAAGTGACCCAATACGGAGGAAAAGCCTCCAATGCAGGCTCGGCCACCGTTCAATTTTTCCCCGCAGATCAGTTTACTGCAAATTTGCTTCCTGCTGCAGTGGGCAATGTCTGGTGGATCACCCTCGATGAGAACTCCTTTACTTACAATCTTCGACGGTTGGGATCACAGACTCTTTTCACCGTCAAATTTGACCTAACCAATCCCATAGAAGCTCCGGAGGCACCCTGGGGCTGGGCGGACTAAATTACTATGCTTATGAATGCTTCACTCATTGCGCTCTGGAAAGAAGGAAGGACTCGATTTACTAAACTCCTGGAAGCCGTGCAGGAATCAGACCTTGCCAAAAAGAATGGCCTAAGTCCTAACTCTGCAGGCTTTTTGATCCGGCATATTGCCGAGGTGGAGCTGCTTTTTGCCAAGAATGTATTTGGCTTGGCCGACGTGAAAATCGTAGCCAAAACCCTCATCGCGGGAAAAGATACCGGTGAATGGACCGATCTTGCCGAGCTGAAAGAAATCGCCGAGTATGCGGCCGAAAAGCTCGAACAGGCAATTTCCCTTCAGGAAAATTGGGATGAGGTGATCGAAACCAAGGAATTTGGCAAAAAGACCAAAGCAGAAGCGATGGGAAGAATCACCACCCACACCGCCTATCATGCCGGTCAATTGGCGTTGGTTATCAAATACGGGAAGTAAGTGTCAGGTCAACTTCTCTATTATTCCTTTCGATTCGGGATAGATTGGAAGTAATTGCTCTTGGCTAAAAAGCTCAAAATCACGGAAATCAAAGCCTGGTGCCACCACGCAGGAAACCAAGGCATAGCTATCCGGTTGATCCACGGTGCTGCCAAAAATCGTTTGGGCCGGAACGAGGTGTTGAGATCTTGTTTCGCTTTGACCTACTGGACCTAATTTCAGGATCTCATGTCCATTTTTTCCCAAAAGATGAATCGAAAGCGGACTTCCTTCATGCCAAAACCATAGCTCATCGCTTTGAATTCGATGAAAATGAGATACATCCTCTGACCTGAGCAAAAAGTAAATGGAGGTGACCAAGTGTCGGTCAGCTCCATGTTCATTTTGGGTGATTTGCTTGGATCGAAAAGTTTCCGAATAGAACCCACCTTCAGGATGTGCCTGTAGATCAAGGATTTTGACCAACTCATGGATTCGGTCCGCTGTGGGTTTCATGGGTAAGTTTCGATCAAAATGTCCACAATCCGTTCAGCGGTTTTTCCATCCCAAAGCGGAATACCCTGATATTGCTTCCAGGTACCGGCCATGATTTTTTCGAGATAGGGCTTGAGCTTTTTAGGGTCAGTCCCGACGAGTTCATTGGTGCCGAGGTGGATGGTTTCTGCCCGCTCGGTATTGTCACGGAGCGTCACGCAAGGCACATTCATGACGGAAGTCTCCTCAGTCACTCCCCCAGAATCGGTGATGACACCTTTGGCATTTTTGACTAAATAGTTAAACTCCAAATAGCCGAGCGGCTCGATCATGTGGAGGTTTTGGGCGTTGATTCCGATACTTTGGAGATTTTTGGCAGTTCGTGGGTGAACGGGAAAAATGATCGGAAGCCCGCCCGTACCTTCCAAAATCGCATCAATCATGGCCTTCAACGACTGCTCCTGATCCACATTGGCAGGTCGGTGCATGGTCATGACGAAGTAGCTTTGGGGAGTGATCTGATCGAAAATTGCTCCTTCCGGCTTTTTGAAATTCGGCAGTTGAGCCATGAGCGTGTCGATCATGGTATTTCCTACGAAATGGATTTTCTCCTCTGGAACACCCGCTTTTCGCAGATTGGAATTGGCAATTTCCGAAGTCGTGAAAAAGTGATCGGTAATCGAGTCGGTGACCATCCGGTTGATCTCTTCAGGCATGGACAAATCACCGGATCGTATCCCACCTTCGACGTGGGCTACATCGATTTGGAGTTTTTTGGCTGCAATGGAGCAAGCCAAGGTACTAGTCACGTCACCTACGACGATGACGAGATCGGGACGATTTTCCAGTAGTTCTTTTTCAAAAGCCACCATAATCGCGGCTGTCTGCTCAGCCTGAGTGCCTCCACCTCCACCGAGATTGGCATGGGGCTCAGGAATACTGAGCTGCTCAAAGAAGTCTCCCGACATCTTTTTATCATAATGCTGCCCGGTATGAACCAATCGATAGTGGACATTTACTCCTGCGGCTTGCTTTTTTTGAAAAGCATGGATGATCGGAGCGATTTTCATAAAATTGGGTCTGGCTCCGGCGACAATGGTAAAAATTGACATAACTAATCTATTTGCTTTGGCCACAAAAATAAGCAATCTCATCAGCTCATCGGGTGATTTCTGCTCAATTCTTAGCAAGTAAATCACCTGTTTTTTGTTTCTTTGTTGGGTTCGTTTTGTTTACGTATGATTAGAATTAAATCGGGCAGCTTTGTTTTTGCCTTAGTTTTTGGAAGTCTTTGGTTTTTGTCTTCATGTGTAGAGACCGTGGAGGAGCAGCAAATTGTTTACTACAATAATTTTTCCGGAGTGGATCTAGCAGGATTCGAAAATGGTCGCCTGTTTGTCTGGAGAGGTGACACCATAGCAGGCTATTACAACAATGAAGAAATCGCAGTAAGCATCCCTGAGCTGCCTCCTCATAACTATTTAAAGATTACGGTTGAGCTATTGATTCATGATACTTGGGACGGAAATCCCTCCGACGGAGGTGTCTCCGGGCCCGATCAGTGGTACATGGGAGCGGACGACACGGAGTTTTTCCGTACGACTTTTTCGAATACACCCTGTGCATCGACTTTCTGCCTGTATCAGTCTTACCCCAATAATTACTTTCGTCAGAATATCCCAAAAACCGGAGCTATTCAGACCAATCTTCCTGGCCTTTGTCTCTTTGGCACCACACCAAACTACACAACCCGATACCGGGTAGAGCAACTGATCGAGCATATCAATCCAAGTGTGCGCGTATTCATGGGAGATAACTTACTTCAGACCAATTCGCCCGATCCTCGCTGTGACGAATCCTGGTCAGTAGCAGCTGTTCAAATCGAAACTATCCTTACCAACAAGTGATCATAGGTATGAATGTAAATAGACTGGTTTTCGGGATTGTTTTTTCCTTGGTACTGGCTACCCAAGTGGTGGTATCTCAGACTATTCCTGTGGGTACACCTGTTCTAGACGACTATTTGAGGCGGTTGCAGCTGACGGGGGAGATTGACTCTACTTCTTCGTGGATGATTCGGCCAATCTATCCTGTTCCGGCGTTTGGCTTGGATTATGGGTTCGATTTGGACGGGACTTTGGTCGATCTGGATCTTTCTACGGTACATGGACGAATAGGAAAAGACAGCTTGGGCAAATTTCTAATCATGCCCGCGGTCTATCGAGCACAGTACAATTCGGTCTATCCTTTTGGAAATAACGACGGGGCAATGATCCCCAACCGGGGCCTGCAGCAGGTGATCAGTCCGGGATTGTATGCCGAGTACAAAAATTTTTCGCTTCAGCTTCAGCCTGAGTTGCTTTTGGCGCAGAACCGAGAGTTCAAAGGCTTCCCGATCGAGCATCAGGCGACCATTTTATTCTACTATGAATACATGAACCGCATCGATATGCCGGAGCGGTTTGGCACCAATGCATTTAATCGGCTGTACCTCGGGCAGTCCAGCCTGCGATACAATGTGGGCGATTATTCGGTAGGGGTATCCAATGAAAATCTCTGGTGGGGTCCTGCCCGCAGACATTCCCTTCTCATGGGAAATAATGCACCGGGATTCATTCACTTTACGGCCAACACCCGAAAACCCGTACAGACCAAGGTGGGCTCCTTCGAAGGGCAATTGATCTCGGGATTTTTGAGAAGTACAGACTTTCTTCCCCCTTGGCCTGACTATACGATCCAGCAAAACCCGGTCTATATCCCCAAGCGCGAAAATAGGAACCGATACCTGTCGGGGTTGATTTTAACCTATCAGCCAAAGTGGGTACCGGGACTTTTCTTGGGCTACAGCTCGGTCAATCATCTGTATCAGGATGACATCACGGATTTTGCAGATGTACTTCCAGTCTTCAACGGTCGGAAAAAAGGCCAAACTGTCTTTGATCCTATCCAGGAAAAAAGACAACAGTTCAGCTCGGGATTTTTCAGATGGCTGAGTCCGCAAGGTCGATTTGAGTTTTATGGAGAATATGGCACCCGTGGAAATGACCGGACTTTAAATGACTTCTTGACCACTCCAGAGTCCGGCAGAGCGTTTACATTTGGGTTTGCACACCTCATTGACTTGAAAAATCCGGGAAGATTTCTCGAGATCAGTTCGGAAATGACGCTTTCCGGGCAGACCATCCGGGAAGATATCCGTCAACTTCGCACTTGGTATATCCACGACTACGTGCGAGATGGATATACGAATCGAGGCCAAGTCCTGGGAATAGGAAATGGTCCGGGAGCTAATCAGCTGTTTTTTGGCTTGGCATGGATCGAGGGGTTGAAAAAAATCGGGATCCAGTTTGAGCGTATCGAATACAATATGGACTTCTACTACTACCGCTATGAAGGCTCCAAAGACTTCCGAAATAAATATGTGGACTTGGTATTTTCTTTTACCCCGGAGTGGCGATTTGGAGATGTGCTAGTCTCCGGCAAATTCCAACATGTGCAGACGCTGAATTATACCTGGTATCTTGAAAATGATCCGGACATGTACTTTGTGCCCGGCTATGACCGGAAGAATTTTGTGGGGCAGATTGGGGTGACGTATTTATTTCGCTAATCCTACTTTTCTAAAGATCGATTCCAGAGATTTTTTGGCTATGGCCTGAAGTACTTTGGCTTTTTCGGCTACAGGTATCGGTAGCTTGCTCACCTCCTCGGCCATGGCAAAATAAACCGCAGATCTATTTTTGAAATTGTACTTCCAGCTACCCGAGAGGGTCTGATCAGAATAAAATTTTTCAAAAAGAATCTGATCTGATGCGACAAAGGGACCATGTCCGGCCAGCCTAATCAACCAAATCAGATCAAGGGCAAATTCCTTTTCACCAAATCGCAAATAAGGCACGGGATTGACTTTGGAGATAATTGCGCTTCGGTGGACGCCATGCACGGCAGCCCACCAGCCCGGCACCCCCCAGCTGACTAATTCCTTGATGCGGTCACTTGCCTTTTCAGCATTACAAAAACCAGTAAGTACTAGTGATTCGCTTTTTCGGTTGGTATAACTGTTTTTGATCCCAGGTACACAGAGGACTGCGTGGGGATTTTTCTCCAGCAGCTCCACCTGAGCAGCGATAAAATCAGGAAATGGTAGGTCGTCGTGTGGATGAAAAAAAGAGTAAGTACTTTCTATAGCACACTTTTCCCAGCAATGGGTCCAAGTCTTCCACCAACCAAGATTGGATTCATTCCTGAAAAATTTGAATCGAGTGTCCTTCTTGCAAAACTCGATGCATATCGCTGCAGTACCATCGCGTGAAGCATCATCCCAAATCCAAATCTCGAAATTAGGATAAGTCTGTTCACTGAGTCCGTTCAGCGTTTTTTCGATAAACTTTTCTGCCTGGTAAGTGGGCATAAAACCCACGACTTTCGGGTAATTCATTGGTTTAGGATTGGATGAACAAAGTTAACTGCAATCATCAGAGCGGTGATCAAATTTCCTGCCTCAATCGAATGATAGTTTTCCCAAACCTTTGAATCCTATGCCCGACCAATCATGGAGTGTGCTTTTGGCATCATCGACATCGGTTTTGCCGTTGGCAACAATCGGTCTTTTCAGGGTCGATCCGCTGATTCCGGGGTACCATTTTGGGGTCCGAAGAGAATCTTTGTCGACTAAGTAAAAAAATAGTGGACTTAATCCAAGGTCTCGGGACTTTTCACCGATCCGGTATTCCAGACTTTTTCTAAAAGTCAAGGCAACCCAGGTCATCAATGTCTGAGTTTCTACTGAAGGATCATTCATGTAAACTAAAGCCAGATGGACAATTCCTTCATTTCGGAGACTGACTTGATTAATTATCGATTTGCACTGATTTACTACTGTTGTTATTTTTCCTCCGCTGGACAGTTTGGGAGTGATACAGCATCCTTAAATCCCTCCTCCGATAATTTTGTAATCATTCATGGTCAAAAGGTATTATTTTTCGGAAAAAACAAGGATAATAATTCATGAAATGCCCATGAGAAAAAGCTTCTCACACAGGGGGGATGATTATCGAGGGCATTCCATCTGACCATTAAAAATTAAATTATAAACAGATGAAAGCAGAAAAAGATAAAGTCGTAGCCGTGGCCTACACCCTGATGGTCGATGATGGGGAAAGTGGAAAAGAATTGTTTGAGACCGTAAGTGAAGAAAAGCCCTTTTATTTTTTGATGGGGCATGCTAATGTGCTTCCCATGTTTGAGCAAGCAATAGAGGGAAAGTCTGCTGGAGATTCCTTTTCGGTCTTCATCGATTTTGAGAATGGTTATGGCGACTATGATGAAAACAAAAAGGTCATCATCCCCAAGGCTAACTTTAAAGAAGACGGAAAGAAAAACAAAGACCTCCTCAAAGTTGGGAGTGTGATCCCAATGCAAGATGATAAAGGAAACCAAATGCGTGGAGAAATCCTCAAAGTAGATTATCTGGGAGTTCACATGGATTTCAATCCTCCCCTGGCAGGGTTTGACCTGTATTTCGAGGGCAAAATAGTCCTGGTGAGAGATGCGGAGGCAGTCGAGATCGAGCATGGTCACGCTCATGGACCAGACGCCCATCATCATTGACTTAGTGCCTTAAGTTTACATTTTCTCAAAATGCCCTATTCTGACCGAATAGGGCATTTGTCGTATGGTGGTGGGGTAATGGGTAGACTACTTTTGAGTTATTCATTCGAAAAACCTAACCCATTACTAGCATGAAAATCTGGATTGAAATTTTACGAAAAGGAACTCTTTTAGCCTTTTTCATCGCATTTATGGCCTGCTCCAATGATGACGAATTGCCTCAAGGATCTCTCAATGTTGAGGCCACCATCGACGGTGTAGCCTGGAAGGGTTCAGGCAATAGCCGAATCACCAATGTGGCCGGATTTACGGCTTTTGCGATCGGAGCTGGGGCCACAGACCGATCAAGTCTGGCACTTACCATGACTGAGGAGCGAACAGGCACCTTTAATCTAGCAGGTAATGCTGTCTGGACTACAGCAGACCTGGTCGTGCACAATGCCACCTCTGGTACGCTGAACATCACCAAGCTGGAGGACAACAAAGTCTCAGGCACTTTCTCATTCAAAGCTCGGCCTGCTCTGGGTGGCGGGGCAGAAGTAACCATCGCCGACGGGACGTTTACCGATATCAATATTATGCGTTAACCAAGCTTTATCACCCGGGTGGTTAGGCTATTTTTTGATATGGCGCTTTACGATCCAAATGGGGTGATTTTATTCTTGGGCGTAAAAGTAGCCGGCCTCCCAAGGTGACTTGGGAGGCCGTTCTAATTTGGATTTTACCGGGAAGAGCTTGCTAATTCTTTGCTCAGCTCCATCAGACCCAAAATCCGCTCTGAAGGGTACAGCAAATACGCCTCTTTGAGTTGGGTAATCGCCTGGTCGTACTTCTGAGCATTGAAGTGGACGATGGCATCATTGTAAAATAGTAACCCTGCAAGTTCTTGAAGACTTACTTTTCGGAAAATGGAATTATCAAGCTGAATGGGACTGGTAGCCCCAAGTCGCTGATTGAAGACTTTGGCACTCTCACTTTGGTTGGGTCGGTAGCTGTTGAGGTATTTTTCGACTTCTGAAGGAGCGGTAATCATTCCTCCCACAGGCAGGGTGCTCTCAAGTACGATTTTTTTTCCCTCTATCTCAGTCAGGATAAAAACATGGTAATCCGTCTCGATGATCTCAAATTCAAATCCATATCGATCCAATAGCATCCCCAAGGTGGCAGATCCACTCACACAGTCAAAGCTGCCCGTAGTCAGCATGGCGTTGAAGCTGGAGTGCTGTTCGTATTTTTTAAAGAGCCGCTGATGAGACTTTTGAAAAATCTGACGCAGCAGTTGGAGTTGGTCTTTGGATTTGGAAGCCTTGATATCAAGCTCATCTTGCAATGCTTCCCAAGCTGAAAGACTCGCACTAGATGTAGGATCAACCGCTTTGAACAGGTCTATTGGAAGGACTTCTTTGCTGAAGGCTTTTACTTCTTCTAGGGTATTTTCTTTCGCAAATGATCCAGATGAAGCAATAAGCCGCTCCTGTGAAGTAGCTGAAAGGCTACTTCCCAAAAGAAATACTGTAATGGCTAATGCCCTGCGGATCATCTGTGATCTTAATGTTATCTGAACTATCCAAATTTAACAATTTGATAACATTAGAAAACAAAGGATGGTTTTTTTTGGAAATGAAGTGCATCACTTATTTGTGGTGATAGGGCTCGTTGCGGAGAATCGTAAATGCCCGATAGAGCTGTTCGATAAAAAAGGGTCTGATCATTTGATGTGAAAAAGTCATTTTGGAGAGGGAAATCTTCCCATTGGCCCGCTGGTACACTGCATCCGAAAAACCATACGGTCCCCCAATCACGAAAGTGAGCTGCTTGAGGCCTGAGTTCATCTTTTTCTGAACATAGTCAGAAAACTCGACGGAGGAATGCATTTTTCCCCGCTCATCGAGCAAAATTAACTCATCGGAGATTTGAAGCTTCTTTAGAATGGTCTCACCTTCTTTTTCTTTCTGAAGCGCTTCGGAAAGTGACTTGGCATTTTTAATATCCGGTATGACCTCCAGCTCAAACTTGATGTAGTATCCCAGTCGGATTTTGTACTCCTCGATCAGTTGATTGATGGCCGGGTGGTCTGTTTTCCCAATGGTGATCAGCTTGATTTGCATGAATGTGATGATCTTTTCGAGCATGCAACTTAGGGGAAAAATTCCTGGTTTTTCCGCTAATCCCCATTCGAGACCCTAAGTCAACCGTTTTTTTCCACTTAAAAAGCTTTTGTGATTATGATCAACAAGTCTGTTAAACAGGCTGTTCGACTCCCATAAACCACAAAAAATTTCTACCCATGAAAAAACCAATGAGTATCCTCGTAGTGATTGCACTGTTTTTTGCATCTGCATTCACACCAAAGCCACAGCCAACTGCCAAAGTAGAAGCTGACATCGTTGACTTGGCCGTGCAGACTGAGTTTCTTTCTACGCTTGTTGCCGCCGTGAAAGCTGGCGATCTGGTCGATGTGTTGAAAGGTGACGGTCCTTTTACAGTATTTGCTCCAACCAACGAGGCATTTGCGAAACTACCTGCGGGTACTGTAGAAAACCTCCTTAAGCCAGAAAATAAAGCTCAACTAGTAGCCGTACTGACTTATCATGTCGTGCCGGGAAAAGTTATGTCAACTGATCTCAAGGACGGTATGAAAGCAAAAACTTCTCAAGGCGGTGAAGTGACTATCTCACTCAAGGATGGTAAAGCAATGGTAAACGGAGCCACTGTAACTTCTGCTGACATCGAAGCTTCAAATGGTGTAGTACACGTGATCGACACCGTGATCCTGCCAGGCAGGTAATTCAGAAAAATTCACTAAAAAAAGGCCCGGAATTAAATTTCCGGGCCTTTTTTTTATTTGATCAATTCCTTGCGCTTGAGGATCGTTTCGAGAAATTTCTTGTCATTGTCAGAGTTGAATATCCGGAACGGAAGGTGGATAAACTGTGCCTTGGAAAGGTAGAGTACAAACGCGTCTTTGGTCAGCTCAACCCGCTTGATCATATTCCATTGTACCGGCATTCCTTCTCGCGCATTGATTTTCATGAGAATCTGCCGACTGTCGATCTCGTAGGCCATTTTTTGGAAGATCGGTTTGTTTTGCTCCATCTGAGTCACACCAGTAAACTGTATGGCCCAAAACAATACATAGAGACCATAGGCGATCAGCGCACCGATAAACCACCAAATGGAAGCGATCCAGAAGTATCCTGCACAGATGGCCAAGGCAATCAGAATCACCCACCATTGCTCTTTAAGGATAGAAATAAGCCCCATTTTGATGTAGGTGCCGGTCTCAAGTTGATATTTTTTGGTTTTGATAATCATTGATCGGGAATTTCAGTGCGCAAATATCCACCTATCCCTGTGAAGAAACAAGCCGAAAAAAATCATAAATACCAATCCCCTGCTAAAACAAATAGGCACAACCGTTGATTTAAAGTGTAGCATCCTGTATCTTTTTACAAAAAATTTTTGGCTATGAACAGTTTGGTAATTGATCTGATCGTCTGTGGCTTGGCTTATGTGATTGTGGTGTATTTCATAGCCACCATGACCAAAAACTCCCTGAAAAAAGGAAAAAACAACGATGATGGAGATGGGGGAATAGAAAATTTCACACCTCCTAAAATTGATCTGCCTCCGGGAGTGATTTGGCCGGGAGATTCACCCGTCAAAACCAAATCTCCAGAACCCGTGGAGAGTTAATGGCATTTTTCGCAGATTCCCTGCACCAATAGATTCATTTCTTTCTTTTCAAAACCTTTAGGAAGCTTCACCTGAGGAAGGGACACATCCTCCAGGCAGGTCGTCTCTCCACACACTTCGCATTTGAAATGAACGTGCTCATGATCATGGACATGCTCTGCGTCTCCGTGAGCGCAAAGGGCATACTTGGTGGCACCACTGTCATCGAGGACCTTGTGGATCAGGTCTTTTTCCAAAAACGTCTTCAGCGTCCGGTAAATCGTCACTCGGTCAAACTGTTGCTTGAGTTTTTCCTCCAGATCAGAATGTGACAGGGCGATGTTTTTATCCAAAAACTCTTGGATGATTTCCAGTCGGCAATCTGTAATCCGAAGCTTGTGTGATTGAAGGATAGAATAGGGGCCACTCATGATTGATACTAAAACTTTTTAAAAATAGCCCAAAAAATCGTGGTATAAAAAAAGGGCGACTTTTGCCGCCCTTTTCTAGTTTATTTGGATTCACCATCCAATATTTTTTCGATTCGTGCCAGTGCATCTTCTAGGTGAAGTTTGCTCAGACGATCAGAGGTTCTTGGAATAGCAGATCGGATTTGAGATTGAAGAGTTTTCAACTCACCTCGAGCCATCGGTCTGACGTCAGACTGAGCGGCGTTGATCTGTGGACCTACAAACGCCCGGAATGCTGCTGGTACGTTGTTTTCACCGGTAAGCAAAAGCTCCAATCGCTCGATGTGCGCGCGCTGCAAGGCTCTGCGGTGAACGTCGATGGTGCGACCGCCCGCCAGCTCGGTCCAGATACCTTTTCTCAAATCATCGAAAAGCTCGGTGATCTTGTAGGCTTCATTTCCGTTTAGTGCTTCATTTTCGATCACTCGACCGAGACGCCCCCACTCCAAGATTCCGTTGAGGGTAGTCACTTGAATACCACGGATACGCTCCAATGCACCGAAGTCACCAATTCTGGCAAAAATCTCCTCATCCATCAACCAAGTAGGGGTTGCAAAGAGATTCTTGTTCAAGAAATCAACTGCAGACTTCTGCATTTCTTTAGAGGTATGCGTGTACACAGCTTCACCTTGGCCAGTGGACTTATATACTTCCATGACACCACCTACGTTAGTCCGCACATGGCCCATATATCTGTTGAACTGACCGATCACCTGACCGTACATTTCAGACAAGTCGCTGTAGTCTTTGTAAGGCTTATCCGCTTCGTTGGTCCACTCGATCAGATTTGGCATGATGCGCTTCAGGTTTTTGATACCGTAGTCTGAGGCTAGCATGGCATTGTCACCAAGGTCTTCAGACTGAGTGGTTGGGTCATAGCTATTGCCCTGACGTCCATAGCGATAGATTGGGTCTCCTTTTTTGTCAAGGATCCATTGATCGAGGATTTTTTGCTCTTCTTCCGGAGTTTTTGCTTCCAGGATTGGCTTATAGCCCCACATAATGGCAAACTTATCGTAAGGTCCCACATCTGGCATCAGACTTACTCCTTCGTCCTCAGGCTGTGCGATATAGTTGAATCGCGCATAGTCCATGATGGATGGTGCTGTGCCAAATTCCTTGGTGAATGCTGCGTCACGGAGTTTCTCCACAGGATAAGCGACAGAAGAGGCAAAGTTGTGCGGAAGACCTAACGTATGCCCCACTTCGTGTGCGGATACAAATCGGATCAATCTGCCCATCACTTCATCATCAAACTGTACTTTTCTAGCATCCGGATTGACTGCAGCAGTCTGGATAAAGAACCAGTTGCGAAGCAAGTTCATCACATTGTGGTACCACCCGATGTCTGATTCGATGATCTCACCAGAACGGGGATCAGATACGTGAGGTCCGTATGCGTTCTGGATATCCGATGCAAAGTATCTGATCACAGAATATCGGGCATCTTCTGGACTCCAGGTAGGATCTTCTTCTGGGCTTGGTGCTTCTTTGGCGATGATGGCATTTTTGAAACCTGCAGCTTCAAAAGCCTTTTGCCAATCCTCCACCCCTTGCTTGAGGTACGGAACCCATTTTTTTGGAGTAGCTGGATCGATGTAGTACACGATCTGCTTCACTGGTTCTACGAGTTCCCCTCGCTTAAATTTCTCTTCATCCTCAGGCTTCACTTCCAGTCTCCAGCGATCGAGGTATCTACGGCTGGTAGCTCGCTGGGCATCGGCGCCATAGTCCACATAGGATCGGGCAAACCAGCCCACTCTGCGGTCAGCCAATCGCTGCATCATCGGCTCCTTGGGAAGCAGGATCATGGAAGCGTTCATTTCCAGGGTGATCAAGCCCGTGGCACTGTTTGATGGCGGCTCAGAAGCGGCATAAGTCAATACATACCGACCTTCAATATTGATTGGATAGGTGTTGACATGCACGATGTAAGATCGCTCATTGTCCAGTCGAGTGACGCGGTACTGTGTACGTCTGTTTCGCTGAAGTCCTAGTGCCTGATTATCCTTGGTAAATAAGTCAGTGGCTTCGATCACGGTACCGGTAGAGTCAGTGGCGCGGGATTTCACAGCAAATTTCTGAAGGATAGGCTCCAAGTTGGAGGCTTTCACCGCCATGGAGATCGGTAGGGAGTCAGCTGCATAGTTATTGACAGAGACGACTTTGAGTAGGACATCGTCGCCGTTTTTCTCCCAACGCACCATCAGATTGTTGGTGTTTTCACCGCCGTATCCGATGCCATCGGCAGTTTTGGCGATGCGCACCACCATCAGCATGTCCCGTCCTAGGAGTGAGTCGGGGATTTCATAGAAGTATTTGTCTTCGATTTGATGGACTTTGAAAAGGCCATCTTTGCTCTTTGCCTTGGCAGTGATTACTTCTTTATAGGGTTTTGGTCCGTTGTTGTTGCCCCCGTTTTGTGGTCGGGCAGCAGCGGGAGCGGCAGCAGCGGGAGTTTCGGCACCTTTTTTCTTTTTCTTTTGTGCCAAAGAATCCTCTGCATGAAGCAACGCACCCGCGAGTCCTAATGCAAATAGGGATCTCCTTAGTAATTTGGGTAAGGTTTTGTTCATAGCTTTACAAAATGATTTTTGGCTAAAGTAACTTCCAAACCGGAGTAAAAGCGGGTCAAAAAACTTATTTTTTTATAAGCGGTTGAATCAGCAAATCAAAGGCATTCAGTGAAGTTAGAAATAGCAATAATAGGAGGAGGATTAGCGGGCTTAGTCTCGTCGGTGATTTTGGCCAAAAACGGACTGGAAGTCCTCGTGATCGAGAAAAAATCCTACCCTTTTCATCGGGTCTGCGGAGAGTATATTTCCAATGAAACCTTGGGCTTTCTCCGCCACCACCAGCTTCTTCCCGATTATCTCGAGCTTCCTGACATCCGTACATTTGAGTTTAGTGATACCGCAGGAGATCGAGTCAGGATCCCTTTGGATTTGGGAGGATTTGGGGTCAGCCGATATGTACTCGATGAGTGGATGTACCGACAAGCCCAAAAAGCCGGCGTGCAATTTATCACCGGTGTACAAGTAGATGAAATTGACTTCCTGGAAAAGGAGGACTGTTTTTCCCTAGCCCTTTCCGATCATCGCCAAATCCAATCCAACTATGTCATTGGATCATTTGGCAAGCGCAGCAAACTGGATAAAAAACTCGCCCGCCCATTTATCGAAAAGCGAAGCCCCTACCTCGGAGTCAAATACCATATCCGCACCGACTTTGTCAAAGACACGGTCGCACTTCACAATTTTCCGGGAGGCTACTGCGGACTCAATGCGGTCGAGGAAGGAAAATTCAACCTTTGCTATCTCGGCAGCCGAGATCAACTCCGAGATCACGGATCCATCGAAGAGATGGAGCGTGAAGTACTTTGGCAGAATCCCATTTTGAAAAAAATCTGGACTGAGAGCGAGTTTCTTTTCGAAAAACCAGAAGTGATCAGCGAAATCAACTTTGAACGGAAAAACCCGGTAGAAAATCACATCCTCATGGCTGGAGATTCGGCAGGATTGATCACTCCCCTCTGCGGCAATGGCATGGCCATGGCGATCCATGCAGGACTACTAGCTGCTGAGGCCTTGATTCATGGCAAGTCCCGCCAGGAAAAAGAACTAATCTACGAGACAAGCTGGAAGTCAGAATTCGAAACCAGACTCTGGATCGGCAGACAGGTGCAGCGGCTTTTTGGATCAGGAAGCACCTCACGCTTTGCCAGAAGGCTGATCAAGAATGTGCCACCCATAGCTCAACTAATCATCAAAAACACCCACGGTCAGCCCTTCTGATCAGTACCCAAATACCTGTAGGATCTGGGTATTTTCCAGAAAATAGTGGATAAAAAAAGCATTGAGTGCCAAAGCAGATAGGGTATTCATCCCCATCGCCCAAGAATAGGTGGCGTATTTCTCAGCATTTTGTAGGATAAAGCCAAACCAAATCAGAAAATACAAACCAATCACTGCCATAGCAGAAAGAAACACCCAAAGGATCTCAATCTGGCTCCGATCTACAAAGAACCAAGCAAATCCTGCAATAGTAAGCGAAAAGACCACTGCGGTGAAGGCAAAGGTGCCCTTTATTCCCAAAACCAAACTTAGGGTTCTATCCCCTCTTCTGGAATCTTCCCGATGTTGATAGACTTGAGTCAGGGGATAATTGCCCCAGAGCATCAAGCTGGTCAATGCTCCCGGTATCAGCACATGTGGCTTGGAAAACGTATCCCAGCCCAACTCACTCAGCCCTGCATAAGCCATCGCAAAAGTGAAATACCCCTGAAACAATCCCGCTATCACCCAACTTGCCCATGGATATTTTTTGATCCGAATCGAGGGATGACTGTAGGCCATGCTCACCAGCCCATAGACCGCCAGCATACTGGCAAATTGCCAACTGATCCAAAATCCCAAAATCAAAGCTATTGCAAAAAAAGCCTGTGCTACCCAATATAGATCCGGGGTGACTTTAGGTGGGAATTTCAACCCGCCGATGGCTTCTTCATCCCGGTCAAAATAGCTGTTGTACCCGTTGCTGGAGGGATAGAGAAAAAGGTGAAGTGCCAAAAAAACCAGCAAAAGTCTGGCTTCATTGAGATTAGGGGTGAGTGCCAAAGCGAATAAAAAGACCGGCATCAGAAACAAGGAGAATGGAAGGCGAAGATGCTTGAGGGTCGAGCGGGTGATCATGCGAAAATGAGTTGTCTGAGTAACCTTTCGGAGTACTTTTGGTTTTCTCCTAAAGCCCCAATTTAGAAATTATCCCTTAACTTGATTTCATGCAGCCAAGTCTTGTCAGTATCGGTACAGCCAATCCCGGTGAGCCGATTTCCCAACAAAAAATTTCCGGATTTATGCAGCTGGCTCATCAGCTGGACGAGGTGGAAAGCAGAAAGTTGGGAATTTTTTACCGCATGTCTGGGATCAAATCCCGCTATAGCGTGCTGGATGATTTCAAAAAAGAAAAGGTTGAGGATTTTTCTTTTTTCCCAACCAATAAATCCTTTTCTCCATTCCCCGGGACAGGTGCACGGATGAAAGTTTTCCAGGAAAAAGCACCCTCACTCACTCATCAAGCCAGCCTGAATGCACTCCATCAAGCTCAGGTAGAACCGGCTTCGATTACGCATTTGATTCTGGTATCATGTACCGGGATGGTTGCGCCTGGGGTAGAGCTAGAGCTGATGAAGCGCCTGGGCCTTGGTGATCAGGTGGAGCGCTATTGCATTCATTTTATGGGATGCTATGCAGCTTTTACCGGAATCAAACTGGCCGATAAAATCCTCCGGGCTGAGCCAGAGGCGAGGGTTTTGTTGGTGACGGTGGAGCTTTGTACGCTCCATTTTCAAAAGGAATATACCGAGGACAACCTGCTTGCCAATTCTCTTTTTGGAGATGGGGCGGCGGCGGCATTGCTCATGAGGTCAGATAGGGGTCTTCAGATCGGTTCCTATCTCGGGCACGTCTTGAGAGAGGGGGATCAGGATATGGCTTGGGGGATCGGAGATTTTGGTTTTGAAATGCGTCTGAGCAAGTATATTCCTTCACTGTTGGATCAAGGAATTCAAGAATTGAGTCAGGTTTTTGAGCAAAAATTTCAACTTTCTCAAATCAGGCACTTTGCAATTCACCCAGGTGGAAAGCAGATATTAGCCAAGGTCCAGGAAGCGTTTGGCCTGCCCAAAGCAGTGAATCACCACGCCGAGCAGGTACTCCAAAACTATGGCAATATGTCTTCTGCCTCGATTCTTTTTGTGCTTAGGCGCATGTTGGCAGATGCTGAGATTTCGGGAGCTATTTTGGCGATGGGATTTGGGCCAGGTCTGACTTTGGAAACCCTCCAACTGACCAAACAATGAGCCTTTTTGCGCAGCGCAGCACCGAAAAAGAATGGATGGACGACCTCGACTGCTCCGGTGAGGTCCTGCAACAAACACTGAGAGAACTGAAAACCATCAACCACTGGCTAGGAGGCAATCGTGTCACCACTCACGGGCTGGATCAGTTGGTGAGGGATTTTCCTCAGGAAGAATATACCATTGCCGATATCGGATGTGGCGGCGGAGATATGATCGCAGTGATGGATCAATGGGCCCAAAAAAGGAAAATCAGCGTCAAATTCATTGGAATTGATGCTAATCGGAACATAATTGAGTTGGCAGGGGTTAGACAAAGTGAACTTTCGACTGTGAGATGGGAGGTACAAAATGTTTTTGATGACACTTTTTCTCAGGAAAAAGTCGATATCGTCACCTGTACATTATTTACCCATCACTTCACAGATGCCGAGCTGAAAGATCTTTTTGTGGCACTGCGCCGCAAAGCTAGACTAGGAATAGTAGTCAATGACCTTCATCGGCATCCTTTGGCATACTACAGCATCAAGTGGCTCACTCGGGCATTTAGCCGTTCGCCCATGGTTCAAAATGATGCCTCGCTTTCTGTTTTGCGGAGCTTTAGCCAAAATGACTGGCAACGCATCTTGGAGTCTGCCGATATCACTGCTTATCAAATCCGTTGGTTTTGGGCCTTTCGGTGGCAGATTTATATTCGATTTTAATGTTTAACCTAAAAATAAGTACTATGGAATTATCTCCGGAAACTGTAAAATCACTTTTGGATCAGGGCATTGAGCTGGCCTATAAGATCGTCCCTTCACTGATATATGCCTTATTATTTTATCTGGTGGGTCGCTTTATTGTCAATAAGCTTCTTCGAGGTTTTCAAAAAATTCTGGAAAAAAGAGACGCAAATCCATCCTTGAACACATTTTTGGTGGGCTTGGTCAAAGCCATGCTCTACGTCTCCCTGTTTATCGGAATTGCCACGATCCTCGGAGTTCCGATGTCATCATTTTTAGCCATACTGGGTGCTGCTGGTTTGGCAATCGGTCTTTCGCTTCAAGGCTCGCTGTCCAATTTTGCAGGCGGAGTTCTGATTTTAATGTTCAAACCGTTTCAAGTGGGTGATGCCATTCAAGGACGGGGATTCACCGGAGTAGTGCGAAAAATCGATATTCTCTACACCCATCTGACCACTTTTGATAATCAGGAGGTGATCATTCCCAATGGGGCTTTGGCCAATTCTGAAGTGGTTAACCTCAATTCTCAACCCACACGAAGAATGGAGATCAAGGTCGGCGTGGCTTACCAAACCGATATCAAAACTGCAAGGCAGATTGTCTTGAGTATTCTGGAAAAGGATCAAAGAGTCCAAAAGGATCCTGAACCGGTCGTTTGGTTAAATAATTTCGGAGATAGTTCCTTAGATCTGGTGGTGAGAGCTTGGACAAAAACTGAGGATCTTTGGTCGGTATATTTTGAGACCATGGAAAAAATCAAATTGGAATTTGACTCCAAAGCAATCGAAATACCCTTTCCTCAGCGTGTGGTATATCATAAAAACGAGGAAACGGAATAATAGAAATCAAAAAAAGGCTGGGAGACCAGCCTTTTTTTAATCCAAATGAATTTTAGTCTACAGTGATTTCCTTCACTCCTCCAGGGAATGTAAGTACGACTACCCTGTCGCATTCTCCCAAGCCATAATCGACTGACATGGCTATATTCTGATAGGAAAATACGATTTCTCCCGAGCTAGGCAGATAATTTCCCTCGTTTACACAAGATTCTCTGATGATGAGGGGCTCAGATATCGTGGCAGTATAGGCTCTGTCTTTTCGACTTGTACCTGAAGCGGTACCGATCACGGATGCCTCGTATCCTCCAGACCCAAGGGAGACAGTCCTCGTCTGATCGCTGGAATAGGTCACGAAGGTATTATCTGGCCAGGTAACCCGACCATTGGTGATTTTGACAGCGATGATCACACGGGTATTGACTAGGTCGATGCCTGCATTGGTCAGTGTGCGAGTGCCGTCGATACGATAGCCATCGACTTCGTATCCATCAAAGGTGGTGGAGATCGAAGTACCCGGAAAAAGAAAGTTGCTGCCGGTATAGACCATGGTAATTTTTCCTTTTCGGAGGACTCCGTTAGGACTGGTGCAGCCGGAAGCGCCAAAATCCACCACGATGGTCCTGTTGGCTGTGTCATGGGTGACATTAGCTGAGGAACACAGGTCCGTAGTCTGAGTGGTTCGTAGACCCAATCCGCTACTTTGAACGACATCGAGTAGGAGAAAATCCAAATCTTCGAAAGCGGCATTGATGACAAATTCATCTTCGACGACACTGAAGTCGGGCTCTGGTACGACCGAATCCGTCTTATCATCGCAGGAAATAGACAAAACGGCAAGTGCCAAAAAGAGCACAAAAGCTGAGATAGTTTTACTGGTGTTCATGAGGTAATTTTTTAAAAATCAATTAAATGTAGATGCTATTTCTTTTTTTCCGAGGGATTTGATTCGTTTTTTTTCGGCTTGCCTACGCAGCCGATATTTTGGGTAAGTGGGATATCGCTAGGCAAAATCCCAAATCCCTCTGAAAAGTCCCATTCCTCAGCCTCTGGCTCGACGGGGAGTTTGGAAGATTTTTTATTCGCTTTGGCCATGGGGGTAAAAATAGTCGATTCACCGGCTTAGACGAGATTTTATTCCCAAAGTTTGATTGATCCCTATCTTTGGGCCATGCAAAAATTGGATTTTCAATCTCAGGATTTAGAACTAAAAATCGCCAAAGTCAAAAGTCAAATTATCCGACTTTCCTTGGTCAGGCTGGTGTTTTTTTTAGGAACGGGAGCTTTTTTGATTTTGGGATTGGCAGAAAATGCCCTTTGGCTTGGTTTGGTGGCTATTTTGGGGTATTTCTTTGTGAAGGTCATTCAGCGGTTCAATTTCTACAAGGATCAGGAAGCTGTCTATCTGGAATTGGGAAAAATAGTGAAAAACAGGGATTTGCGGCGAGCCCGAAATTTGACCTCATTTGATTCCGGACTTGAATTTGCCGAAAAAAACCATCCCTTTTCTGGAGATTTGGACCTTTTTGGAGAGCATTCACTTTTTCAGCTGCTCGATCATACTGGTTCGAAGGGCGGAAAGGCAACTCTTGCCAAAAGGATGAAAAGTTCGTTTGACTTTTCGGTACAACCTTCGAATGCGGAAGCTATTCGGGATTTGGCAGGCAAGCCGGTATTTCTGGAATCCATGGAAGCCTCGGTCAAGGCTTTTCCTCAAGATGCCAAAGACCGTATTCTCTGGAAAAAATGGCTCGAGCAGCCGCACAGGATATCTTGGATTTTAGTGGGATTGGCAGGAATAGGTCCATTGGTAGGCCTAGGGATACTGATCTCCGTCATTCAGGGATGGGTCGAGTTTGGTGTGTTGGGGTTATGGGTTTTGGCAGGAATTTTTCCATTGACGATGGTATTCAACCTACTTCAGCAGGCTGGAGAGTCGATTCCCACTCCTGCTCAACTGAAGTCATGGCGTAATCGTGCGCACCTCATCGAGCAGGAGAGTTTTACTTCGTCTACATTAAACCGTGAAAAACTGACTCTCCAGGATGGCGACACCCTACTTTCGGAGCAGATCGAATCACTCGACCGATTGGGCCTTTGGGTCCAAAACCGGATGAACCTCCTCTACATTCCATTGAACCTGATTTTTTGGACGGATCTTTTTTTGGCGGTAAGGCTAGTACGATGGAAAGCAAAAGTGGGCAAAAACCTGAGTCAACTGACTGAGCGCCTGCAGGCTTGGGAAATGTGGGTTTCCCTGGGTGCTTTTGAATACGAGCTGGGGGGAAAAGGTGAAGTCTGCCTTCAAGAGGATCAAATTCTTGAGGTTCAGGATCTTTCCCATCCTTTGATTTTGCCGGAAAAATCGATCTCCAACTCGGTGGAATTTGCTGATCAAACCAGGCTGATTCTTCTCACAGGAGCCAATATGAGTGGCAAGACCACTTTTATGCGTACACTCGGAATCAACTGTGTCTTGGTTCACTTGGGGCTGAGTCCATTTGCCAAGTCGATGACTTTGGGCGATTTTCAACTTTTCACCAGTATGCGAAATTCTGACAATCTGGGAGAAAGTGTGAGCTCCTTTTACGCCGAACTCAGCCGAATCCGACTTCTCATCGAGCGGCTTGAGTCTGGAGAGCGGATTTTTTTCCTTTTGGATGAAATTTTAAAAGGGACCAATACACAGGACCGGATCTCCGGTTCCAAGGCGCTCATTCACCAAATCCTCCAAACCCCAGGCTTTGGTATCATCAGTACACATGATATAGAATTGTCAGAATTGGGGAAAACTGAGGAAAGTGTCCACAACTTTTCATTCCATTCGGAGATCAATAATGAGTCAATCCAATTTGATTATAAACTCAAAAAAGGCCCCTGTCCGAGCTTCAATGCCCATAAATTGATGGAATTGATGGGAATCCGATTTACCGAAAAGTAAGTCTTGGCATTTGGATTGGACAATTCATCTTGTAAATCAATTGTTTAACTAAATCCAAATCGTCATGAGTTCTTTATTGTATTTAATCGCACTGGTTTTGATCATTGGGTGGATTTTGGGATTCTTTGTGTATAGTGTAGGCGGACTGATCCATATTTTACTGGTTTTGGCTCTAGTTTCTATTTTGCTTCGATTGATTCGGGGCGCGTGACAGGAGTCTCTGTATTTTAAGGCGCTGATTTCGGGGTAATCTGTTAATTTTGGGCCAGCTATGACCCAAATCTCTCCCAATCAGATATTAGGTGTACTTGGTGGCGGGCAGCTCGGCCGCATGCTGATCCAGTCCGCCATCAATTACAACCAAGACATTCACATCCTCGATCCCGATCCCAA
>VFQO010001085.1_pt1 | contig 23193 bp, 36 predicted proteins | sample 3512331 | NCBI WGS metagenome assembly VFQO01 (sample SAMN10412371, study PRJNA504923) | tailings metagenome | isolation source: Replicate 3 from Balatoc abandoned mine | place: Philippines: Itogon, Benguet | collected 2017-08-28 | reverse complement strand
CATCTCAACTACGCGGGCGATGTGTATTACTGCGCGGATCACGACTGACGACGGGCTGCACGATCGTACTCGTCAGCCAGTCGTGACGCGCCGGCTTCTGCCTGCATTCGCTCGTTCTCGGTGCGCTCTTGCCATCGCCCCACCCGGTACGCAACGTACAGGGCCAGCAGTATCAGTATTCCAGTCATATCCATCGTTCGCTCCTTCGTTGCCGTCAGTCTGGCACAAAAAAGGCCGATTGCTCGGCCTGGGGTTAGGGATTCTTCTTCCTTGGGCGCCTGACGCCTTCGGGGTAGGGCTGTTTGTTGGGCGAACCGGGCGGCCTGCCACGGCCACGCCTACCGACGATCTGTTCCACCTTCCCGTTCGTGCGCAGCTTGTTGCCCACCACCGGCAGCGACGACATCATCAGATCAGACCAGCGAATCACCCAGCGGCCATTGAGCAACTCGGCATCGCCGATCATGTAGCCAGCACGGCACCAGGCTGTCACGCATTGCGGCGTGACGCCCAGCAGTTCGGCAAGCTGTTTCGGGGTCATCAGCATGGCTACGCACTCACAATCGGCTTGACGTGGCAGGCGTGGTGCAGCTTGGTTTCATGGCTGGCACCATCCATCTGGACGGTGATATGTGTCCATTGGCCTGGGTCGCGTCTCACTACCCGGTATTTCTGACCTGTGCGACACAGGACGAACCGCACGCCTTCACCAAGTTGGCGCAGGTAGATGGTCATGGCTGCACCCGCTTGAATTCAACCACCCAGACCCACGGGTTTGCATTCCAGCTTTCGGCGCCGTTGATGTACTTCCACAACGACCGAAAACTACGGCGGGCATCTCCGCACGGCGGCACGCCCACTTCCTCGCTGTCAGGGTCGCAGTACCGGCGCCAACCAGACCCTACGACAACGCGCTCCACGCCTTCGGCCTGGGCATCTGCCTCGCTGATCTCGTGCAGGCGCTCAACACGGACGCTGACGATCTCCAGCAGGATGCGACAACAAGACCTCGGCATGTGAATGGACGGGCAGCGCTGATTGATCTTGCCGTAGTTCTCGTCGATCACGTCCGCACCATCGGCGGAATATCTCCATCCTTGGTCTGGATCGAACAGCATTGATTCGCGCACCCACAGACGGTCGCCGGGCTGCCCGTGAGGGCAGATTTTCGACCATCCTTCGCTGCTCTTGTGAAGCTCAACATAATCCGGGTTGTATGGCCCCTTGAATTCTGGGATACCCGTGATGTTGTAGGCAGCCAGATTCAGGATGTTAGCCGGCATGTCGTTATTCTCGGTTTGCGGGAACGGAATCATCTGACATCCGGCCATAAAGCGCAATCGCTGGTTGATTCAGTCGATGCGCTTCATTTCGCCGCGAATAAAGGCGTCGATGCAGTCGCGGTAAGTTGCGCCTCTGGCGATGAAATGACCTGAAACACCCTCTGCATCGTCAAGATAGGCAATCGCATACGGCCCGCGCTGGTCATCGGAGAATTCCGCAGCCTGGTGCGTCAGCGTCCAGTCAAGGCGCTGCGCTTCGGTAATTGCGTCTTTATCATCGAAGCCAGCCAGAGCAACGCGGAAAGAATCCATGAGCCGTTTCGCTTCGTCATCACGGAGAAAAAGGCTCATTCTAGAGGCGTAGTTTTCAGTCTCCTTAATGACCACTGTCACAGTCTTAGCCTGCGTATTCGTTGCAACGTGGTCAATGCTGGCGCCGATAAGGTCCGCCTTGCGAATGCAAAATTTACGGTAGATGTCCATGATTTTTATCGCTTGCTCACAGAGAATTCGTCGTCTTCATAGATAGCGTCGCGCTTGCGCCCCGGATTTACACCACTGTTGCGCTCACCTTCCTCTCCGAACTTACTCAGAGCGGCGCAACGAGCCAATTCTTCGGTCTTTTCGCCGACAGTTCCAATGTATCCGACGCCTTCAACAACTACCTGCCATTCGTTCATGATGCCCTCCCATCAACCAGTAAATACGCTTTCACTACACATGCGTGTATCTGATAAATCAACCATAAAATACGTTTTATTGACGCATGCGCGTCGTGGCGCCAGGAAGGGCAATCAACCACTAATTACGGATAGCCGAATTCTGTAGAGCCTTTCAAGACACGGCGCGTCATGGTCTTGCGGCCTTCGAGGATGGCGCGAACCATAGGGGCGCTGAACAGGATGGGACGCTCTTTCATGTCTGGCTCCATCCGCAGGATTCACACTTCATGCAGTCAATCACACGGCCAGGGCCGCCCGGTGACATGGTGATGCAGGTATCTTGGCCTGGAAAGTCAGGGATGCCGGCGCTCCATGTCTGGCCCATGGCAATGCCTGGGCGCATGATGCCGCCGCACCGCTTGCACAGGCGCAAGTCTGGATCGGTGGCAAGGATGGCACGCACGCGGGCAATGAATGCCTCCTTGCTCTCGTGCTCGTGCGTCACCGTGTCGCGCAACTCGATCAGGACGGCGGCCATGGCATTGGCTCGCTTGTTGGCGGCATCCAGTTCTTCGGTTTGCCGGTTCATGCGTGCCCGCATCTGGCGGGCTTCCTGTTCCAGCGTGGCAATATCGGTTTCGTGTTCGACGGTCATTCTTCCTCCGCTTCGGAGATGGTTTCGAGGGCCGCCAGCATGGGAGACATGAGGCGACAGAGGTCGCTGTGCTGGGGAGCCATCAGGGCCAGCAGTGCCGACATGGCTTCGGCCACGTTCTGCACGGTTTCTTTCGGGGTTTCGCCTACCAGTGGATTCACGCGCCAGCCCCTTCTGCTTGCGCGATTGCCTCGCGCACCTGTTCCATGGCTTCCCGACAAATGAAGCCGTCTCCGTCTTTGTCGGTTTCAATGAGATTCAGCGCGGCCAGCAGCTTGTCACGCTGTTCGGATGCCTTAACCAGATCGGGGTGGTGTTCAAGCGTATCGGCGTCAGGGTCAACCCGGTACGGGCCTTTGAGCGTGAGCGTGGGTAGGAAGCGTTCAGGATCAAGTTCGCTGTCGATCTTCATGCTGAACACGAGACCCTTGTTCGAGATAAGCGGCACATTCATTTCAGGGTTGTTGCTGTCGCCACCGATGTAGAAGCCGGGGGCGGCCAACATCTCGCGCACTTGAGGCTGCACGAGGTCAATTTCTTCGGCTTGGCCGATCAGGATGGGATTCATTGCGTATTCCTAGAGGTCAAGGATTCGGACGACGGGCCGGGACAGCGCCCAGCCCGCCACACAGCAGGCGAGAAGGACGAGGCTCATGCGGAGGCCTCCACGGGGGCGCTGAACGGTTCGGCCAGATCGGCGAACGATGCGGGCACCTTGTCGGTGTTCTTCGGGTCGTCGCGGTAGTTGTCCATGTCGAACAGCACGACTTCGATGCCGTCGTCAGCGGTGTAATCGGCCACGCCGCCCGACACGTAGATCAGGACACGGGAGCGCTGGGGATTGGCTTCTTCGACGATCTCGAAGGAGATGCCTTCGACACCGAGAGAGCCGCCGCGCATCAGGGTGCGCTTGCCCATGTACTGGTGACGGACGGCGGCCCAGTCTGGCCAGTCGGTTCGTTCGGTCGTCCAGGTGCTCTTGTAGTCGGGATGGATCGCATCCCATTCAGCCTTGGTGATTTGCTCAAGCATGTCGTCGCTCCTTCGGTCGTTGGTTCATCGTTCGGATTGAGGAAATCTCAACCACGACGAAATAATACAACAAGACTTTCTCACGGGAAACGATTATTTTAAGAATTTCTCAATCTGTGTGGCTGGCAAGCCACGACTTCCCAAACTTCCCAAAACTTCCCAAGACTTGGGAAGTCAGAAAAGCAAAGAAAGAAGTCTGTAAGTAGTTGATATATATATAGTTCTATATATTTTTTTTCTTTCTTATCCTCTCAACTTCCCAACTTCCCAGACCTACCCCCCTTCCATGATTTTCTGATCCTCCATGGCTTTTCTCTCGGGAAGTTGGGAAGTTTGGGAAGTTGGCCGTTTTTCGTGTGTAAGTCCTTGTCGTGATTGGAGAATGTGACTTCCCACGCTTTGGGAAGTCGCCGGGAAGCCGGGGAAGTCTGGAAGATTGCGGTTTTCTGGCGTGTCACTTCCAGATTGAGCAATCCTTAACCCGCTGGTATGATCCGTTGTATGAGTTTTCCTCAACGCCGCAAGACCGTGAATCGGTCAGAAGAAATCGACCAGGCCAAGGTAGTGCGCTGGTCGCATCTGCCATCTGTCCGGGCGCTGATGCCCGATTTGCGATGGCTGCACCACTCGCCGAACGGCGGCAGGCGTGACGCTTTTACCGGCGCCCAGTTGAAGGCCATGGGCGTGAAACCAGGCTTTCCCGATCTGATCTTGCCTGTTCGGGCTGGCGATGCCCCCGGCCTCGTCATTGAAATGAAGTCGGAGACTGGTAGCACGTCAGCACCGCAAAAGGAGTGGATTGCGCACTTTCAGGCGCAAGGCTGGGAGTTTCGGCTTGCGAGAAGCGCCCAGGAGGCGCGAACGATCCTCTGCCAATACCTAGGCATACCCCAGGAATCAGCCCCTGCATTGGATGCCTAGCGCGATGGATGGCCAACCGACACCACAGCAGACATACCGAATGCGCGTGCTGGCCGTGGTGGAAGTGGCCCCCCAGCCGATGACAGGCCGGGAGATCGCCCAGGCTGCACGGCTGACCTACAAGCAGACCATCGACGCGCTGAACGCGCTTTACAACTACGGCAGGGTTCATCGGCATGGCCGCAAGTTCATGGCCCGATGGAGTTGCGCCAGACACAACCCGACCGGAGAGCTTCATCCCCTCGACCAGATGTTCCTACGCATGATGAAAGCGAAGAAGAAATGACCACGATCCTCGAACAAGCCGCCTCCATCGTTGATGCCGACCGCGAGAAAACCTACGGCAAGCCAGACAAGAACCTGCGTGCCATCGCTGAGTTCTGGGAGGCGTGGCTTCGTGCCCGTGGCAAGCTGGCGCCGGATGCTTTTCTGACCTTCGAGGACGTGGCTTGCATGATGAGCCTGCTCAAGCACGCAAGGCTGGCCAACGATCCACGCCACAAAGACAGCCAGATTGACGCCTGCGGCTACATGCGCCTGTTGGAACGCTGCCAGACCGAGCCTTGAGTCGAATTCCGGGCGCGGCCTTACTCTTGCCGCATCCAACAGGAGGACATGCCATGCTCGAATCACTACTCGGATCGCTTTTCGGCGGCCTTTTCAGGCTGGCACCGGAGTTTTTGAAGTGGCTCGACCGCAAGAACGAGCGCGAGCACGAGTTGAACATGTTCCGCCTGCAAACCGATCTTGAGAAGCAACGCGGGACATTTACCCTTGAAGAAAAGTACGTCGATCACAGCACAGCAGCCCTTGATGCCATTCAAGAGGCCTTCCGAGAGCAATCAGCAACGGCCAGCGCCAGCTACAAGTGGGTCGCCGCCGCCTCTGCATTGGTTCGACCAGGCGTCACGTACGTTCTTTTCGGGCTTTACGTTGCCGTCAAGATCGCCAGCCTGACCTATGCCATCAACTCGGGCGCCGTGTGGCGTGATGTGCTCGTCGCCAATTGGTCGGCTGATGACTTCGCCATGCTGAACATGATCCTGACGTTCTGGTTTGTCGGTCGCGCCATCGAGAAGTACCAGAAATGACCATCTCAACCGCCATCCAGACCGCCATTGACGCGCTGATTCGCCCGTTCGAGGGCTATCACCGCCGTCTGCCGGATGGCGGGTGCGCCGCTTACCCCGATCCAGCGACGAAAGCCGATCCTTGGACGATTGGCTACGGCAGTACCGGCCTTGACATCACACCAGACACGCGCTGGACGCACGATCAGGCGCTTGCCGCCCTTCGTTCGGAGACGACGCAGAAGGCGCTGGGCGTGCTCAAGCTGTCGCCATCGCTGGCCACCGAGCCAGACCGCCGCATTGCCGCGCTGACCTCATTTGCCTACAACTGCGGGCTGGGTAACTACCGCATCTCCACGCTTCGCCGCCGCGTCAATCAAGGCGATTGGCCCGAAGCCGCCCGCGAGATCGTGAAATGGAACAAGGCCGCAGGCCGCGTGATGGCGGGCCTGACTCGTCGCCGTGCTGCTGAGGCTGTCTTTTTGAACTGACCGAGGGAACCAGCGCCATGGCGACAGAAAAACACCCAATCCGACGAGAGCACTCCTGCGATGCAGCCGAAACCGGCGTGCAGTGCGCCTATTCCGAGCGAATGTCCGAGGATGCCGCCGAGCATGCCGTCAAGAAGGTGTTTGCCATCCTTGGCGTGGACATCGACCGCCCGGAGTCGGTTGAGGAATTCCGGGAGGATCTGCGCTTTGGCAAACGCATGCGCAAGATCGCCGACCACGGCACGCTGGCGCTGTTCGGCGTGTTCGCCGCTGGCCTGGCTGCCGCGCTGTGGGCTGGCATCGTCTCGAACATCAAGCACTGATGGCAGAACCAGAAACCCCAAAGAAGAAGGCGCCGGCACCGAAGAAGCCACCCGTCGCCAAGGGAACCCGCAAGCTCAACCGCCCGCGTCTCGCAATCAGCGGCCTCACTGTCGAACAGGAGGCCTATTGCCGTGGGCGCGTCATGGGCATGTCCATCGAGGAAGCCATCTCAGCCGCTGGCAGCAGCATCAGCGTGCATACCGCCCGAGGCTGGGAGGCAGCCAACGGACGCGACAGGAATCAGGCTGTTGTCGACCGCATCAACGAACTGGCCGCCATCGCCCAGAAGAACGCCATCCTCAAGTCTGGGCTGGATCGTGAGTGGGTCATCTCGCGCTACATGAAGGTGGTGGAACGCTGCATGCAGGCCGAGCCGGTGATGAAGATGATCGACGGCGAGATGCGCGAAACCGGGGAATACAAGTTCGACTCACACGGGGCGAACACGGCATTGCGGGCACTGGGCGACACGCTTGGGCTGTTCAAACCCGTGGAGAAGAAACCGGGAGACGAATATGAGCACCTCTCAGACGACGACATTGCCCGAATCGCTGCGGAGCTTGCCGCCCAAACTGGCCTACTTGAAGCTGGTGCAGGAACTCAAGCGACGGCAGGACGCGAACAAGTTATCGAGGTACAAGCCTTACCCAAGGCAGATTGAGTTCCACAGCGCGGGCGCATCGCACCGCGAACGCCTGTTCCGCGCTGGCAACCAGCTTGGCAAAACGTGGTCATCGGCCTATGAGATCGCTTTCCACCTGACTGGCCAGTACCCGGACTGGTGGAACGGCAAGCGGTGGGCGCGAGGCGTGACGGGCTGGGCGCTGGGCGAGTCGATGGAATCCACCCGCGACACCTTGCAGCGCCTGCTGCTTGGCCGTCCCAGCGAGTGGGGAACCGGCACCATCCCCCAGGCATCCATCCTCGACATCAAGCGGGCGCAAGGCATCGCCGATTCGGTCGATTGCATCTTCGTCAAGCATGTGTCGGGCGGTGTGTCGCGCCTGTACTTCAAGTCCTACGAGAAGGGGCGCAGCAAGCTCCAGGGCGAGACGCTGGACTTTGCCGCGCTTGACGAAGAACCGCCGCTGGACATCTACACCGAGGTCTTGACCCGCACCAACGCGACCAAGGGCATCGTCTGGATCACATTCACGCCGCTGCTTGGCATGTCGGAGGTTGTGCGCCTGTTCCTCCAGAACCCGACGCCCGATCGTTCTGACACCAACATGACCATCGACGACGTGGCGCACTACACCAAGGAGGAACGTGACCGCATCGTTTCCAGTTACCCGGAGCACGAACGCGAGGCTCGCGCCAAGGGCATCCCGATTCTGGGCAGTGGCCGGGTGTTCCCGATTGCCGAGTCGGCCATCACGGTGGAGCCGTTCCAGTTGCCCGACATCTGGCCGCGCATCGCCGCCACCGACTTCGGCTGGGATCACCCGTCGGCGTCTGTCTGGCTGGCATGGGATCGAGACACAGACACGATCTACGTCTATGACGCTGTGCGCGTGCGGGAATCGACGCCAGCAGCCCAGGCGCCGTTCATCCTGTCACGCGGCCCATGGATTCCGATGGCGTGGCCACACGACGGCTTGCAGCACGAGAAGGGATCAGGCTTCCAGTTGGCCCAGCAGTACCGTGATGCCGGGATCAACATGCTGCACGAGATGGCGCAGTTCCCCGAGACGGGCGACGAGAACGGGCACAAGGTCAGCCGCGTGTCGGTGGAGGCCGGCGTACTGGGCATGCTGGAGCGCATGAAGGCCGGCAAGTTCAAGGTGTTCTCCAGCCTGAACGAGTGGTTCGAGGAATTCCGGCTGTATCACCGCAAGGAGGGCAAGATCGTCAAGCTGCAAGACGACTTGATGGCCGCCACGCGCTACGCCTACATGATGCTGCGCTACGCCGAGGTGCCGCCCGACCCGCAGAAGCTATTGCTCAACCCAAGGAGGGACTATGACTGGCGTGCCGGTTGATTCATTCGCAGCGAAACAGGACTTCGCTTTCGGGCCAGCGGCCCAGCATACCGGCAGGGATTTCCTTGGTATGCACCACCTTCGCATGCTTGCCGCTGCGCTGGCAGTGGGCGTCAGCCTCCTGTATCGCTGCCGTTTTCAGCGCATCGGTGCTGACCCATGCGCCGCTGCCTTGATGTGTGACCGTGGCCAAGCCTTCGCCACGCGGTACGACGCCTGTTGTTGGTGTGGCACACCCAGCCAAAGCCACCAGAAGAACCGCCACCACGCCCGATTTCATCATCATTCACCCCTTTCTTTGCCTGCCGTCGAATTGCTGGGCCGTGCCCACAATACCCTAGGGGCAAAGCATAACCGGACGAGATTCTTATGCCAATCGGCGACATCCAACTGAATAACGAGGCGATTGACCGCGATTACGCGGGCTATCCCGGCGCCAATGCAGGCGGGCCGACGATGGCGCAACGCTTCCAGTCTGACCAGAAACCACGCGGCAATGTCGTGATGGGCGAAGCGCCGACCGATGCCGCCGACCCCAACGCCATCCCTGACGATCTGGAAAACTCCGCACTGCCCCGCGCCCAGGTCGAAATGTTCCTGCGCGAGATCAAGCACCAGCCGCACTGGCGCCGTGAGGCCGACCGTGCTGCTGACTACTACGACGGCAACCAGCTTTCGCCGGAAACCGTCGAACGCCTCAAGGATCGCGGCCAGCCGCCGCTGATCGCCAACCTCATCAAGCCGACCATCGACACGGTGCTGGGCATGGAGGCCAAGACCCGCACAGACTGGCGCGTGCGGCCCGAGGATGACGAGGAATGCGACGACGAACTGGCCGAGGCGCTGTCGCTCAAGTTGAAGCACGCCGAGATCGAGAGCCGCGCCGACCGTGCCGTGTCCGACGCCTACGCCGCGCAATGCAAGGCAGGGCTTGGCTGGGTGGAAGTGGCCCGCGAGCATGACCCGTTCAAGTGCCCGTACCGCGTCAAGTACGTGCATCGACGTGAAATCTTCTGGGACTGGCGGGCCGAGCAGCCCGATCTGTCCGACGCCCGCTATCTGGTGCGACGCCGCTGGCTGGAACTGGAGCACGCCATTGCGCTGATGCCGCAGTACGCCACGCTGTTCCGCATGACGACCGGAGGCTGGGCCGGGTTTGACCCGCTGCTGGAGCAGGACTCGCGCCTGGTGCAGTCGTGGGAGATCGAACGCGACACTCGCATTGCCGCCGTCGATTGGCGCGACATCCAGCGCATGCGCATCTGCCTGTACGAAATCTGGTATCGCAAGTGGGTGCGCGGCTATGTCATGACGCTGCCCAACGGCACGACCATGGAGGCCGATTTCAACAACCCGCGCCATAGCGAGGCCATCGTCGCCGGGTTCGCCAAGGTGACGCAGGCCACATTCCAGAAGGTGCGCCTTGCGTGGTACACCGGCCCACACTTTCTCTACGACGTGCCCAGCCCGTACAAGCACAACCAGTTTCCATACGTGCCGTTTTTCGGCTACCGCGAGGATCTGACCAACGTGCCCTACGGACTGATCCGCGCCATGATCTCCCCGCAGGACGAGATCAACGCCCGCAAGTCCAAGATGCTGTGGAGCCTGAACAGCCGCCGCGTGGTGACGGACTCCGACGCCGTGCTCGACCACGGCAAGGCCGCTGGCGAAGTGGCCCGCCCTGACGCCTACATCATCCTCAACGCCAACCGCAAGCCGACCAGCACTTTCCGTGTCGATCCGGGCGGCGAACTGGCCACGCAGCAGTTCCAGGTGATGCAGGAGAGCAAGCAAGAGATTGCCGAGGCCTCCGGCATCCACAAGGCCATGATGGGCCAGAACACCAACGCATCCTCCGGGCTGGCCATCAACTCGCTGGTGGAGCAGGGCTTGAACACCCTGGCCGAGATCAACGACAACTACCGCTACGCCCGCCGCCTGGTGGGCGAAATGCTGTTCGAGCTGGTCAAGCAGAACCTGATGCAAGGCCCGTCCCGTGTCGTCGTGGGCGAGGGCAAGAGCAAGAAGGTCATTCCGCTGAATCAGCCTGCCATCGACGAAGAAACCGGTCAGCAGGTCATCAAGAATGACGTGGCCAAGGTCAAGGCCAAGGTGGTGCTTGACGACATCCCGAGCACGCCGACTTACCGCATGCAGCAGTTGCAGATGCTGACCGAGATCACCAAGAGCCTGCCGCCGCAGTTGCAGGGCTTCGTGGTGGATTTCGTCATCGAGGCGACCGACATGCCCAAGCGGCACGAACTGGCCGAGCGCCTGCGTGCCGCCGTCGGCATCCAAGACCCAGAGCAACAGCAGGCCGCCGCCCAGGCACAAGCACAAGCGCAGGCCCAAGCACAGCAGCAGGCACAGGCCCAGCAGCAAAAGCTGTTCGTGCTCGATGCCGCCGAGCGTGCCGCCCGTATCCGCAAGCTCAACGCCGAGGCCGAGAAGGTGCAAGGCGAAGCGCAAGCGGCAAAGTTCAACCCCGTGGTGCGCACCCCGCAAGTGGCCGTGCCCGCCCCAGTCATCCAGTAAGGAGCCACCATGTCCAGCGTCATCAAGAATCGCCACAAGGCCACGCCGATCCACGTTGCCAGCCCCGTGACTGGCGCTTTTGCCATCACGCCCCACGACACCAACAACCTGACCGAGCCGACCCTGAGCCTGTACATCGGCACGGCGGGCGCACTGAAAGCCACGATGCTCGACGGTTCGGTGGTGACGTACCCGGCACTGGCGGCAGGCCGTCACCCGCTGCGTGTCTCCCGCGTCTGGGCGACCGGCACGACGGCTACCGGCATCGTCGGGGAAGTCTGACATGAGCAGCGCCGACAAGACCGGGATGCTGATTGCCACGCTGCTGCTGGCGCGTGACATCACCCACCGCGAGCACCTGAAAACACGCAGCTACGCGCAGCACATGGCGCTGGGCGACTTCTACACCGGCATCGTGGATCTGGCCGACTCGCTGGCCGAGGCATGGCAAGGCCGTTTCGCCAAGCTGCTGGACATTCCGCTGGCCGCGCACGACGCCGAGATGGCCATTGTCGACAACCTGGCCGCGCAACTGGAGTGGATTCACGAGCAGCGGTACGAGGCCATCCCGCGTGAGGAATCGGCCTTGCAGAACATCATCGACGAGATCGAGGCGCTGTACATGAGCACCCTCTATAAACTCCGTTTTCTTGCCTAGCCACCACCTTCTCCCTTCTGGCAGCCCGCTTCGGCGGGCCTTTTTTTGCCAGCAGGTTGAGAAAAGCTGGAGTCGAATTGCCAAAGTTTAAGGAAACTGCACGCACCTGTAAGGCCGTTTTCTCCCCGTCATGGGTTATTGGCACGACCGATCAGGATTTCCGCAACCAACGCGATACGTGGAGTGAAGCTAAATGGGCATCGAACTTGATCTGAACAACCTTTCCGACAACCCCGAGGACTTGCAGAAGGTCTTTGAGCAGCTTGAAGCGGGTGGAGAACCTGCCGCAGCCGCACCCAAGGAACCCGAGCCAGCCTCCAAGGAACCGGAGAAGGCACAGACCAACGACGATCCGGCAAACAAGGAACCACAGAAGGCCGAGCAGGGCTTGTCTGACAACGAGGCTGACGCCGCAGGCGTGGCCACCAAGGACGGAAAGCATGTCATTCCGTACTCGGTACTCAAGAGCGAGCGCGACCGCGCATCGCGGGCAGAGCAAATTGCCCGTGAAGCACAGGAGCGAGTAGCCGCACTTGAGCAGCAGTTGAAGGCAGGCAATCAAGGGGCGAACACTGGTGAAGGCGCCCGCACCGACCCGCAACAGCCAACTGCAAGCGATCTGTCAGCCGAGGATCTGGAAGCACTGAAAGAGGATTTCCCGACGGTCTATAAGGCGGTGATGGCGTCCATGGCAGCAGCCAAGGCGCTGGAAACCAAATTGCAGCCGGTTGAGGAAAGTGTGCGTAGCGCAGAAGCCGAGCGCGAACGCTCTGCCACCGAGACGGTGCAGGACGCGATTGACTCGGTGCCGAAGCTGGCGCACATCCAGGCGACCAACAAGGACGCTTTTGAACTGGCCAAACAGTTCGACGCGACCTTGCGGACACAAAGCGCCTGGGCGAACAAGCCTCTGTCGGAACGCTTCGCCAAGGTCACGGAGATGGTGGAGAGCGCCATCGGGCCGATTGATTTGCCGGGTAGCAAGAAGGCTTCACCAAGCGCCGAGGATTTGGCAAAGGCAGCAAAGGCCAAGGCGGAACAAGACGCCAAGGCCAGTCGGACGAATGTGCCGACCTCCCTTTCCGAGTTCCCGGCAGGTCAGCATGCAGCGCAGGATGAACGAGAGGCCGCTGAACAGCTCACGCATCAGCAACTGGCCGAGAAGTTCGCCGGCATGAATGCCGATCAAATGGATGCGTACTTCCGATCACTGTAACCATAAGGACGACACAAAATGTCTACCAATATCCCAGTCGGTTCCGCCCTTGCGCGGAAAATCTACTCGGTGGGCCTGTTCACCCGTGTGCAACACTCCCCCGGCTTCATGAACCTGATCTCCGGCGAAATGCCGAAGGAAGGTTCGTTCGCTGCCAAGACCAAGGGCCAGACCTCCCCGGACTACCCCATTGTCAAGGCTGGTGACTTGGCCAAGGGCGCGGGCGATACCGTCTCCATCGACCTGTTCAACATCCTGCAAGGCAAGCCGGTGATGGGCGACAAGCGCATCGAAGGCCGCATGATGCAGCTCACGTACTCCAGCATGGATGTGCGCATCGACCAAGTTCGTGGCGGTGCCGATTCTGGCGGGCGTATGACCCAGAAGCGCACGGTGCATAACCTGCGCAACATCTCCATGGCTGGCCTGCAAGCCTGGATGCAGCGGCTGGAAGATCAGACCGCGCTGGTGCATCTGGCCGGTGCCCGTGGTTCGCAGCAGACCTCCGATTGGGTGGTGCCCCTGCAATCCGACGGCGACTTCGGCGAGATCATGGTCAATACCGTCAAGGCACCGACCAAGAACCGCTACTTCGCGGCCAACGACGCCACCACCCCCGCCGACATCGGCACCAACGACGCGCTGACCTTGCAGGACATCGACCGCATCGTGGCCCAACTGCGTGAATCCCCCGTGGTCATGCAGTCGGTCAAGATCAAGGGCGACGACCGCGCATGGAACGACCCGTTGTGGGTGATGTTCGTCACCGAGCGCCAGTGGCTCTACCTGCAAAGCCGTACCAGCCAGACCACCTGGCGTCAGGCCGTGCAGTACGCTTTCGAGCGCAAGAGTTCCGGCCTCAAGCATCCGCTGTTCGATGCCTACGAGACGATCATGTGGAACGGCGTGCTCATCAAGCGCATGAACCGTTACGCGATCCGCTTCGCGGCTGGCGACAACGTGGTGACTGACACGGGCGGCGCCGATGGCCTGACCTACACCGAAAGCACGGTGCAGACCGCACAGCCGGTGGATCGCGCCATCATCGTCGGTGCGCAGGCGCTGGCCAAGGCCTACGGCAAGTCGGCCTCCGACTACTTCTACGACTGGTCGGAGAAGGAAGTCGATCACGGCAACAGCATCGAAACCGTGGCCGCCAGCATGACCGGTTCCGCCAAGATCCGATTCAAGATCGACGGCGCCGATACCGACTTCGGCGTGGCCGTGGTGGATAGCTACGCGCCCGATCCCGCATCGGCTGCTGGCCGTACCCTGCTGGGTTCCTAATCGAGAATTTCTCGACGGAATCTGACGGATTGAGGAATTAACGGGGGCTTCGGCCCCCAATCTGAAAGGAAACGGAAATGTCCACCATCAATGCTCCAACCCTGCAAGATGTCATCTACTCCGGTGACTGCCCGCTGGCCGTGGCCCATGGTTCGGCAACCCTCGCCGCCGCGCAAATCGGCGACAAGGTGCGTCTGAACAAGGTCTATGCCGGCACCAAGGTCTATGACGCCAAGCTGATCTCAGGTGCCCTGGGCCTTGGCGTGACCATTGACCTCGGTTTCGAGTACGTCAATGGCGAAGCTGGCAGCAACGCTGCGGCCTTCCTCGACAACGCTGATTGCGCTGCCGCTGGCCGTGACGAGTCTGCCGCCGCGCCGATCACCATGGCCTACGACGCCTACATCATCGCCACCATCGGCGGCGCTGCGGCTACCGGCCAGATCGACTCGGTACTGACCTTCGAGTTCAAGGGCAAGTAATTGCCTCTGAATCGCAAGTGACGCGGGGGCGGCTCATTCACTTGGGCTGCCCCCGTTTTTGTTGAACACAAGGAGAACACCATGTCCAACCTCGTACCCGTCGTCTATGTCGGCAACAAGCCGCACGCCTTCGACAACATCGCGCACTCCGGTAAAAGCTGGCAAGGCAAGGGCGATGTGCAGGAAGTCACTGACGCCCAGGCCAAGCTGCTGCTGAAATACCCCGACCAGTGGGCACTGGCCAATGAAGCCGACCGCGCAGCCGTGGAGGCGCCCGTGTCCATCCAGAGCACCGACGAGGCTGGCGAGGCTGTGACCATCGACCCGGACGACTTGAAGAAGCCGCTGGAGAAGATGAACAAGGCCAAGCTTTCCGCGCTGGCCAAGCAGTCGTGGGATAAGGAACTTGACCCGGCCATGACAAAGAAAGCCATGATCGACCAGATCGAGGAATGGCAGCACGAGCTTGGCGCCTGAGTCGAATAGCCGACCGGCTTTCATAATCGGCTGAAACACTGGGGGCATAGCCTTGGCCAACATCAAGTATTCCGAACTGCTGGACGAAGTGCTGCCGTATCTGGCCGCCGATCCGTCTGACCCGGTGACGGAGAACGCCATCAAGCGTACCGTCATCGAGTTCTGCGCCGGTTCGTGGATCTGGAAGCACTTGCCCGACCCGTTGGACGTGGTTGCCGGCGAAGCCGCCTACGATCTGGAACCGCTGTCTGGCACGGATGTGACCACGGTACTGGCCGCCGAGCTTGATGGCGTGCCACTGGCGCCAAAGGACATCCCCTGGCTGAACCGGGAAATCCCCCGCTGGCGCACCGTGCAGGCCCGCCCCAAGTATTTCACGCAGATCGACACCGAGCAGGTCATTCTGGCCGCGCTGCCGGATGCCAACATCACCGCAGGGCTGACGCTGACGCTGGCTTTGCAGCCGTCGCAGGCTGCCACCAGTTTCCCGAAATGGATCTTCAACCAGTACCTCTACGTGCTGGCCGAAGGGGCGCTTGCCAAGCTGATGATGATGCCGAACAAGCCGTGGACGGACATTCAGAACGGCGCTGACCGCCGCACCAAGTTTGAGGCTGGCATGGCCAACGCCCGCGCTTCTGCCGTGTCGGCACTGGGCAGCGCACCGCAGCGCGTCACTGCCCAACATTAAGGAATCGTCATGGGAACGATCATTGCCAACAGCGTCATCGAGAAGGCGCAGACCATCCTGCAAGACACGACCGGCGTGCGCTGGCCCGTGGCCGATGAACTGCTGGGCTGGCTCAACGACGGCCAGCGCGAGGTGGTCATCCTCAAGCCCAACTCGCACGTCAAGAACATCGCCGTGCGCCTGACTGCCGGCACCAAGCAGAGCCTGCCGTCTGACGGCGTGCAACTGATCGACGTGGTGCGCAACATGGGCGCAGACGGCAACACACCGGGCCGCGCCGTGCGTATCGTCATGCGCGAGATTCTGGACGCCCAGGTGCCGAACTGGCACAGCGCCACCGCTGCCGCCGACGCCAAGCACTACGTCTATTCCTTGCTCGATCCCAAGAACTTCTACGTCTATCCGCCGCAGCCTGCCGCCAATCAGGGCTACGTCGAGATGGTCTATGGCGCGGCGCCCGCCGACGCAACGCTGAACGGCCCGATCACGCTGGACGACATCTACCAGAACGTGCTGGTCGATTACATCCTGTACCGCGCCTACAGCAAAGACACCGAATACGCCGCCGACCAGAACCGGGCAGCGGCACACCAGAACGCCTATATCGCTGCGCTTACCGGCAAGGCAAAGGTGGAAGTGGGGGCCAACCCCAATTCAATGGCTCCGGCCAATCCCAACGTCACGCCTAACACCCGCTAACTGAAAGGAGCATCGAAATGGGCGCTTTTTCCAACTACCTCGAAGAAAAGATCGTTGAGCACTTCTTGCGCAACAACGCGATCACCCCCCCGATCACGGTGTATGTGGCCCTGTTCGAGTCCGACCCCGGCGAAGCCACGGGCGGCATCGAGACGGCCTACACCGGCTATGCCCGTCAGCCGGCCACATGGACGGCACTGGACGCAAACGGCCAGACCAAGAACGTCGGCGCCTTGACCTTCCCGGCCAACGGCAACGCATTGGCCAGCGTGACCATCACCCATCTGGCGCTGTACGACGCTGCCACCATCGGCAACCGTCTGTTCTACGCCCAACTGTCGGCCTCCAAGACGCTCTCGCCGGGTGACGTGCTTTCGTTCGCCGCCAACGCGATTGTCTTTGGTCTTGACTAAAGGGTTGAGGTTTCCTCAATCCTGACGTGACGTGAACGGGGCAGTTAACGGTTTCTCGATCAATGGCACGGTACTTCCCTCTTGGGTAGTCCGTGCTGTTGTCGTTGCCACTGCCGCCGCGACCGTCGCCAGCAGCGAACCGACACGCACCACCTACGCCACGGCGCACGGCGATGCCGCCGTCGTCGTTTCGCTGACCCAGACGCACACCATTCAGGCGCGTGCCACGGGCACGGCCTCTGTTTCTTCCGGCATCGAACCGACGTTGAAGTTCGCCGGTTCCAGCACGGCGACCGCAACGGCGACAGGCAATGGCGCAGTTCGCCGTGACGTGTGGGCGACTGCCGGGGGCGATGCCACCTGTACCGCCGACGCGCTGACGGCGCAGGCTATCGGCGAAGCGCAGGCAACCGCCGTTTCGACGGTCGATCTGGCGCTGGCGCACATCATCCACCCAGGCCGATCGGTCACGCTTTGCCAAGCCGGCAGCAGCGCCAGCGGTGACGTGACGCGCTATGCCGTCGCATTCCTGACCTACGGCTACGCCGGCCCATCGTGGGGCGAGGCCTCCGTCAAGCGCAACGGCAACAGCTACTTTGAGCACGACGGCTACGGGCTGGCCACCAGCACGGCCACCAGCCTGGTTGAGCAGGACAAGACCAAGATCATCGCCACGCTGGGCACGTTCGACTTCGGCAACGGCACGTCGGGCGCCAACAGCTTCATCGTGTATTCGGCACGGGCAACCGGCATGGCCAGCAACACGGCGCAGACTGCCCCCGCCACGCACATCTACCGACCGACCGCCAGCGCCAGCGGAACCGCCACTGGCAGCGCAGACGGCACGCGGGTTGTCATGCCGACCGCCACCGGGCAGGCAGACGGCTTGACCTACGGCCCGAAGGCCCGCATCAAGTACGTGGCCACTGGCACGAGCAATGCCGCATCCAGCGCCGTGCAGGCGCTTGGCGTGCGCATGGCGATGGCGCAACAGGACGGCGCCACGGCAGGCGCCACGCTGGCCGAAGGCATTGTGTTCGGCATGCAGCACTGGGGCGCATCGGGCGCCACGCTGGCCGACGGCGCCACCGTCAAGGCAGACGCCAGCGCGGCATTTGCCGCCAGCGCCACCGGCTCGCTGGCCATGGCCGTCACTTTGGACAGCGCCGCCACCAGAATTCAGCAGGCCCATGTCGCCGACGTGATGGCCACCGCACTCGTGGGCCGCGCCTACGCCCTGGCCAACTCGGAAATCCGGGCGCCGGATGACCGCTACATGATCGTGGGGCAGGAAGGCCGCGCCATGATCGTTTCCGCAGAAGAACGAATGATGATGGTGACAGCATGAACCTCGGGAACTTTACCAAGCAGCCTGTCGAGATCATCGACTACGACATCGACTACAGCGAGTGGCTGACCGCTGGCGACAACGTGCAAGGGGCAACGGTCGAGGTGTCGCCCGTCGGCCTGACGGTCGAATCGACGTTCATCAACGACCCCCGCGTGAAGATCTGGGTGTCAGGCGGAACCACGGGCACCACCTACAAGCTGACCGTCACGGCAACGACCGCCGATGGCCGCGTCAAGCAGGACGAATTCAAGGTCAAGGTAAAGGACATCTGACATGACACAGGTTTTCAAGAACAACGCCTATGGCTCGCTGGCGGCAGAACTATCTGCCGTCGGCACTGTGGCCACGCTTGCCACTGGCAACGGCGCCAACTTTCCATCACCAACGGGCGGCGATCACTTCCTGGCCACGCTGATCCTGCTGGACGGCAACGGCGCCGAATCGGCATGGGAGATCGTGAAATGCACAGCCCGCGCCACGGATGGCCTGACCATCGAACGGGCGCAGGAAGGCACCACGGCCCGCATCTGGCCGGCAGGCACGCGCATTGAATTGCGCACCACGGCGGGCACGCTGGACAGCTTCACCGATACCGCGCAGGCCGCCGCAGCCGCACCCGTGCAAAGTGTGGCCGGCAAGACTGGCGCCGTGACGCTGGCCAAGGGTGACGTTGGCCTCGGCAACGTCGACAACACCAGCGATGCAAACAAGCCCGTCAGCACCGCCCAACAGACCGCGCTGAACGGCAAGGAAAACACCGGCACAGCAGCGGCAGCCGTCGCGGCCCACGAGGCGGCAGGCGACCCGCACCCGCAATATCAGGTCGATCTGGTGTCTGGCACCAACATCAAGACCATCAACAACCAGAGCATCCTTGGTGCGGGCAACATCAACATCCAAAGCGGTGTCGGCGTGGCGCTGTCGGGCGATCCGAACATCTACGTCACGCAGTCCAAGACCTACACCATCACGAACTACAACGTGTTCAGCAGCTACGTTGTGCAGGTGAGCGCCGGCAGCGTGAGCCTTTCCGGCGACCAGATCAGTTTCACGGCACCGGCTGCCGCCCAGACCGTGACGCTGACCGTCACCATGGACAGCGCGGCAACGCAATTCAGCCTTGTCGTGCAAGCGGCTGGCGTGACCACGCCGACCAACAGCAGCCCGAGCAACGGCGCGACTGACCAGAACGGCACGGTCACACTGACCAGTTCGGCGTTTGCCTGGTACGGCCTTTCCGATACCCATCTGAATTCCGACTGGCAACTGGCCACCGATGCTGGATTCACGAGCATTGTGCAGAGCGCCAGCGCCGATGCGACCAACAAGACCAGTTGGACGGTTTCCGGCCTCTCCACCAGCCAGACCTATTACTGGCGCGTGCGTCACCGTGGCACGAACAACGGCGTGTCGTCGTGGTCGACGGGCACCAGCTTTGTGACCAAGGCCACTTTCGGCGGCCTGATCGGCACGCAAGGCGGGCAAGGCTTCGGGGTTGGCGAGTACAGCGGCACGCTGCCGTCTGGCTTCTCGGCCATGACGGGCACCTCTGACAAGGCCAGCGCCAACTACGGTAACTACCAGTACAGCGACGGCTCCATCATGGTGTTCGTGCCGCGCTTCTACTACCGCATCGGGAACGCGGCCAGCCCGCGCTATGCGACCTATGGCGCCAACGCCATCGACATCGTGGGCATCGACACCTACGCCACCGAAGCGGCGGCCAACACGGCAGGCTATGCCATGCACCGGGCGTTCAAGGACGGCGGCGCCGACAAATCCGGCTTCTTCATCGACAAGTATCTGGCCAGCAAGAACGGCACGACAAGTTGCAAATCCGTGGCCAACGGCGTGCCGATTTCGCTGACGACGACGGCCACCTACACCAACAGCAACGGCATGACGACCGGCGAAGGCTCCTGCACTGGCATCTATGCCGATGCCGTGCTGCTGGCCCGTTCGCGTGGCGTGGGCACGTTCAACGTGGCTTCGGTGTTCATGTACTCGGCCTTGGCTTTGCTGGCGCTGGCGCACGCCCAGGCCAGCAGCAACACGACCTATTGCGCCTGGTACGACGCCACCAACAATTTCCCGAAAGGCTGCAACAACGGCAGCTTGGCCGACACCAACGATACCGGCGTGACCTTCACCACGGCGGGCGACAGCGGCAGCAGCGCCAAGCCCAAGACTGGCAGCGGCAGCCCGTTTGCCAAGACGACCCACAACGGGCAATCGTGCGGCGTGGCCGACCTCAACGGTGCGCTGTATCAGGTCATGCTGGGCATCACCAACGCGGGCACCAGTGCTACAGACACGACGCAGAAAACCGACGGCAACGCCTACGTGCTCAAGACCAGCGTAGCCCTGTCCAGCCTGACATACGGCTGGAACGGCACCAACGACGCATGGGGCGACACGACCAACCTGGCCACCAAGTACGACTTGGAAACCGGGCTGTTCCCGTGGGGCGCAACCGCCGGCTGGACGTACTTCGGCAGCGGCAGCAATCAGGTGTTCAGCGGCGCGACAAGTGGCATCAGTTGGAAGCGCACCGCTTGCGGCATTCAGAACGCCACCAGCGGCGCAGACGCTACCGGCACCAGCCAGTTCGGCAATGACGGTTGCTACCAGTACAACCGAGCCAACCTGTTCGCTCTCTCTGCGGCCAACTGGAGCGGCGCGGCGGCTGCGGGCGTGTTCTACCGCCTTTGGAGCGGCAGCCGGTCGTTTGACTCCGACTACGTTGGCTTCCGTGCCGGCGCCTATGGATCGTAAGCATGTTGGCGGGGCGACAGCCCCGCCTCAAGACCAATGACGACACACGCCCATCCCGAAGCCGCCATTCTCTGCAAGTGCAGGGAGATGATTCTGTTACTCAACGTGCATCTGAATCACTTTCCGAAGCACGAGAAATATGGCCTTTGCCAATCCATCCGTCAGGCGGCCTATGACGTGTATGCCCTGCTGGCCGAGTGCCAGAAGCGGTATCACAACAAGACCAGCCTGACCAAGTTGGATGTTCGGCATGAGCAGCTTCGGATGCTGATTAACCTTTCATTCGAGTTGGGGTACTACGACTTCCACAATCACAAGCGCGACCGTGGAGACGCGGAAGCGCAACGCCGATACACCGCCATTTCAGTGCTCGTCAATGAGCTTGGCGCGATGATCGGCGGATGGATTCGCAGTCTGAAACCTGCGAATTGGGCGGAGGCTTGAAAATGTGTGCCTGTTCGCTCTATCTGCGGCCAACTGGAACAACGCAGCGAATGCGGGCGTGTTCTACCGCAATTGGAACAACAACCGGTCGAATGACAACAACAACGTTGGCTTCCGTGCCGGCGACTACGTTTCCATCCCTGACATCCCGAAGCGGGAATACTGGAGACATAGGGAGCTTTCCGTCCAGCCTTTTGGCGAAATCTGCCGGGAATGGCTTTCTAGTACCGAAGGGGAATGTCAGCCATGCCTAAACGATTCGGCAACCTGTTCGATCAGTGCTTTTCAATGGAGGCGCTGTACGCGGCCTATGAGCGAGGCCGGCGCGGCAAGCGCAAGACGTTTTCGGTGATGCGCTTCGAGCGCGATCTTGGCGCCAACTTGCAGGCGCTGCACACGGAACTGCACGCCGGCACCTACCGACCACAGCCGTACCGGCATTTCATGGTCATGGAACCCAAGCCGCGCCAGATCAGCGCACCGGCTTTTCGTGATGTGGTGGTGCAGCACGCCATCTATGGGCTGCTGAACCCGATCTTTGACCGCTTGTTCATCCACGACAGCTACGGCTGCCGCGTGGCCAAGGGCACGCACATGGCCAGCGACCGGGCGCAGCAGTATCTGCGCGAGGCCAAGCCTGACAGCTTCACGCTGCAACTGGACATCCGGCGCTTCTACTACACCATCGACCGCGACATCCTGCGCCGGCTGATCGAACGCAAGATCAAGGACACACGGCTGGTGGATCTGATGATGCTCTTTGCCGACGATGGCAAGGATGCGCTGGGCGTGCCTATCGGCAACCTGTTGAGCCAGCTTTACGCGCTGATCTACCTCGATCCGCTGGATCACTTCGTCAAGCGCGAGATGAAGATCAAGAAGTACGTGCGCTATGTCGACGACTTCATCCTGTGGTGCGACACCAGAGAGCAGGCCATGGAATGGCGTGACACGATCATCGGGTTTCTGGCTGCCAACCTTGGCCTGACGCTTTCGCGCTGGACGATTGCACCAGTTTCCCGTGGCGTCAATTTCGTTGGATTCAGGACGTGGCGCAAGCGCCGGTTCGTGCGCAAGCACAGCCTGTTTCGGTTCAGTCGCAGCCTGAAAGCGGGCGATGTGGCCAGCCTGAACAGCATTCTCGGCAACGCATTGCGAACTTCGAGTCATGCTCACATGTGCCGGCGAATCCGAGACGAACGGCCAGAGCTTATCCCGCAAATTCCATCAGCAAGGAACCGCCATGCCAATCCATAAATATCAGCGAGTCGTGACGCCTGGGCCGAATGGCGCCACGCTGTACTTCCGCAACACCGAAACCAATGACGCTCTCGAACTGGCCGAGCTTGACGGCTGGCATTACGTGTTCGTGCCGGATGGTGTGACTGTCCCAGAGCAGCATGCCGACATCCAGTGGCAGGCCGTGACGCTGACCGACGCGCTGAAAGAGCAGATCAAGGCAGCCAGCCGACCGTGCCAATTGATCGCCGAGGCGATGCAGCAACGCATCCGCGCCGTCTATTCGGTTGAGGATGAGCAGTATTTCGCCCGTATCGGGGTGGGCGCCGCACTGGGCGTCTATGTCTTTCAAGCCGGTGAGCAGGACGCGCTGCTGGCATTCGGTGCCCACGTTGAAGGCGTGCGCCAGTGGGGCCGCCTGGAGCGCGAGAAGATCGGGCTATGAGGCTGAAACAGATCCTGATCGCCATCGACCAGCTTGCCAATGCCGTGATCGGCGGCTG
>VFQO010001084.1_pt1 | contig 23235 bp, 19 predicted proteins | sample 3512331 | NCBI WGS metagenome assembly VFQO01 (sample SAMN10412371, study PRJNA504923) | tailings metagenome | isolation source: Replicate 3 from Balatoc abandoned mine | place: Philippines: Itogon, Benguet | collected 2017-08-28 | reverse complement strand
TTGCCCTGGGCGGCATCGGCACCGCCACCTTCGGCGCGATCATTCTGTACGCATTACTCAACCGCAAGGGTTGAGCCTCTCTCAGCCTGCCGCCGCGTGCGCGGCAGGCTCGCCCCAAGCGCCCGCTCTCAGGGCGCTTTTTTCTGGGCCTTCTCTTCCTCGGCTACCTTCTTGGACGGGGGCAGGCCCGTGCCGGGCAGCACGTTGTGCTCCACATCCGGCCATGGCGGGTTTTCCGCGTACATGTAACTGACGAGCTGCTTGATGGCAGCGATGTACCAGGCGTTGTCGTTGAGCCGGTGGCTCAGGATGATGGGCGAGGTGATGCGCGGGTCGTCGATGATGCGATAGTGCAGATCGCTGCGCAGGCACGCTGACGCCGGAATCAGGCACAGCCCATACTCCACCGCCACCAGGCCCAGGGCGGTCTGGATCTCCCGAACCTCGTGGATTTCTGACGGCCGAATGTCCTGATCGTTCAGAAAGCTCAGCACATGGTCCGCAAAGCTGGGCCTGGGCTCCTTGGGGTAGACGATGAGCTTTTGCCCGTTGAGCTCACGCAGGCTGATGTGGCCAGCGTTGGCTGCCAATGGCGAGCCCGGCGAAATGGCCAGCACCAGACGTTCTTCGCGCAGCACCGTGCGGGCCATCGTGGAATCGTTGCCCCGGATGCGGCCTGACTTCAATGCCCCAAACTGCTGGGTGAAAGTCAGCTCCACCGGCTGGATGTCCACATCGGGGTAATGCTGGCGCAATAGAGCATGCATCTGTTGTACTGCGCGCTTTGTGCGCTCGAAGCGGATGAGGAGCTTTTGTGCTTCTTTCAGCAGTTTCATCCCCGCCGGCGTCAAGTCCAACTTTCGGGGAAGTCGGATAAACACTGGCGCGCCCAGTTGATCTTCCAGATCACGGATCGCCCGTGAAAGCGAGGCCTGATCAATATGGATTCTTTCGGCGGCGCGGCGGAAATTAAGTTCCTCAGCAACCGCGATGAAGTAGCGAAGATGTCTAAGAGCGGCTAACAAAACTCTTCTGGCGTCGTTGCTGTGTCTTGTCGTACCGCTCCTGTCGACGACACAGCGCCTAGCCAGAACCGCTTCGCTGAGTTTTGTTAGCCGCTCTAAGTCCGATCATTCACGCTACGCGCAATTGCATTGCGAGCGCCCCGGCTACGCGGGCCGTTGTGTGAAGACCAACCATACTCCCAAGCCTACGAGTGGGCCAATGCTTATCCACCCAAGAGCCTGGCCGGCCAGATCACCAACTGAGGGAAAAGGACCATCAGAAACATCATCGCGAACTCGGCCGCCGCGAAAGGCAGAGCGCCCCGCGTCAGCTCGTCCATCCTCATTCTCCCGACACCTGCGACAACATTCAGTACGACGCCAACAGGCGGAGTGATCAAGCCTATTGAGTTGTTGATGATGAAAAGGACACCAAAGTAGATCGGGTCGATCCCCGCTTTGGTGATGATTGGCATCAGGACTGGCGTGAGGATCAGGATGGTGGGCGTCATGTCCATGGCGGTACCAACCGCCATGACCAATGCCATGATGAGGAACATCAGGAGCATCGGTCTCGAGATGAGCGGTTCGAGCAGCTCCACCACCATGGTGGGCAGATCGGCGACGGTGATCAGCCAAGCAGACACCATGGCAGCAGCGACCAGGAACATCACGATCCCACTTGTCTTGGCCGCCGAGACAAAGAGGGCATAGAACTGGGAGGGCTTCAACTCCCGATAGACGACCGTGGCGACGAACAGCGCATAGACAGCAGCCACAACGGCCGCCTCAGTAGGTGTGAAGACACCGAAACGCAAGCCAACCAAGATGATCAAGGGCAGCATCAGCGCCCAGGTTGCCTCACGCAGCGACTTGAGTACCTCTATCGGGGATTTGCGTGCGGGAGGAATCACTTTCTCACGGCGAACGAGCCACCACCAAGTAAACCACAGGGACGCGCCGATCAGCAGACCCGGAAAGATGCCCGCCAGAAAGAGCTTGGATATCGAGACATTGGCCGTGACGCCGAAGATGACGAAACCGATGGACGGCGGAATGATCGGTCCGATGACCCCCGATGCAGCAATGAGTCCGCCTGAACGGCTCTTGTCGTGACCAGCTGCGACCATCATCGGAATGAGCAATGCCGCCAAGGCAGCGGCGTCGGCCACTGCGGATCCTGACAGTGCGGAGAGCAGGCATGCCGACACGATCGCAACGTAGCCCAAGCCGCCACGGACGTGTCCAACGACGGCCAACGCGAGGCTGATGATGCGCCGCGACAACCCGCCCTGGTTCATGGCCTCGCCGGCGAGCATGAAGAACGGTACCGCCAGCAGAGGGAAGCTGTCGGCGCCGTTGATCACGTTCTGCGCAAGGATCTGAGCATCGAACATGTCGAGATGCCACATGAGCGCGACGCCACACAGAAGGAGCGAGTAGGCGATGGGCACGCCGATGGCCATGCACCCGAGCAGGGCGCCGAGGAAAACTGCAATCGTCATATCAGGAGCCTCTCGTATCGGAGCCGTTGCCCACCTGCGGTATTAGTTCGTTCGCGTCACGGTGCGCGATCTCTGCATTTATTCGGTCGATGTCGGCTTGCTCTTCCGACTCATGCACCATTACCAGTTCATCCTCTCGCAATTGACCGGTGAGAGCTCTCCAGAGATCGTGGAAGAGGAAGACAATGGCTGAGACGCCATAGACAACGCCGACGAAGTAGAAGATTGCCACCGAAGCGCCGGAGGTCGGCGCTCTGACATCCCAGTTGACCAGTGTCTGCTGCCAGCTTCCACTCAATAGCAGCCAGGTCGCGTACAGCATCAGCCCGTGAGAGACGATGAGGCACATCTTCTTGCCCCACACTGGAAGCCTTCGAATGAGCGCGTCGGTCCCCAGGTGTGCATGCTCGCGGACTGCGACGATGGCTCCGAGAAAGGTCATCCATACGAAGAGCCAGCGCGATACCTCTTCCGACACGGGAATGCCGGAATTGAAGCCGTATCGCAACACGACATTTGCGAAGACCATCACCACCATCAGCGCAAGAAGTACCGCCATGACAGCCTCAAGACTGCGGCAATACAAAGAAAATAGTCGGTTCATTCAGTAGTCCCAGATGTTTCCAACGAGGTGTTTCAAAGGGCACTCAAGCACCGGGCCGGGTTGCGTAGAGTCGGACAATGGATACGGTCTCGTCGTCTCCGTGGCCGCTCTGCACGAACCTCGAGTACTGGGCGGTTGCGGCTTCGACCACGGGGAGATTGAGCTGAATGCTGCGCCGAAGCGACTCGACATGGCCCAGGTCCTTCAGCAATTGCGCGGCGCGCCCTGTGGGTGGGACGAAGTCTTCCGATGCCATCCGCGGCCACGCTCTCTGGAGCGCTTGCGAGTCCGCCATGCCTCCCGCTAGGCTTGTTGGCACAAGAGAGGGATCGAGGCCGAGCTCGCGGGTCAGCGCCAGTGCCTCGGCGAGCAACACGAACGTTCCGCCCACCAGGGCTTGGTTGATAGCCTTCATGGCCTGACCCGATCCGACGTCGCCGACACGGGTTGAGCGAGTTGCCAGTACTGCCAGGATGGGCCGGACCCATTCCAGGGCGTCAATGCTACCGCCGGCCATGATGGTCAGTCCGCCTGTTTCGGCGGCGGCTGGTCCGCCGGATACGGGCGCATCGATCCATTCGATGCCATAGGCGTGCGCGCGCTTCGCAATGTCCCTGCTCTGCTCAGGCGCCAGTGTCGAGAAGTCCAGCACCAAACGCGGGCGCCGGCTGTGTGCGTGAGCGACACCCTCGGGACCGAATACCACGGCGTCGACCGCGACGTGATCCAGGACGCACAGGCAGATGACGTCGCACTGTTCGGCCACGTCGGCGGGCGATTGGGCACGGCTTGCGCCGGCCGCCACCAATGCGTCGGTTCGATCCGCCTCGCGATTCCAGCCAACCACTGCGAAACCGCGCGTCGCCAGACGCCGCGCCATCGGCAGGCCGAGCAGGCCCAACCCGATGAAGCCCACACGGTTGCCGTGCGCTTCGAACGTCTGCGCGTGATGCATCACTGCCGGGCAGACGTGGCGGTGGCGCGTACCCGGGCGACTTCGTCGCGCAGTTCCTTGCTGATGGCTGCACCCGAGTCCTGTGCGAGCTTCTCCGCGACCGGCTGCACCTTCTGGCGCAGCCGCTCGACCTCGGCCGATGCCAATTCGTTGACCTTCAGGCCCGCCGCCTTGATGGTCTCCAGGGCCTTGGCCTCTGCATCGCGGGACACTTTGCGCTGGTAGGGCTTGGCTTCATTCGCTGCTTCCAGCAGGATCCTGTGCTCGTCCTCCGACAGCTTGTCCCAGGTTCTCTTGCTCGCGATGACGACCAGAGGGTTGTAGGTATGGCGAGTGATGGACAGGAACTTCTGTGCCTCATGCAGCCGTGAGCCAACAATGGAAGTGAGCGGGTTTTCTTGGCCGTCCACAGCACGGCTCTCCAGTGCGCCGTAGAGCTCGGGGAACGACAGCGCGACGGGATTGGCATCCAACGCACGCATCATGTCCACGTAGATCGGAATCTGCTGGACCCGCACCTTCAGCCCACGAAAGTCCTCGATCGTGTTGATCGGCTTGGTGCTCGTGGTGAAGTTGCGAAAGCCATGGTCCCAGTAGCTCAGGCCCACGAGGTTCTTGCTGGGCAAGATGGCCAGGAGCTTGGCGCCGAACGGTCCGTCTAGAACGGCATCCGCTTCCCCGGCGTTTTGAAACAGAAACGGCATGTCGAACATCCCGAACTCCTTGCTGACTCCCGTCAGCGAGCCGGGCACCATCACCGACAGGTCGATCGTCCCGCCCTGCATCGATGAAACGATCTGCATGTCGCTACCCAGCGTGCCGCCAGGGTACAGACGGACGACCAGCTTGCCGGCGCTCTTTGCATTGACCAACTCGGCGAAGCGCTCGGCGCCGACACCATGCGGGTGCTCCTTGACGTTCACGAAGGACATGCGCAGGATCTTCTTGTCCTGCGCGTGGGCATTGACGCCGCCGCCGAGCGTCAGCGCCATACCGAGCAGTCCTGCGCCGATTGCTCCGCCAAGAGAGCGAAGATGCGGGAACTTCAGAATCGAAGGAATCATTGGTCGTCTCCAGTAAGTGACGCTATAGCGCCGTTTAAGAATTAGCTGCCGCTTTGGTCGAACTTGATGCCCTGGCTTTGCACGATGGACTTCGCGCGATCCAGGGCCTTCTTGATATCGCCCCCGAACTCTTCGGATGTGGTACTGACTGGCTCGGAGCCCGTCTGCACGACACGCGCCTGCACGTCGGGCTGAGACATGACCTTTTTTGTGATTGCGTTGAGCTTCGTCTGAATGTTGCCGGGCAGGTTCGCAGGGGCTACCAGGCCGTACCAGACGCCGTCATTGATCGCGCCAAGGCCCAACTCCGCGTAGGTGGGAACCTCTGGCAAGGTTGCTAGCCGCGTGGGCCAGGCCACGGCCACGGGTCGAGCGCGCTTGCTCTGGATTGCTTGGATCGACCCAGGCATGCTGTCGAAGAACAGTTCCAGCTGCCCCCCCATCAGGTCCGTCAATGCGGGGCCGGAGCCGCGGTAGGGCACGTGGGTCAATTGGGCACCGATGAGGGACGAGAACAGCGCCCCCGTGAGATGGTGGACGCCGCATGTTCCTCCCGTGGCGTAACGCACAGCGCCGGAGGCTTTGCGGGCGATGTAAGTCTTCAAGTCTTCAAAGTTCTGGGCCGGCACGTCCATGTTCATGACCAGCACGTTGGGTGTGCGGGCCAGATTGCTGATGGGCGTGAAGTCCTTGACGGGGTCGTATCCGCCCTTGGGATTGCAGGCGACATTGGCCGCATGGGTTCCGACCGTTGCCAGTCCGAGCGTGTAGCCGTCGGCGGGTGACTTCGCGACGGCCAAGGCCCCGATCGCCCCGCCCGCTCCGGCGCGGTTGTCCACGACGACAGGTTGACCGAGTTCCCTGCTAGCGGCATCTGCCCAGATCCGGGCCACGATGTCCGTAGCCCCGCCGGGTGCGAAGCCCACGACGAGGCGGATGGGCTTGGTGGGGTACGACTGGGCTGAGGCGCAGACCGCCGTGGCCATCAGCAGGCAGGCGGCAGCAATTCGTTGAACGCAGGACATCATGTTTGTCTCCTTGTTTGTGGGCTTTTTTGTGAAAAGTGTTCCACACATATTCATAAGTGTCAACACATGAATGCAAAGTGCATGCTTTGAAGGAGAGCTGCCCCATGCGGTGCAGATGACCGCCGTTGCATCAGCAGGCCAGCATCAGTGGCGGGCGCGCGTGCCGGGCTTGAAGCGGTGGCTGTCGTGGCGCCGAAGCTCTCCCGCGTGGCATGGCTCAAGGCCATGTGGTCCTGCCAAGGCGTGTTCCATAGCGGCGCGCCCACGGCGGTGAGAGTCGTTCAAAGGTGTGGCGGCAACTGCGCGTGAGTGGTGGCCACTGCGCTCGCGAGGACAAGCGTTCGTCCACTCGCAAGCAAGCTCTGCACTGAAGCGCCGGCTGCATGAGAAGGGCGCGACGTTCCGGGCGATTTCAAACATGGGCTCGCCTGGACTGGGCCAACACTGGTTCGGGAGGGCCGCATGTCCCCCGGCGCAGATGGCCGCCGACTTGGGGACCAGCGACCCAACCACCTTCACTCAGGCGAACAAGACATCGACCAGCGTTGCGCTGAGTCGTGCTAGGTTGGCGCGAAGCGCCTGAAAAGCTCACATGGTCAGCGATTCCTGGTCACTGCGACATGCGTCTCAGTCCTGCCGCCACTGGGGTGCGCGCTTCTCAAAGAAGGCCTCATAGCCTTCGCGCGCGGCCGGCAGTTGGTAAGCGTGGACGAAGCACTCTGCTTCGTATTCCAGGTGGGCACGGAACTCGGAACGAAATGTCCGGTCGGCGAGCCGCGCCATCGCTTGGATGGAGGACTTCGGCTGCGCCGCAATCTCGCCCGCAAGCGCCCGCACCCGTTCGTCGAGTGCTTCGTCATCGACCACCTCGTCGATCACGCCGAGAGCAAGGGCCGTCGCCGCGTCGAGCGATTCGCCGGTGTAGAGCAGCCGCTTGGCCAGGGACGGGCGGATCTGGCGGGTAAGAAGAACGATTCCTCCGGTGCCCGGCCATGCGCCTCGCTTGACTTCAGGCAGAGCCAGCATGGCGCTGCGGGTAGCGACGCGGTAGCTGCATCCCAGTGCCAGCTCGAGTCCACCGCCCATGCATGCGCCACGGATGGAGGCGATGATCGGAACGTCGAGTTCGACCAGGGAGAGGATCATCCGGTGCGCGTTATGCACATGCGCACGGGCAACCGCAGGGTCGAAGCGCTGCGGATACTCGCTCAGGTCGGCACCGGCGCAAAAGCTTCTCGGGCCGCTGTCCAACACGATGCACCGCACGTTCGGATCATCTTGAACAGATAGGAAGAACGAACCCAGTTCCTTGCGCACGACCTGGTTCAGCACGCCGAGCGGCGGGTTGTCGATGGAAACGTGGCGCACTGCTGCCGTCAAACCTGCCCGCACTGAGAGGGCGCTCCATGACGGAGTCGTGTTGTCGTTCATGGGTGGGGAGCGGAGCGGGTCACCGTGTCGAGCATCCGTTGCTTGCCGGTGAGGATGTGGCTCTCGAAGCAGTCGGCCGCTTCCGCGACCTTGCCGTTTCGCAGTGCCTCGACGAGCGCGGAGTGCTCCGCATGCGACAGCTGCATCTGGGCCATGGTGTAAACGCCCTTGCGCAGGTACAGGCTCAGCTCGGCCTCGATGGTGTTGTTGAGCTCGATCAGCCGGGGGTTCTTGGTGATGGCCATGAGGTGGTCATGAAAGGCATTGTTGAACTGGTGGTACGTGCCACCATCGCGGTTGTTCAGCGCAGCCTCCATCTGCTCCAGCAGCTCCAGCAAACGTCCCTCCTCCTCCGCCTCCAGCCGGGTGGCAGCAAGACGACCCGCAGTGCGAGCAATCCCGGCACGGATGTCGTACAGATCGAGCGCCGCTTCAAGCGACACCTTGCGAACCTCGGCCCCTCGATTGGGAATGATGCGCACAAGGCCGCTGCGTTCGAGGGCGCGCAGAGCCTCCCGAGCCGAATTGCGGCCCACACCCAATTTTGCGGCCAGGGCTTGCTCGTTGACTCGCTCGCCCGGCTGGAGCGTGCCGTTAGCAATCATCTGCCGCACCCTGTCTTGGATCTCGTCCAGCCGTGTCGCGATCACCTCGGCATCTCGAACTGCAGCTTTGTTCATAGCTTTTAGAAAAAGTTTTCTTTGAGTCTACAGCACAAAACATAATCCATGACATATGCGCACACTTCCAAATCAAGTGTTGACACTTTAGTGGATATTGTTATGATTCGACAATCTTCATCGCTCGGCGGATCACATCATGGAACTTCAGGACCTCTACGCCTCCCACGGACAGTTCATCGGTGGGGCGTGGCGCCGCGGCGCCGCGGACGCATGCGTCATGCTCAATCCAGCCACTGAGGAGCCGCTGGGCGAGGTGGCTCAAGCGGATGCGGCACAGGTGGCCGAGGCCATTGCCGCCGCCTACGCGGCACGCAGCATCATGCGCGCCTTGACGGCGTGGAACCGCTCCGCCTTGCTGCGCCGGGCCGCCTCACTGATCGACGAGCGGGCCGAAACGCTGGGGCGGCTAGTGGCGCTGGAAACCGGCAAGCCGGTTCGGCAGGCGGTCGGTGAGGCCAAGGCCTCCGCCGAATCCGTGGACTGGTTCGCCGACGAGGCGCGGCGTGTGTTCGGCCTGAGCTACGAAAGCCGTGTAAAGGGAGATCGGTACCTGGTGCACATGGAGCCCCTGGGCGTGGTCGCGGCCTTCGTGCCCTGGAACTTCCCTTTGCTGCTCCTGGCCCGCAAGATGGCGCCGGCCCTTGCGGCCGGCAATGCCCTGGTGATCCGTCCGTCCAGCGAGGCTGCCGGAGCGACCATGGCTCTCGTCAAGTGTTTTGAGGATGCGGGCTTTCCGGCGGGGGCCATCAATCTGGTCGTCGGCCGCCCGGCCGAGGTCACCCCGACGATCATGAACGATCCCCGGGTCGCCAAGGTCAGCTTCACCGGCTCGGTGCCCATCGGCCGGCAGATCGTGCAGCAGTCGGCCACTACGCTCAAGCGCGTCAGCATGGAGTTGGGCGGCCATGCACCGGTGATCGTGCACGCCGATGCCGACATCGACGCCTTCGCTTGCCTCGCCGCGGCAGGCAAGTTCCGTAACGCTGGCCAGGTGTGCGCGGCGCCGACACGGTTCTACGTCCACGAGTCCGTGGCGGCGCAGGTCGAGGAGAAGCTGGTGGCGGCGACGCGGGCGTTGAACGTCGGCTCGCCGCTGGCCGATACCACGGACCTGGGGCCGCTCACCACCGCGCGCCGCCGCGCCGCCATCGAGGAGATGGTGGAACAGGCTGTTGCGGGCGGGGCACGGGTGATGACGGGAGGGCGGCGACCCGCATCCTCGGAGCGCGGCTACTTCTACGAGCCCACATGGCTTACGCAGTTGCGGCCGGACGCCTCGGTGCTCAATGACGAGCCCTTCGGGCCGCTGGGCACGCTGGCGCCCTTCTCGACGCTCGACGAAGTGGTAACCGAGGCCAACCGCCTGCCCTTTGCCCTCGCCGCCTACGTCTTCACCCGCTCTCTGGCCAAGGCCCATGCAACCGCGGACCGCCTCGAAGCCGGGGTCATCGGGATCAACACCTTCGTCGCGTCCACTGCCGACACCCCCTTCGGCGGAGCCAAGGACAGCGGCTATGGCCGCGAGGGCGGCCCGTACGCCATCCGAGACTACCTTGACACCAAGTTCATCAATGTCGCGATGCCGGCCGATGCCGAATGACGCGGCAAGCGACGACCCACCACCCCCCAGCGCACCAGGAGACCCCATGAAAGTCATTCCCAACCACGCCAAGCAACGCCTCTTGAACGGCGAGCTGGCCCTCGGCATGGGCCTGCGCCAGGCCCGCACGGTCGACATCTCGCAGATCGCCAAGAGCTGCGATTTCGACTGGCTGTTCATCGACATGGAGCACAACTCCATGAGCATCGACACGGCAGCGCAGATCTGCCAGGCGGCGCTCGGCGTTGGCATCACCCCCATGATCCGTGTGCCCGCCCATGACGCGTTCCACAGCACCCGCCTGCTCGACACGGGCGCGCAAGGCATCGTGGTGCCGCACGTCAGCACCGCCGAGCAGGCGCGTGCCTTGGTGTCCTTCTGCCGGTTCACGCCGCTGGGTCACCGCTCGATCCCGGGCGGCCTGCCGCAGACCCGTTTCATGTCGCTGCCGGTACCTGAGACGGTTTCACTGATCAACAGCGAAACCCTGCTGGTAGCGATGATCGAGACGGTCGAGGGCCGCGACAACGTGGACGAGATCGCCGCCGTGCCGGGCATCGATGCACTGCTGGTCGGATGCACCGACCTGGCAGCGGAACTGGGCGTGCCAGGCCAACTGGGCCACCCCGACGTCAAGGCTGCGCTGGACAAGGTGTTTGCCGCCTGCACGCGCCATGGAAAGGCTTGCGGGGTCGGCGGCGTCTATGACGAGGCCCTGATGGAAGAGTACATCCAAAAGGGCGCGCGGCTCATCCTGAGCGGCTCCGACCTGGCCTTCCTCATGGCCGGCGCGCGCAGCCGATCGACCCGGCTACGCAGCATCGAACTGGCTGCTACGGCGCGCGCGGTCGCCTGACGGGCACCGCAGAACAAACCAAGCGAGACAACCATGAATTCTGCATACACGCTGGCCATGCTCGATCGGCCAGACCTTCGGCCTTACCTGAGCGACGAGCAGTTCGAGTTCCGCCGCAGCGTCAACCGCGTGCTGGCCAAGCACGCCAGCCCCGACTACATCGGCAAGTGCGATGAGGAAAAGCGCTTTCCCCAGGAACTGATCGACGTCGGCGTGGAGCAGGGGTGGTTCGCGCTCACGCTGCCCGAAGCCTACGGCGGCATCGGCGACTACATGGACATGACCGCCTTCCTGGAGGTTGCCGCCTACTACAGCGTGGCCCTGAGTCGATTCTGGAATGCCAACATCAACATGGTCGGCGGGGCGCTGGCGCGCTTCGCCTCCGAGGAGATCAAGTCGGAAGTCCTGCCGGCGCTGGCCCAGGGGGACGGCTGGCTGGCGTTCGCGCTCAGCGAGAACGGTTCCGGCTCGGATGCCGCCTCATTGACCACGCGCGCCACGATCGACGGCGATGACTTCGTGATCGACGGCACCAAGATGTGGATCACCGGTGCCCTGCAGGCCAAGTACATCCTGACCGCAGTGCGCACGGACAAGGACGCCAAGAAGCACGAGGGCATCAGCCTGCTGCTGGTGCCCACCGACGCGCCGGGCCTGGAAATCCGGCCGATCGACCTCCTGGGCGGCAGCGCGATCCGGACGTGCGAGGTGAACTACGTGGGCGTTCGGGTGTCCAGACGCCTGCTGGTGGGCGAACTACACATGGGGTGGAAGCGGCTGACCGCCGTGCTGGCCAAGGAGCGTGTCGCGCTCTCGGCCATGTGTGCAGGCGCAGCGCAAGCGGCAGTGGATCTGGCGCGCTGGTATGCGCTGGACCGAAAGCAGTTCGGCCAGCCCGTGTTCGACTTCCAAGCCGTCTCGCACATGATCGTCGACATGCAGACGCAGGTCGATGCGGCAAGGATGATGGCCTATCGGGCCGCGCGACTGCTCGCGGATGGGCAGCCCTGCGATGCTGAATCGTCGCAGGCCAAGTACTTCGCATCCGACGTCTATGTGCGCGTGGCCACCGAGGGTCTGCAGATCATGGGTGCCAACGGCTACGCGATGGAATATCCGATGCAGCGGCACTACCGCGAATCGAAGCTCTTCCAGATCTTCGGTGGGACCAACCAGATCCAGCGCAACATCGTTGCGCGCATCCTCAGGGGATGACACACATGGCAAAGAGCATTACCGAACAGTTGACGTCGCTGGGCCTGAAGGTAGCGGAAGACAGAGCGGATGTCGTGGTGGTGGGCGGCGGCGGCGCGGCGTCGCGCGCTGCGTTGTCCGCCCGGCTGACCGGCGCCGACGTGCTGGTGCTGGCCAAGGCCCCGTTGGGCACGGGTGGCAGCACCGTCCATGGTGCCAGCGAGATCATGAGCATGGGGGCCTCGGGCTACGGCGACACCGCCGACAGCCCGCAGGTGCACTACCACGACACGATGGCGGCCGCCAGCGGCTTCATCGACCGCGACCTCGTGCGGGTCCTGGCAGAGGACGCACCCAAGCGGATCGCCGATCTGATCGAACTGGGCGTTGCCTTCGACCGGGTTCCGGCCGAGAGCGTTCCAGGCAGCTACGCGTCGGACTACAAGCTGATCCGCAGCGATTTCGGCAGCTATGCACGGGCGCTGGGCGTGTCCGGAAAGACCGGCAAGGCCTTCGTCAGCGCGCTGAACGAGCAAGCGATCGCCCAAGGCGTGCGAGTGCGAGCGCCGGCGGCCTTGGTCGATCTGGTGCTCGATGCGTCCGGCCGCGCGGCCGGTGTGCTGGCTTACGACGCGCAATCGAACGAATGGATCGTAGTGCGGGCGAAGGCCGTGGTCCTGGGGACGGGTGGTGCCCACGGCATCTTCTCGCAACAGGTCTCCACGGCGGAGATGACCGGCGACGGCCAGGCCGTGATGTACCGCGCAGGCGCCGAGTTGGTGAACATGGAGTTCCACCAGTTCGGCCCGGCCCTGATCCATCCCTACGTCCAGTTGTTCTCGAAGTCGTGCTTCGTGCTTCACCCGAAGATGACGAACTCGTTGGGACATGCCTTCCTGAAGGACTACCTGCCGGCCGGGGTCAGTGAGGAGGAGGTGATGGACGAGAAGGTCTTCCCCTTCACCGTGAGCAATGTCTCGCGCTACCTGGACATCGCCATCGCTTCAGAGATCGCCGCTGGCCGTGGCACCGGCCGCGGTGCCGTGAACTTCTCGCTGGCGCATGTGGCCGCCGACCGCCTGCAGGCCACCATCCCTAACACGATGCGATGGATGAAGGCCAATGGCGTGGACCCACAGCGCGACCTCATGGAGGTCGGGATCGCCTTCCAGTGCCTCAATGGAGGCGTGCGCATGGTCGATGCCGATGCGCGCTCGACAATCCCCGGTGTTCATGTGATCGGGGAACTGGCTGGCGGCGTGCGTGGCCCCGACCGGCCCGGGGGCAATTCGCTGGCCGAGGGCCAGGTGTTCGGCCACCGTGCCGGCGATGCGGCGGGCCGTGAAGCACTGGGCAGCCGGGCGTTTGCTTCCCCCGAAGGCGAAGCGGTCGTGCAGCGTCTGGCGACCGCGCTGGCCGCCAATCGCGAAATCGACGTCGAGGGCAGTGCCAAGCACCTGCAGGAGGTCATGCAACGCCACGCGCTGGTCGAGAAGAACGAGGCCGGTCTTTCCGAGGCGCTGGTCCAGGCCTGCGACCTTGAAACGCAGCTGGCACAAGGGGGCGGCGCAGATCCGTCGACTCTGCCGCGTGTGCTGACGCTTCAGAACATGGCGACTACCGCCGCGGTCATCCTGGAGGCCTGCCTCGCGCGCCGGGAGACTCGCAGCGGCCACCTGCGTACCGATTTTCCTGAGCGCGACGACGCGGCCTTCGGGTTTGCCTTTGTGCAGACCCGGTCCGAAAGCGGCGCGAGCCGGTTCACGCCCCTGGCTTACCCGGCAGCACAGTAAGTTCGAAGAACGGAGACAACGAGTATGAGCAAGGAAACCGGCAGTAGGCTGCCATTGAGCGGCTACACCGTCCTGGATCTGAGCGTCATGACAGCCGGTCCGGTCGGCACCATGCTCCTGGGCGACATGGGCGCTGACGTGATCAAGGTCGAGGAACCCGCGCGCGGCGACCTCGCCCGCGATCTCGGCAACCAGTTCGTCCATGGCGAGAGCGTGCAGTTCATGTCCCAGAACCGCAACAAGCGCAGCATGCGCCTGGACCTGAAGTCGCCGCAAGGCCGCGACGTCTTCCTGCGCATGGCCCAGACTGCCGACGTCATCGTCGAGAACTTCCGGCCCGGCACGGTCGATCGCCTGGGCATCGGCTACGAGGCCGTGCGCGCGATCAATCCGCGCATCATCTACGCGAGCGCGTCGGCGTTCGGGCAGACGGGGCCCTACGCCGCATGGCCGGCCAACGACCCGATCGTACAGGCGGTGGCCGGGCTGATGGACATGACGGGAGAGCCCGAGGGGCTGCCGGTGCGCCTCGGCGCGCCGCTGCCTGACTTTGGCGCTGCCGCCATGATGGCACTGGGCATCACGGCCGCGCTGCTGCATCGCGAGCGTACGGGAGCGGGGCAGCGCCTGGATACGTCGCTGCTGGGAGCCTCGCTTTTCAGCACGATCCCCCGGGACGGGGAGGCCATCCGCAGCGGCAAGGCACCAGCGCGCCTGGGCAGCGGGCACCCGACCATGGTGCCCTACAGAAACTATCAGGGATCGGACGGCAAATACTTCTTCGCCGCGTGCTTCACCGAGAAGTTCTGGCGCAACCTGTGCCAGGTGCTGGACCGGGCCGATCTGCTGACCGATGCGCGCTTCATCGACAACACGCGCCGCACCGAAAACCGCGAGCAGCTCGACGCGATCCTGGAAGAGATCTTCGCGACGCAGCCAGCGTCGCACTGGGTCGAGGCCCTGTCGCAGGCTGATGTTCCCAGCGCGGCCGTGCAGGACTACCACACGGCATTGACCGCCGATCCGCAGATCAAGCATATCGGGGCGGTGCTCCACCTCGACCATCCGGTCGCCGGGCCTCTGACCAATCTGGCCAATCCCATCAACTTCCATGGCTCTCCCACGCAGGTTCGCCACCCACCGCCCGTCCTCGGACAGCACAGTGCAGAGGTGCTTCGGCAGTTCGGCTTCTCGCAGGAGGAGATCGATGGGCTCACGAGCCATGGCGTTGTGAGGGGTTCGCGCCTGGACGACGCCGCCGTGCATGACGAGGCAAAGGGGCGCTGAGATGGTGAACCGACCCCATGAGGAAGTGACGGCCGACTATGTGATCGTCGGCGCGGGCACGGCAGGCTGCGTGCTGGCCAATCGCCTGTCGGCCGATGGCTCGCAACAGGTGGCCTTGGTGGAAGCGGGCGGCCGGGACCGGCATCCGATGATCCACATCCCGGCCGGCTTCATGCGGCTGCTCGATCATCCTGGCGTGACCTGGAGCTACCGGACCGCGCCGCATCCGGATACGGCTGACCGGCCCATCCTCTTTCCGCGCGGCAAGGGGCTGGGCGGCTCGAGTTCGATCAACGGCTTGCTCTATGTCCGGCCGTTCGCGGCGGACATCGACACCTGGGAGTCGATGGGTGCGGCAGGGTGGAACTACCTGAACTGCCTGCCCTACTACAAGCGCAGTGAGACCTGGCAGGACGGGATCGACCCCCGCCGAGGCGCCGACGGTCCGATCATGGTCACGCGAGTGCTGGCGCCGCCTGCCGTCTGCGCGCCTGTCGTCGAGGCCGGCCGCGAGCTGGGCCTTGAGTTCCTCGATGATCCCAACGCGGACCCGCGCGGCCCGTCGATCTGGTACTACCAGCAGACCCGCCATGGCCGCGTGAGGTCGAGTGCCGCACGAGGCTATCTCTGGCCAGTCGCGTCCAGAAGGAATCTGATGATTCACACCGAACTGCGGGCCCTTCGGGTTCTCATGGAAGGTGAAGGTCCTCAACGTCGCGCGGTCGGGCTGCAGTGCATGCGCGCTGACGGAGCCATCGTGGTGCTATTGATCCGGCACGGTTTATTGCAGAGTCCCGATGCCGTTCAACTTGAGCCCGTCGAGGGGCTTCGACACCTCAGCCCGAGCAAGGTTTACGAATAAAGCCTGCCGGATCAATAAAGGCGCGCAAGGAGCTCATCCTGAGCGCGGGCGTGATCGGCACGCCGAGGTTGCTGGAGATGAGCGGCATCGGTGATCCCGACGTCCTCGACAACGCAGGCGTGCCGACCCAGGTTGCGTTGCGCGGAGTCGGAGCCAATTTCCAGGACCACTACGTCACGCGCCTGTGCTTTCGTATCCAGGGCATCGCGACCGCGAACGAGCGTGCGCACGGAACGGCTTTGGCGAGCGAGGTCGCCAAGTACGTCGTGTCCGGCAGTGGCATCCTGACCTACAGCGCAGCCGTTGTGGGCGCTTTTGCCTCCACGGGTCTAGTGGAGCGACCCGACGTCCAGTTCGTGATCGCGCCAGGCAGCTTCAAGGAGGGGCGGATCGGGGAACTCGAGGACCTGCCTGGTCTTTCGCTCGGCGTGTGGCAGATGCGGCCGGAGAGCCGGGGCAGCGTGCACATCGGATCCGCGAAGAATGACGAACCACCGCTGATCGACCCCAAGTACCTCAGCCACCCCCTGGACCGCGAGACGGTGGTGGCGGGCTTGCGTATCGGACGTGCCCTGGCGCAGCAACCCGCCCTGGCGCGGTATGTGGTGGAAGAAACCCTGCCTGGCGGACAGGCTGGGGACGACGAGGCCTTGCTGCAGTATGCGAGGGTCAACGGTTCCACGGTGTACCACGGTGTCGGCACCTGCCGCATGGGCCCGGATGCAGCAGCCGGTTGCGTGGTCGACGAGCGGCTGCGTGTCCACGGCGTTGCAGGCTTGCGCATCATCGACGGTTCGGTCATGCCGGCGGTGACCTCCACCAACACCAATGCGACGGTCTTGATGATCGCCGAGCGGGCGGCCGACATGCTCCTGGCTGATTATCCAGGGGCGGGGACGCCTGGCCTGGGCGCGTTGCTGTCGCCATACGCCGTATGACGGGGCAGGGCTGGCTGGCGGCCTATGCCCACATCGCTTCGCTGCTGCTGCCCGTCGCATGCTGCGCCAGCGTCGGGGCGTTCTGGGGACGTTCTGGAAAGTCCTACCCCGGGGAGTTCGTAGCGCACTTGGCCACAGTGGTCAGCACGCCGGCGTTGGTGTTCCATACCCTGGTGACCACGAAGCTCGACGATGCGCGTCTGCTGGAGGTGGGAGTCGCTGCCCTGGTCGGTCTGTCGGTGGCCGCTGCAGCCAGCAGCTGTGCCCTTGCGGTGTTCAAGCTGCCGGTTCGCACGTTGACGGCGGCGGCGACCTTTCCGAATGCCGGCAACCTCGGCCTGCCCGTGGCTTATCTAGTGTTCGGCGAGGTCGGCATGGCCGTGGCGATCACGTTCTTTGCCGTCAACTCGGTCGTTCAGCACACTTTGGGCGTCTGGTTCACCAGCCGAGGTGGAGTCCACGGTCAGCGTTGGCCCAAGGGGGTCGCGATCGCTTGCGTACTCGCACTGGCTGCGCGCGCCAGTGCAATGCCCGTGCCGACCCCGGTGCTGGAATCCGCCCGCCTGATCGGTTCACTCGCCGTGCCACTGATGCTGCTCAGTCTCGGCTATGCGCTGGCAACGGTATCTCGCAGCGGCCTGGGCCGTGGGGCAGTGCTAGGCGCGATACGCCTGCTGGCAGGCCTGCTCGGCGGCGCGGCGGTTGTCTATCTGCTCGGACTGCCGCCGTTGACGGCGGCCGTGGTCGCATTGCAACTGGTCATGCCAGTGGCTGTGGTGAGCGCTATCTACGTGCAGCGGTTCAGCTCCGAGGGGGACGTGGCGGCCGGAGCGGTGCTCGTGTCGACCGTGATGTTTCTTGCGCTGTGCCCCCTTTGGATTGCCTTGGTGGGCAGTCGAAACCTATGAGGACCATGAATGACTTCGAAAACTGAAGACGGCGCGAATCGGCGCCGCAGGTTGCTGGTGACGGGCGTTCCGACGGACGCGGTCGTCGAGCGAGCGAGTGCGGAGTTCGACGCGCAGTTCTGGCGTGAAGCCGATCCCATCGGAGACCGACTGCTGGATGTGGCCAGCGGCTTCGAGGCGGTTCTGATCATGCCCGACGACAAGCTCGATGCAGAACGCATCAGCCGCTTGCCTGCCAGCGTCGAGGTCCTTGGAACCCACTCCGTGGGATACGATCACATCGATCTGGACGCAGCGACGGCACGGCGGCTGCCTGTGTTCAACACACCGGATGTCCTCACGGATGCCGTCGCAGACCTTGCACTGTTCCTGGTCCTCGCTGCGGCCCGTGGGACGACATCGGCTGAAGCCGCGCTACGACGCGGCGAGTGGGGACGATGGGCGCCGACGCTGTTTCTTGGCCGATCTCTGAGCGGACTTCGCCTGGGCATTTTCGGGATGGGACGCATCGGGCAGGCGATCGCGCTGCGCGCAACTGCATTTGGCTTGCGTCTGCACTACCACAATCGCACGCGGCTGGCGGAAGACAAGGAGCGAGGCGCTCAGTTCCATGAGAGCCTGGAGAGCCTGTTGAGCGCGAGTGACATTTTCTGCATCTGCGCTCCCTCAACCCCGCAGCTCAGGGGCAGCATCGATTCCCAGCGTCTGGCACTGCTGCCGCGCGGGGCGATAGTCGTGAATGTCGCGCGAGGAGATCTGGTGGACGAGACTGCGTTGTTTGCAGCGGTGCAGGAAGGGCGCTTGGGAGCCATCGGCACGGATGTGTATCGCGGGGAACCGAACATCGATGCACGGTGGCTGGAGCTCAGCAATGCAACATTGCTGCCGCACATCGGCAGCGCAACGCACGAGGTTCGCACCGCCATGGGCATGCTGGCGCTCGACGGCATCCATTCGCATTTCAGCGGTGCGCCTGCCGCCAATCTCCTCAATCCGCAGGCCTATGCGGTGAAGCGCAGGAGCGGGGATTGAGCCACAACCACCAGCCACTGATCGAGGACATCCGTCTCCTCGGCCGCATCCTTGGCGACGTGATCCGCGAGCAGGAAGGCACTGCAACCTTCGAGCTGGTGGAGAAGATCCGCACCCTCTCGGTCGCCTTCCGCCGCGACGAGGACCCATCGGCCGACCGCGCGCTCAAGCAACTGCTCGAGGACCTCACGGCCGCCGAGACGGTGCGCGTGATCCGTGCCTTCACCTACTTCAGCCACCTGGTCAACCTGGCCGAGGACCGCCACCAGATCCGCCGCCGCACCGCGGCCGAGCCCGCGGGCGAGGCCATCGAGGGCAGCCTGAAGGTGGCGCTGGCGCGCATCCGCCAGGCCGGCATCAGCGACGCGCAGGTGGTGCAGACGCTGACGCACAGCTACCTCTCGCCGGTGCTCACCGCGCACCCGACCGAAGTACAGCGCAAGAGCATCCTCGACGCTGAGCGCGGTATCGCGCAGTTGCTGGCGGCACGCGACGACATCCGCCAGCGCCGGCAGCCATGCGCAGAAGCCAAGGATGCTCTCAAGCCGCGCGCATTCCTCGAACACCTCTACCGCGCGGCCGTGCGCCGTGCGCTGCCGCTGGAGAACATGGAGACCTTCCTGCCCGCGCCGCCCAAGGGCCGCACGCTGGTGCTCGGCGCCGGCAAGGCGGCCGGCTCGATGGCCCATGCGCTGGAGGCGCTGTGGCCGAAGGACGCGCCGCTCGACGGCCTGGTCGTCGCCCGCTACCACCACATCCCGCCGCGCCCCGAGGGCCTGGCGCAGCGCATCGAGATCGTGGAAGCGGCCCACCCCGTGCCCGACGAAGCCGGCCTGAAGGCAGCCGAGCGCATGCTGGCGCTGACCGAGGGCCTGACGGCTGACGACCTGGTGCTGTGCCTGATCTCGGGCGGCGGCTCCTCGCTGCTCACGCTACCGGCCGAGGGCCTCACGCTGGCCGACAAGCAGCGCATCAACCGGCAACTGCTCGAATCCGGAGCCCCCATCGGCGAGATTAACTGCGTGCGCAAGCACCTCTCGCGCATCAAGGGCGGCCGGCTGGCGGCGGCCTGCGCGCCGGCGCAGGTGGTCACGCTCACCATCAGCGACGTGCCGGGCGACGACCCGGCCGTCATCGCCAGCGGCCCGACGATGCCCGACGCCACCACCTGTGCCGATGCGCTGGCCATCCTCGACCGCTACGGCATCGAGGTGCCCGCCGCCGTGCGCGCACGGCTCGAAAGCGGCGCACTGGAAACGCCCAAGCCGGGCGACGCCGTCTTCGCCGGCCATGCCATGCACCTGATCGCCACGCCGCAGCAGTCGCTGGAGGCGGCGGCCGAAGCGGCGCGCGCCGCCGGCATCGAGGCGCACATCCTCAGCGACGAGATCGAGGGCGAGTCGCGCGAGGTCGGCAAAGTGCACGGCGCCCTGGCGCGCGCCGTGGCCCTGCGCGGGCAGCCCTTTGCGCGGCCGTGCGTGATCCTCTCGGGTGGCGAAACGACGGTGACCGTGCGTCAGCGCCCGTCTGGCACGCCCAAGGGACGCGGCGGTCGCGCCGGCGAGTTCTGCATGGCCCTGGCCGGCGCGCTGATGGGCCAGCCCGGGGTGTGGGCCCTGGCGGCCGACACCGACGGCATCGACGGCGTGGAAGAAAACGCCGGGGCCTTCGTCGCGCCCGACACGCTGGCCCGCGCCGAAGCCGCAGGCAACAAGCTGGCCGCCTTCATGGACCGCAACGACGCCTACGGCTACTTCTACGCCATCGGTGACCTTGTCGTCACCGGTCCCACGTACACCAACGTCAACGACTTCCGGGCTGTGCTGGTGCTCTAAGCCTCCTCCGACAGCCCTGTAGCGGCCGCCGGAGCTTGAAAACTGAGATTTGCAATCGCGCCGACAGGCGCATCTTTTTGAGGTCAAAGCGAATGAAGATTCTGGTCCCCGTCAAACGGGTCGTCGACTACAACGTCAAGGTTCGCGTCAAGTCCGATCAAACGGGCGTAGACATCAGCAACGTGAAGATGAGCATGAACCCCTTCGACGAGATCGCCGTAGAAGAAGCGGTGCGTCTGAAGGAAAAGGGTGCCGCGACCGAAGTCATAGCCGTCAGCTGCGGCGATGCGAAGTGCCAGGAGACCCTGCGCACCGCCATGGCCATCGGCGCCGACCGCGGCATCCTGGTCGAGACCACCGAAGAATTGCAACCGCTGGCAGTGGCAAAGCTGCTCAAGGCGCTCGTGGACAAGGAACAGCCGTCCCTCGTCATCCTGGGCAAGCAGGCCATCGACGACGACGCCAACCAGACCGGCCAGATGCTGGCTGCGCTGGCCGACCTGCCGCAAGCCACGTTTGCTTCGAAGGTCGAAGTCGCCGGCGACAAAGCCACCGTCACCCGCGAAGTCGACGGCGGCCTGGAGACCATCTCTCTCTCGCTCCCCGCGGTCGTCACGACCGACCTGCGCCTGAACGAGCCGCGCTACGTCACGCTGCCCAACATCATGAAGGCCAAGAAGAAGCAGCTCGACACAGTCAAGCCCGAGGACCTGGGCGTGGACGTCAAGCCGCGCCTGAAAACGCTCAAGGTCGCCGAGCCGCCCAAGCGCGGCGCAGGCGTCAAGGTAGCCGACGTGGCCGCCCTAGTCGACAAGCTGAAGAACGAAGCCAAGGTGATCTGAGGAGTTTTGAGACCATGACCGCACTCGTTATTGCCGAACACGACCACGCAGCCGTTAAGCCTGCCACCTTGAACACCGTGATCGCCGCCATCGCCTGCGGTGGTGACGTGCATGTGCTGGTGGCCGGCGCCAACGCCGCCGAAGCCGGCAAGGCCGCCGCGCAGATCGCCGGCGTCGCCAAGGTCATCGTGGCCGACGGCGTCAGCCTGACCGACGGCTTGGCCGAGAACGTCGCTGCCCAGGTTCTGGCGATCGCATCGAACTATAGCCACATCCTGTTCCCAGCAACCGCCGCCGGCAAGAACGTGGCCCCGCGCGTGGCCGCCAAGCTCGACGTGGCCCAGATCTCCGACATCACGAAGGTCGACAGCGCTGACACCTTTGAGCGCCCGATTTACGCCGGCAACGCCATCGCGACCGTGCAGAGTAGCGACGCCACCAAGGTGATCACCGTGCGCACTACCGGGTTCGACGCCGCGGCCGCCACGGGCGGCAGCGCTGCCGTCGAGACGGTCGCTGCCGTGGCCGACAGCGGCAAGTCCAGCTTCGTGGGCCGCGAAGTCACCAAGAGCGACCGCCCCGACCTCACCGCCGCCAAGATCATCGTCTCGGGTGGTCGCGCGCTGGGCAGCTCGGAGAAGTTCAACGAGGTGATGACGCCGCTGGCCGACAAGCTGGGCGCGAGCCGTGCTGCGGTCGATGCGGGCTACGCCCCAAACGACTGGCAGGTGGGCCAGACCGGCAAGATCGTTGCGCCGCAGCTATACATCGCCGCCGGCATCTCGGGTGCGATCCAGCATCTGGCAGGCATGAAGGACTCCAAGGTGATCGTGGCGATCAACAAGGACCCCGAGGCACCGATCTTCGGCGTGGCCGACTACGGCCTCGAGGCGGACCTGTTCACGGCCGTGCCTGAGTTGGTCGGGTTACTCTGATCCATCTGAGCCATGGATTGTCCAGTGCTCAGGATTACCCAGCCGTGGCCGTTCCGTCGACGTTGAAGAGGTCATCCGGGAACAGCGCTTGCCCAGCGAATTGAGATGACTTTTTCTGACCGAAGCGAAACGACCGCAATACGAGCATCTGCAGCGAAACACATCCCCCTAACGCCGGACATGCCAGCGTGGCTCGGCTTGTAAATAACTCCCTCATACGCTCACCCGCCACGCCGCTTCGACTGACGGCTCGAAGCGAAATAAGCCGAAGTTCTGCATTGCCGAACTACAGGCCCGAACTTGAGTAAGTATGTCCCGCGCCGGGGCATGCACGGTAGCCTGAGTGGCGTCGTCTAGCCGGGCACGTGGCGTCAACTCAACGGCCTTGCCAGGGACGACAAACGTCAAACCCGCAATCAATGCATTTGGAGGTTCTGATGCAAATGCTTCTTTCTCGCGACACTGGTCGCTGCTCGCTGCCGCCTTGCCCCTGCAAATGAACTTCCTGGTGTTCGCAATCCCCAGCCTGGTCGCCGCGTTGGCCATGGGTTGCTTTATTCTGTTCAACCCCCGCAGCACTGCCGTCCACGGGTCTGGCATGGCCGACACAGCCAGCCGAGGCGCGCAAACGGCCGTCTCTGGCTGATCGCAAAGCACTCCGCGCCCCTGCATGAAATCCCCTGCGCCACTAGCGCCGGGGATTTTTGGCATGTGCCCCCGCACTCACCAAACTGGAGAAACCATGAGCAATCCACCAAGCCTCCTCACCACAAGCCGTGGCGCGTTCCGCGTTGCCATCGACGGCAGCCCTGACGCACCCGCCCTGGTGTTGAGCAATTCATTGGGCACCACGCTGGAGATGTGGGATGCGCAAGTGGC